>Ga0153940_1001294_pt1 | contig 11374 bp, 6 predicted proteins | sample TSNJ024MetaG_FD_104736 | JGI IMG/M metagenome (GOLD analysis project Ga0153940, IMG submission 104736) | Attine ant fungus gardens microbial communities from New Jersey, USA - TSNJ024 MetaG | ecosystem: Host-associated > Fungi > Mycelium > Unclassified | place: USA: New Jersey, Brendan T. Byrne...
GGCTCCATCATCATCGGCGCGGGTAACAGGGCTCAGGATAATGCTATCGTCAAGCCTATGTCATCGGCGCTCATCAACCGTATGTTTCATGTTGAATTGATTGCCTCTCACCGGGATTGGCTCCAATGGGCGGGGGAAAACGGTATCCATTCGCATATAATCGAATACATTGGTCTGCGCCCCGACCATCTTTGGCGGCAGCCGCCTAAAACCGAGGAACCATTTTCTACACCGCGTTCGTGGCACATGCTGTCTGATGCCATGATAAGCTATGGAGATAACATGAACGATAAGCAGCTGGAAATATTGGCTTCAGGCTGCCTGTCGCCTCATCATGCCACACAATTCCGGGCATTTATAAAGCAAATCCGCAATCGGTATGCGCTCTCTGCTATCATTAACGGCGACCAAAAATGGCCTAACAAACCGGAAGATAGAGACGCGCTTTATTTCCTCGCCCAGAGCTTTAAGGCGCAGCTTATGAAAGAATTACCGGTGGATAAAAACAACCTTACCGGCGCGGCACAGGATTTATCGTACCGGGCAAAAGCGCTGATGAAAGATTTGGCGAATATCAGTTTGGAAATTGCCCAAATGACAGTATCCTCAGAGGATAGCAATAACCTGCCTGATTGGTTTGTAGTGGAGATTATACGAGATTTACCCAGATTGGCGGCGAAAAAATAATGTCAAAAGCAAAACAGCGTCAAAAAGAACAAAACGACATTGCCGCGCAAAAATTTAATGCGGGCTGTAAAATGGTTAGTAGTCATCCGTTGTTTTACGCGCTATGGCAAGAAGTTAGTGTGCGCCGGGATGAAAACAGTAAATACCCGGCGGATGGACTATGCTTTGTCACAAGCAACGGATATATCTTATGTAATCCAAAACGCAGAGCAGAGTCGGAGCAATGGGCACGTGCGCTGGCGCATTGTCTGCTTCATTTGGGTATGGAGCATTTTAAGGAGAAAGAGCAACCTGTTCTATGGAATATGGCATGTGATTGCGTGATTGAAAAATTTCTGACTGATCTAAAATTCGGTGCTTTCCTACCTGACAGTACACTCCCGGCAGGAATCAACGATGAGGAACGATTATATCAGCGATTACTCGAATTAAGGGATAAAGTGGATTATGCCGGATTTGGTACAGCAGGTGAGAAAATCCCGGATATGTTATTTGAAAGTGAAAACCGATATCGCTGGCACAATAAACAACCGCGATGGTCTAAGCTGTTTGCGTCGGGTTTATCCGCTGCTGTGCGCAGTGCGGTTCGCGTGGCGTCGGGTGAACAGGACTCTCTTTCAGCTGACCCAAACAGATCTGTAAACAGCGCCGCATATCGCGCCAAACAATGGTTTATAGCAAGCTACCCGCTTTTGGGTGCTATTGCCGCGAATTTCAAATTGATTGAGGATTATCAGATTTGCCAGCGGATGGAGATCACGATTGCAGCGGTTTCTCCCGCGCTGTCCGAGATTTATATTAACGCCGCTTATCATTTGGATGCAGAAGAAGTACGCTTTGTTATGGCGCATGAATTACTCCATGCCGCTCTGTGTCACGATACGCGGCAGGAATGGCGGGATGCTTATCTTTGGAATGTAGCCTGTGACTATGTAATCAACCAATGGCTGACCGAAATGGGTGTTGGTGAACGGCCAGGCGGACTGTTATATGATGAACAGTTCAAAGGGCTGAACGCCGAAGCGATTTACGACCGCATTGTAACCGATATGCGCACCTATCGTAAGCTGGCAACCCTTCGAGGGGTTGGTTTAGGAGATATACTGCCCGGTGAGCGCCGCACGTCCGCCGATGTGGATTTAGACGCATTCTATCGCCGTGCGCTTGCACAAGGATTGTCTTATCATCAGGAACAGGGACGCGGTTATCTGCCGGAAGGATTGATCGAGGAAATCCGGGCGCTCAGCCATCCGCCCATTCCATGGGATGTTGCGCTTGCCCGGTGGTTTGACGAACAATTTACCCCTATCGAAAAAACTCGCTCTTATGCGCGGCCGAGCCGCCGCCAATCTTCTTCGCCTGACATTCCTCGTCCAAACTGGGTTGTGTCCCAGGCTATACTGGACGGCAGAACCTTTGGCGTTGTATTGGATACCTCCGGCTCAATGGAACGCGGACTATTAGCCACGGCGTTGGGTGCAGTTGCCAGTTACAGCTCCGCAAGGGACGTTCCGGCAGCGCGGGTCGTATTCTGTGATGCAGAGGCTTACGACGCAGGATATATGAGACCGGAAGACATTGCAGGAACCGTGAAAGTAAAAGGCCGCGGCGGTACTATACTACAACCGGGTATTGATCTTTTAGACAAAGCAGAAGATTTTCCGAAAGAAGCGCCGATTTTAGTTATCACCGACTGTTATTGCGATAAAGTGGTTCTTCACGGCAAAGAACACGCATTTCTGATTCCCCAGGGCTCAAATCTACCTTTTATACCAAAAGGCAAAGTATTTAGGATGAGGTGACGGAATTTGCATATCAGATTATTATATGTTCACGGCACATCACAATGATATTCTTGACTTTTTACAAAAATGGACGTATTATTAGTTTAGGTTAAAAAAATTAATTTTAGTTAAAGCACAGGTGTAAAAATGGCTAAATCAATAAGGATGTCAGATATTGGGGAACAATTAGGGGTTAGTACAGTTACGGTTTCAAAAGCTTTGTCCAATCAGAAGGGTGTCAGCGCTCAGATGCGAGAGAGAATCAAGGAGCTTGCTGACAGCATGGGGTATAAGCCGCCCTCTGCCGGTAAAACGGAAGAACGCAGGAGCTACAATATCGGAGTACTTGTGGTGGAAGCATATATAGAGAAGTTCATGAACTTTTACTGGGAGATGTATCAGAATATCAACACGGAAGCGATGAAAAAGAGCAGCTTTGCTATGCTGGAGATCGTTAGTGTGGAGGATGAAAGGGGACGAATTCTGCCGAAACTGATACAGGAAAAGCGGGTGGATGGGCTGATGCTGCTGGGCGACATGCAGAGCGAATACTTGAAGGAGCTGCATCAGTCGGCGGCGGTTCCGGTCATCTATATAGATTTTTATGATGGAACGGAACAGGATGACTGTGTAATATCCAACAGCTTTTACGGAAGCTACAACCTGACCAACTACCTTTTTTCCATGGGTCACCGGGACATTGCTTTTGTCGGTACTCCGCTTGTGACGGACTCTATTACGGACAGATATCTGGGATACCTGAAAGCGATGATGGAAAGCGGCAGGAAGGTACCGGAAGAATGGGTCATACCGGACAGGGATATGGACAGGATCTGTTACGATATCATTAATTTGCCTGCTAACATGCCCACAGCATTTGTCTGCAACTGCGACCTGACTGCCAGCAAGCTGATCAAGAGCCTTCGGGAGAAGGGTCTGTGTGTTCCGGAGGATATTTCGGTAGTGGGGTATGATGATTACATTTATCCGGGACTCTGTGATGTGGGAATTACCACCTATGCTGTGGATATGGCACAGATGGCCAGAGTCGGGGTCCGTTCTCTGCTGAAGAAAATCAATGGGGAAGAGTACCAGGGCGGTCACCATATCGTAGAGGGCAGACTGATAATCAGGGAAAGTGTCAGAAGAATAGTATAAAGAAGAATAGTATAAAGAAGAATAGTATATAGAAGAATCATGTGAAGATACTGGGAGGAGTCCGGCTGTTATGGCAGGACTCCTCCTTCTTTGCTTCGGTATACGGCAGGTGTGGTGCCTGTTATTTTTTTGAAATGATGAATAAAGTGGTTTGCATTCTCGTATCCCACCTGATAGCCGATTTCGTGAATTTTCAGCATAGTATCCCGCAGCAGAACTTGTGCGTTCCGTATGCGTATATTGTGCAGATACTGTATGGGAGACAGATAATAATAATGCTTAAACTCCTTGCAAATTCGGTATTTATTTACCTGAAAGCGGCCTTCGAGCTGCTCCAGTGTAAAGTTCATAAAATAATTATTATCAAATTCCTTCCGAATCAGAGCCAGATAGGAAGGGACGGAAGCGGTATCGTTTTTTCCGGTATTCTGTATCATATTGGTAAGGACATCCGTCAATAACTTGTGTGTCAAAAAAACGTCAATGGGGGGCGCACTGCTTTGGCTCATCCTCCCGCATATGGAGGAGAGGTTTTTCATGGAGGAAATGCTTTCCACGGAAGTTATCAGGGTGTTGCTGCTGTGTGTGAGGAATAGAGCCTCCTGCCGGCGCAGTCTGTCATAATAGAAAGGTACGGCCGCGCCATCAAAATAAATCGCTTCATATTCCCAGGTGGTAATTGCCGAAATGTTGTGGGGGCATCGGCAGTCGGCGAAAAACAAAGTGCCGGGGGGCAGTGTAATGACATGCTCTTGTGTGCGGAAGCAGCCGCTGCCTGACAGGGAATGAATCAGACAGTAGGACGGCAGATGGCGCATGGAAAAGTGTGCGCCTGCAGGTACGGCAATTATCCCCGCAGCCAGCAAATAAAATAAGTACTTTGAAGATTCGGTGTCTATAGGAATATCTTTAGGTAAAAAAAGCATAATTGTTTCCATGGAAGAGGAAATTATTTCTTCCTGGCCGTGTATAAATAGCTCTGCAAAGGTCATGATGTAGCTCCTTTCATTTTAAATATTATCCCGGTCTCAGATTTTGGAATATCGCGGACAATACAAATTATACAAAAGAACTTTGCTAATTCAAAATTTATTGTACCGCATTTACAACAATAATGAAAGATAAAATGCAATAAATAAATATTAATTTTGGAAAATCAATTAATTATATAATGAAATAAGAAAAATATAAGCTAATGAAATAAGATAATAAATTAAATTAATATGAAAAAAGACTTTATAATAATACTAATTACCAAAAGCATTGTAGCAAATTTGGTAAAAAGGAATAAATGCACAAAAGAATCAAAAAAAAGAGATAATTATCAACAATTGTTAATGACTTAAAAACAGATTTAAAGTAAAGTTAAAATAGCTAAAACGGAGATGGGAGTAGAAAAATGCAGCGAGAAATAGAAGCTCATTTAAGAGGGATTATGATACCCTTCATAGCGGGAGCCCTTATGGTACCGATGCTGCTTACCGCACTTGGCGGATGCGGAGCCGGGGAAGATACAAAAAGGCTGCCGGAGACAGAACAATCAGAGTCAGAAGATGACAGATATGAAGAATATATTCCGCAGACAGTAGGTATCTACGAAGCAGAGGATGCCGAATTTTCAGGAAATGTTAAGGACTCTAAATCGAAAAAAAGCTATTCCGGGAAAGGTTATGCGGAAGGCTTTCAGGAAGACGGGGACGCCTGTATCTTTACGGTGGAAATACCGTATGACGGGTTCTATGATTTGAATTTTATCAGTGCCAGCAGCGGTGGTGAAAAACATAATTATGTAATGGTGGATGATGAGCGGATTGGTACGGTCAGGGTGGATGAGAGCAGTTTTTCGGATTCCATCCTTGCCAGAGTCTATTTTACGGCAGGAACCCATACCGTCAGCTATTCCAAATATTGGGGGTGGATTTATCTGGATAATTTGACAATTACAGTATCAAAGCCAATTGACTCGGCTGTTTATGAAGTATCTGCGAAGCTTTGCAATGAAAATGCATCGGAATCGGCCAGAAGGCTGATGAGTTATCTATGTGATATTTACGGAACTTATATTTTATCCGGACAGAACTGTGATACAGGTATGTATGGTAAGGAGTTCCAGGTGATTAATAATACAACAGGGAAAACCCCGGCGGTATTGGGGCTGGATTTTATGGAGTATTCCCCCTCCCGGGTGGAAAACGGCTCTTTGGGTTATGCCACGGAGCATGCTGTTAATTTCTGGGAGAAGGGTGGAATTGTTACCTTCTGCTGGCATTGGAATGCGCCGGCCAAATACCTGACGGGGAAGTGGTATTCGGGATTTTATGTTGAGCATACCAACATTGATCTGGAAGCGATTATGAGCGGCAGGGATGAAGAAGGGTATGAGCTGCTCCTTGCGGACATGGATGCCATAGCGAAACAGCTTCAGATACTGCAGGAAGCAGATGTGCCTGTTTTGTTCCGGCCTCTTCATGAAGCCAGCGGCGGCTGGTTCTGGTGGGGAGCATACGGCGCGGATGCATATAAGAAGTTATACATACTGTTATACGAGAAACTGACTTATGAATATGAACTGAATAACTTGATCTGGGTATGGAACGGTCAGAGCAGGGACTGGTATCCGGGAGATGAATATGTGGATATCGTGGGAGAGGATATTTATCCGGGCGAAAAGGTATATGCTTCCCAGATATCCAAATATCTTGAGGTGGTATCCTATGCAGACAGCATCAAGCCGGTCTACATGACGGAAAACGGCTGTATCTTTGATCCCGGCCTGGCCATAAGGGACGGGGCAATGTGGGGGATGTGGTGTACCTGGAGCGGTGAGTTTGTCTGTAAGGATACTGCCATTTTCACATTGAGTGAGCAATATACGGAGAAAGAAATGCTGATTAAGGCATATACCCATGAAAACGTGATTACCCTGGAGGATTTGCCGGATCTGAAGAACTATTCCCTAAGGGATGAAGCAAGATAAATAGTGAAATAAAGAAGATCCCGCTTCGGCGGGCATGTGGGAGCTGGAATGAAGAAGAAAATGACGGGAAAATGGAAGAAAGACATGCCGCGAATATTGGCATTACTGCTTGCGTCAGCCATGGTGTGTCAGACGATACCGGGAGCGTCCCTTAAGCTGGAAGCGGCAACTTCACTTACGATGGATGAATTTGATGAAATCGTAAGCACCTATAATATTGACGATTCCATTCCGGGATACCGGGATTATATGACGCAGTATGAAAGCGCGGTTTATCCTGTGAGGATTATCGAAGTGGAAGCCGCCGATTATGTCAGATATGAAGAAAGCGAAGTGCCCGTGCAGCCGGAAATCTATACGGACTACGAAGGGATGAGCGGAGACAGCGTGCTCACCAGCGAAAATTCTCTGATTGAATTTGAAGTGGAGGTTCCGGAAAGTGGGCTTTATAACCTGTCTGTGGTCTATTATCCCGTGGAGGGCAAGAACGCAGATATCCAGCGAAGCGTGTTTGTGAACGGAAGCCTTCCCTTTCAGGAACTGTCTCTGGTGAACTTTACCCGGGTCTGGACCAGTTATGTGGAGAACAGCTATGTCAACGAACAGGGCGTGACAGTAAAGGTGTGGGAGAAGGATAACCAGGGAAACGATGTGAAGCCTCAGGGAATTGAGATTCCTCAGTGGCAGACCAGATACCTGTATGACAGTGACGGCTATGTGACCACCCCGCTCTATATTTATCTGGAAAAGGGAACCCATACCATCTCCTTACTGTCCCTGAAAGAGCCCATGCTCATAAATAAGCTGGTACTGGATACGGAAGGAACTTTGTATACTTACGAAGAGAAAAAAGCCTGGTGGGATGCCCAGGGTGCAGCGGACACTTCCGGAAAATGGATCATCATCGAAGGGGAATATGCTTCCAAAACCTCTTCCCAGATGCTGTATCCCCGGCAGAACCAGTCCTCCCCGGCTATTTCCCCTGCCAGCACCAAAGAGCTGCTCAACAACACCATAGGCGGTAATGCCTGGCGGCTGGTGGGACAGTGGATTGAATGGGATTTTTATGTGGAAGAAGCGGGATATTACCATATTTCCCTGTACGGACGGCAGAATTTCTTAAGAGGCATTGACGTATCCCGAAGAATTGCCATTGACGGAGAAATCCCATTTGAGGAAATGTCGGATTATGCATTTTCTTATGGACAAAACTGGCGGGAGGATGTCTTTCAGGATAAAGAAGGGGATCCATATCGGTTTTATCTTTCGCAGGGCCAGCATACCCTGCGGATGGAAGCGGTTTTGGGAGCGTTTTCCGTGGTTGTGGGAGAGGTGGAGCAGGCAGTACAGGAGCTGAACGATATCTACCGTCAGGTCATCAAGATTACCGGTGTGAAACCGGACACCTTCCGGGATTATCAGATAGCCTCCATGCTTCCTGAATTGAACGCACAATTGGCGGCGACCAGGGATCTGCTTAATAGCGCTCTTGCTCAGCTGGAAATCATTGCAGGCAGGAACACGGATAAAAAAGCCGTACTGCTGACCATGCGGGACCAGTTGAATGAGCTGATAGCGGATGAAGAATATTTTGTACGGTACATAGAATCCTACCGGATCAACGTAAGAGCTGTGGGAAACTGGATTACCCAGGTAATTGAACAGCCTCTGGATATCGACCGGATCAATATTTATTCGGCCGACGTGGAAGTAAAATATGACAATGACTCCTTTTTTGCCCGTTTCGGATATGAGCTCACCAGATTATTTTATTCCTTTATTATTGATTACAATCAAATCGGGAATGTGGCGGAGGATGAAGATGCGGCGGTGCTGACCCTATGGGTGGGAACCGGACGGGATCAGGCCAATGTTATCAAGAGTATGATTGATGAAAGCTTTACCAATACAACCGGAATCAATGTGAATTTACAGTTGGTGGATATGTCCACACTTCTTCGGGCGACCCTGGTGGGAGAAGGTCCTGATGTAGCCATACAGGTAGCGAATACCAGTACCTCAGGCAATATCGCAAATGCCAGCGGAGCCTTGAATACCGGTAATGATACCCCGGTAAATTACGGTATCCGTAATGCGGTATTGGATTTATCCCAATTTGCGGATATGGAGGAGGTTGCGGCCAGGTTCCCGGAGGCGGCATTGCCCCAGTTTACCTTTGATGGGGCAATATATGGGCTGCCGGAAACCCTTACCTATCCGGTAATGTTCTACCGGAAGGATATTCTGAAGGAAATCGGCCTGGAGCTGCCGAAAACCTGGGATGACGTTAAGGCAGCCATGACAGTGCTGGCGAAAAACCAGATGGAATTCGGTATGCTGCCTACGGAACAGCTATTTGCATCCCTGCTCTACCAGAACGGAGGCTCTTATTATCTGGAGGACAGCTCTGCATCGGCCCTGGATTCCGATATTGCGGTGAATACCTTTAAGACCTACTGCGAATACTGGTCCGATTATAAGCTGGACCGGGATACCAGTGTGGAAGAAAGGTTCCGTACCGGGGAATGTCCCATTATCATTGCCGATTACACAACCTATAATAACTTTGCTGTATCTGCTCCGGATATTGCCGGACTTTGGAGCTTCAGTAAAATCCCCGGAACACTTAAGGAGGACGGTACCGTGGACCATTCGGTGGCTGCCACCAGCCTGGCCAGTATGATCATGGCCAATACGGAATATCCCGAGGAGTGCTGGGAATTCCTGAAGTGGTGGACCAGTGCGGATATCCAGACCAAATACGGCAGGGAAATGGAAAGCCTCATGGGCTCTGCGGCAAGAGTGCCCACGGCTAATTACGAAGCATTCCTGAATATGCCCTGGCCGGTAAGCGATTTCAGGGCGCTGCAGGAATCCATGGAATGGGTAGAGGGAATTCCCCAGATACCGGGCGGCTATTATTCCTGGCGTAATGTAAATAATGCATTCTTCTCTGTGGTGGTTTCCAATCCGGATAGTTCTTCCCCAAGAGAAGAACTAATGGATAAGGTTATTTATATTAATGCGGAAATTGCCTATAAGCGAGAGGAACTGAGGTTAAAATAAAGCGCACAGACAGGGGGTATAGTGATGGCGGAAAAAGTAAAAGTATCGAAGGAAGCAATTGCTGTGGCAGCCAGACAGAAGACCCTTCGTTATCGCATCAAGAGAAGTAAGAGCTCTTATATGATGCTGGCACCGTATTTCATTTTGTTTTTTTTCTTTACGGTGCTGCCGGTAATAATGAGCGTGATTTACAGTTTCACTTATTATAACATGCTGGAATGGCCGCAGTTTATAGGATGGAAGAATTATATCAAGCTGTTTCTGGAGGATGATATATTTCTGCTTTCCTTGAAAAACACCCTGCTTCTTGCGGTAATAACAGGTCCCGTCAGCTACATATTATGTCTGCTGTTTGCCTGGATCATCAATGAGTTCAAGGGGAAATTAAGAGCATTTTTAACATTGATTTTCTATGCCCCGTCCATATGCGGTAATGCCTATGTGGTCTGGAACCTGATATTGACCGGTGACCGCTACGGGTACCTGAACGGTATTCTGATGGATCTGGGACTGTTAGACAAGGCCATTCAATGGATGAAGACAGAGAAGTATGTATTGCCGTTTTTGATTGTGGTACAGCTTTGGCTGAGCCTGGGAACAGGCTTCCTGGCATTTATTGCAGGTCTGCAGACAATTGACAAGAGTCTGTATGAGGCGGCGGCCCTGGACGGTGTAAAAAACCGCTGGCAGGAGCTATGGCATGTGACTCTGCCGGCCATGAAGCCTCAGTTGATGTTCGGTGCGGTGATGCAGATTACCCAGTCCTTTGCCATAGCGGATGTATCCATACAATTGGCTGGAAATCCCTCCGTCAATTATTCCGGTGCCACGGTGGTTACCCATCTGCTGGATTATGGTACGGTCCGGTTTGAAATGGGATATGCGTCCGCGATTGCTGTCGTATTGTTCTTTTTGATGGTGGGAAGTAATCTGCTGGTTCAAAAACTATTACGAAGGGTGGGAGACTGATGGCAAGAGCAATTGATTACACAAAACCCAGGAAATTTTTCCGTCGAAGAAGTAAACAATTGAACCGCTCCGTGGCAGGCAATTCCCTGTTGTTTGTTATAATGGCTGTCTGCGGTGCGGCAATGGCCCTTCCTCTGATAATGGTGATCAACAATGCACTGAAGCCCCTGGATGAGCTGTTCCAGTTTCCGCCCAGGATTTTCGTGAAGAATCCTACCCTGGAGAATTTCTCGGATATGTTCGTGATCATGACCGATTCCTGGGTGCCGGTTTCCAGATATATGCTGAATACCCTGATTATCACCGGCGGCGGCATCATGGGTCATGTGCTGCTTGCCTCCCTGGCTGCCTATCCTCTGGCTAAGCATAACTTTCCCGGGAAGGGGATTCTGTTCCAGCTGGTTATTCTGTCTATGATGTTTTCCTGGACGGTGACCCAGATTCCACAGTATATGATAATTTCCTGGATGAAAATCAACAATACCTATCTGGCGCTGATACTGCCGGCCTGTTCCTTTGGTATGGGTCTGTACCTGATGAAACAGTTCATGGAGCAGCTTCCGGACTCCCTGATGGAGTCGGCGCGTCTGGACGGAGCCAGTGAATTCCAGATATTTATAAGGATTATGATGCCCAACGTGAAACCTGCCTGGCTGACACTGGCCATCTTCCAGTTCCAGCAGATGTGGGGTAATACGGGCGGTATTTTCTTAAGAGACGAGGAGCTTAAGCC
>Ga0153940_1001295_pt1 | contig 11373 bp, 5 predicted proteins | sample TSNJ024MetaG_FD_104736 | JGI IMG/M metagenome (GOLD analysis project Ga0153940, IMG submission 104736) | Attine ant fungus gardens microbial communities from New Jersey, USA - TSNJ024 MetaG | ecosystem: Host-associated > Fungi > Mycelium > Unclassified | place: USA: New Jersey, Brendan T. Byrne...
AAGATCGTTACTTAAGTGAAAAGTGAAAAAGGATAAGTGAAAAATGTTTTTCGTTTCGTCCTTAACTATTCATTTAAACCGTGGAGAATAACGGATTCGAACCGTTGACAAACCATTGATTATTCAATTTTTTATCTCCTAAGAAACTTCATCAGTACAAAATCACAATAAGTACTCTTCGTTCCTCTCCTATACCTCTCTCGGTAAGCGGATGCAAAGGTAGTTGTTTTTATTTATTCTGCAACACCTAAAGCAAAAAAAAGAAATAAAAAAAGACGCCCTATAAAACAACAAACTATTAATGAATATTTTATGACAAACAAATTTATTAATAATATTAGAATCTGCTGATCTTTTTAGAATAAATAATTACTCAAATTTGCAATTTAAGTTAACGTTGAATAGATAGAACGGACTAAGTATTCTACATAAAACAAGCCTATGTTCTAAATTACAGAACAGAAATCATGTTTAATAATTCGCCTGCGAAAATAAATCCTATTCACTTGTCAAGTATCCGGGACTAGCGAATGCATCTCTTTAAAACAGATAGACTTTGTTTGTTCTTATAGTTTTCTTAAATTTGTTTTCGTTTTAATTGTACAGAATGAATAGTCTTGGCTAAGTTTAATATGTCTGGTAAATTTATGAAGTTATATCTATCTATATTCTTTGGAGTTATATTTACATTAAGCTGTTATGCACAAGGTTTGCAATTTCAGGGCAATGATAAATTAATAGAGGACCGTACTTCATATTCTGTGTTTGATAAAGAAATACCAACTTTTAAGAACAGCTTCTCCATCCGTTTCGAAATATCAATTCTGCAATTTAACAGTTTTGGCTATATATTCCGCTTAAAGGACAAAGATACCAACAAAACATATAACTTAACCTATACTTACAAAGACGACAAAAATAGTTTCTTTAAATTCAATGCAGAGGGAACAGACAATCTGATTTCCATAGAGTTGCCTAATAACATATTAGGTAACCGCCAATGGCAGACTGTTTCTGTCACTTTTCTATTGAATGACAACAACTTACTTATATCTATAAACAACAAAGAATATATAGTAAAGAATCCGGGCTTACCAAAACAGTTCCACCCTCAAATATTTTTTGGAAAAAGCGATCATATTGTTGATGTTCCCGTTTTCGCTTTACGCAATCTGGAGGTTGAAAACGACAACCGGCTACTGCGTTTTCCTCTAAAAGAAAGTGATGGCGAAAATGTACATGATTTGCAAGGAAAAGTCACAGGACATGTATCCAATCCTGTTTGGCTTATAAATACTGCGTATTATTGGAAACACCGCTACACATATAAATCGGAAACAGTAGGCGGAGTTAATTATGATGAATCCAAACAGAATATATTATTCTTTAATACCGATTCCCTCTCTTTATTCGACCTGCGAACAAACAATGTATTTATCAAAAAATATACAAACAAGCTACCTGTAGATATTCAACTCGGCACCAGTTTTGTCGATGACAAAGAAGATAAACTCTATATATATGAAGTCAATAATCTTCCGATAGGAAATACCACGGTTGCTTCACTTAATTTAGAAAACACAACATGGGAACCCGTCAGCACAACATATTTACCCATGCAACTCCACCACCATAATGGATATTATGACATGGAAAACAAAAGATATATTATTTTTGGCGGATTCGGTAATCAAAAATACAATAAGGAATTCCTTTCATTCGATATCGAAAAAAGTAAGTGGGATACCTTAACCTTCAATGGGGATAAGATTATGCCCCGTTATTTTTCCGGCATGGCTAGTTTTAAATCAAAAAATCAACTTTTCATTTTTGGCGGAATGGGAAATGAATCCGGAGATCAAACTATCGGACGCAGCTATTTGTACGACTTATTCCAGGTGGATTTGGATAGCAAAAACATTAAAAAATTATGGAATTTGTCCTGGCAACGGGAAAACATTGTTCCTACACGGAATATGATTATGCTCAACGATTCTTGTTTCTATACATTATGCTATCCTGAACACAAGCCTAATTCTTACCTGCAACTGTATCGGTTTTCAATAAAAAATGGAAATTACACAATACTAGGTGATTCAATTCCTATACTTTCTGAAAAAATACCTACAAATGCAAATTTATATTTCAACCATAAACTTAAAGAATTTTATTGTACAGTTCAGGAATTTCAGGACGACGGCTCTTCCGTTACCCGCTTCTATTCGTTATCCTATCCCTCTATAAGCAAGACCGACCTGACCACATATGGGAGTTCGCAAACCGCTATAAACAAATGGTTTTGGCTTGTTGTTATTTTACTTTTAACAGGTCTATTTTCCATTCTGATTTATTATAAAAAAAGAAATAGAAAAATAACGGTTCCTGCTTCAGAGAGTGAAGGAATTTCCATTCCGGTCAAACCTAATATAGAAATAAAAGATAAAGCAAATGCTATTTATCTTTTCGGTGAATTTACCGTATACGATAAAAACGGACGGGATATTACATATATGTTCAGTGCCCGGCTCAGACAAGCATTCCTGCTCATATTGGAACATAGCCTAAAAGATGGTATTTCATCACAACAATTCAGTGAGGCTTTATGGCCCGACCGGTCTGAATTTAATGTAAAAAATCTCCGAAATGTCACACTCAATCATCTGAGAAAGATTCTCTCGGACTTAAACGGTATTGATCTGCTCTTTGATAAGGGGTATTTCAAAATTGAGCTAACCGATGATTGCTATTGCGATTGCTTCCTTTTCGAACAATTAATTCATTCGGAAAATAATATTAACAGCAACTCTCAATTAATAGAAGTCCTAATACGCGGCAAATTCCTGAAATCGTCAGATGACACGCTGCTGGATTCTTTTAAGGAAAAGATAGAAGCCCAAATCCGATCAATATTATCGATTGATATAGAGAAAGCATATGATAGTCAGGATTATATTCATACGATTCATCTCTCTGAAGTTCTGTTCATAACAGACCCTCTGAATGAAAAAGCTTTGTATTATCTGATAAACTCCTTGTATAGCCTGAAACAAACAGAAGAAGCTAAAAAGAAATATGCATTATTTGCAATTGAATATAAGAAAGAAAATAAACAAGATTTTCCTTACACATTATCTTCTATTCTAAAAAAAGATTAACTATATCGGCTCTGTCATTTTAACATCTGAATAACCGATTAATGAAAAAGTCCCGCTTATTAAGCCACTTTTAACCCGAATTTAACCCCCATTATCTTTACCAAATAATACATTTGTGAAGATTCGGAAATATCTACTCCGCAATCTTCCCAAAACAAACGAAGTATTAATTTTTTAATAAGTAATAACCTTAAATTTTTATTATCATGAGCTTTTTTGATAAAAGAAAAAATCCGGGGATGAAGATTAGTTTTTTGTTGCTTGTCTTTTTTATTGCATTTTCATGCTCTGACAAAAAAGACAATGCCGCAGATATCAATCTGGATTGTCTATATGGTCATCTATCGGATATGCAGAACATGCTGGATACAGCAAAGATAGGCACAGAAGACGGAACTTTCCCTAAGGAAAATGCAGATAACCTGTTACAAGCCATCGAAGACCTTAAAACTGGTATTTCGAAAGCTAAAGCCGGAATGTTTGTCCTGCAATTCGAAGTCGATAATTATTGTGTAGCATCGGACAAAGCTATAGCTGAATTTATGAATTCCTACCAGATGACACTGCCTGCCGGATCAGCCGGTGAATTACTTGTATTCGGTATTGATAAAAAAGGATATATCGATTTCGGAGAATCTGCGGCCTATGGCGGTTCCAACACATTTACAGTGGAGAGCTGGCTCAAGTATGATGCTAATTTCTTCGAATTTGCCATAGGTGATTTCATTGCCACATTCAGCCATGACGGTAACGGAGTGAAGCAAGGATGGATGATAAACTTTATGGGATCTAATCTTCGTATGACAATGGGTATGGGACCACAACAAGACCGGGTACTGGAATGGGGTAAAGCATATCCGGAAACTTACGGACAATGGATGCATCTGGCTGCTGTATATGATGAAAGCGCGGCAAGTGAACAACTGAAGATGTATATCAACGGAGAATTATTCTTTAGTAAAACAAATGATATATATGATGGATCAACACTACAAAAATATCAGCCAAACACCAGAAATCTGAAAATGTATGCATTTATGGAACCCGAAGATAACAATCGTTGTATGACCGGTTACATGAAAAAGTTCAGATTATGGAGTAAAGCTAAAACACAAGCGGAAATACAGACATTGATGAATTCTGATGTAACAGGTACGGAAGCTAACCTGACTTGTGCATGGGATTTTACTACTGTGCCTGCAGATAATACTAACATTACTGACAAAACAGGTAAACACACGGCTAAACTTGTCGGATCATACAAATGGAAACCTGTAGCTCAATAATCTAATATTTATAAAAAATAATTACTATGAATAGAAATGTATTCACAAAAGTATGCATATTGCTTATACTTGTCCTCTGCTGCTGTTCTACAGTAGTCTTTGCTCAAGGCAATACCATAGCAGTAAAAGGAACTGTAAAAGACCGCACGAAGGAACCTCTGCCTGGTGCCAGCATAGTCATTGAAGGAGCAACAACCGGAACACTTGCAGATATAGACGGTAACTTCGAATTAAATGTAACTGAAGGCAAAACTATAGTTGTCTCATACCTGGGTTTTATTCCTCAAAAATTTGTTATTACAAAAGCTATCAGCCTAAACATAGAACTGGAAGAAGATAGTCAGCAATTGAAAGAAACTGTTGTTTTCGGTTACGGAACAATGGAAAAGAAAGACCTTACAGGTTCTATTCAAAGTTTGGATAACAAAGAATTGATGAAAGCTATGACGGTCAATGTCACTGAAGCGCTGAATGGCCGCGTAAGTGGTGTATTGGTAAACAAAACTTCGAATCGTCCGGGTGCCGATATGAATATTCAGATACGTGGGGTAAACTCATTCAATTTCTCGAATGAGCCTCTTTTTGTTATTGACGGAGTACCATCACAGTCGGGTATGAAACATCTGAACAGTGCCGATATCGAATCTATCGATGTACTGAAAGATGCATCTTCTTCTGCGATATATGGATCGAGAGGAGCTAACGGAGTCGTTATAATAACAACTAAGGGTGCAAATAAAAAACCTGGATTCAATGTTGAATATAATGGTTCTGTCGGAGTAAAAACACCAACCCGGATACCCGATATGATAGGGAATAAAGGCAATGGTATGGAGTATGTCGATTACAGAATCGCCCTATGGAAGAAAAAATATGGAGAATCGTCATTAATGCGTCCCGATTTCCTGACAACGGATGAAAAACGCAGGATTAAATATGGTGAATACTATGACTGGCTGAGAGAACTTTCCGATGAGTCTATTGTCACTAATCATAGTATAAGTGCTTCCGGCAGTTCAGATAAAGTATCCTATACTTTTGGTTTGGGATATCTTAAGGATGACGGTATGGTAGGTAATGAAAGTTTCGAACGTATTACGGCAAACATAGGTTTGGAATATCGTATGTCGGATCGGTTCAAAATGGGAATGAACAGCTATATCTCATTCAACAAAACAAATCATGGAGCCGATGATGCTTTAGTCAATGCATACTTTTTACCGCCGATTGTCAGCCCGTATGGATACGACGGAGAATATGCTTTCAATGTACAGCCTACATCCAGTAAAATAAATCCGTTTGTACAGATTGAAAATAATAAAAAGGAAACGGAAGCGCGTTATACCAATTTCTCAGGCTTCCTTGAATTTTCTCCGATTAAGGAACTATCCCTAAAATCCCAGGTGGCTGTACAATACGACAACGATGTATATGGAGAATGGATAGGAACATACACACAATCCAAACAAGGGGTAAGCGATCCGGATGCATTCAGAAGAGAAGGAGTAAACCTTAACTATGTATGGGATAACATCGCAACCTATAACAAAACATTCAACGACATACATAAATTAAATGTAATAGGGCTCTTCAGTGCCCAGAAGGATACACATAAAGGCTCCGAAATGAAAGGTGTTGGATTGCCTTATCAGTCAGACTGGCATGCTCTTGAAACTGCAGACCAGATAACAGGAGCTAAAAGCTATTACTGGGAATCATCCATGCTTTCTGTTATGGGACGCGTAAATTACACCTTAAAAGACAGATACTTACTAACGGCCACAGGACGTTACGACGGTTCTTCCCGCTTAGCTACAGGAAACCAATGGGGTTTTATGCCTTCATTCGCTTTGGGCTGGAGACTCAGCGAAGAAGAATTTATGAAAAGTGCAGATTGGCTGAGTAACCTGAAACTACGCATAAGCTGGGGAAAAAGTGGAAATAACAATATAAACTACGACATAACAAAGAGTAAACTCGACCTCAGCAAATATACATTTGGTTCTACAGGTCAAAACGGTTTCGGACTAAGTGATACCAAAGGGAATAGCAATTTGAAATGGGAAATGATGTCGGAATGGAACTACGGCTTGGATTTTGGTTTCTTCAACAACAGAGTAAGCGCCACAGTAGATATATATAGCCGCTTAACTGAAGATCTTATATTCGCTCGCTCAGTAGCCAGCATAAACGGGTATTCTTCTATTCTCGAAAACATAGGAAGTACTACAAATAAAGGTATTGAAATCGGTTTGAATACTGTCAATATATCTACTTCTGATTTCTCATGGAGAACAAATGCAACATTCTCATTAAATAGAAATAAAATTAAGGAGTTATATGGAACAGGAGAAGATGATCTGGCAAACCGTTGGTTTATAGGACAACCTATCAGCGTAATATACGATTTCGAAAAGGTCGGTATCTGGCAGGAAGACGAAAAAGCCGAAGCAGCCAAATATGGTCAGGTTCCGGGACATATCCATGTGAAAGATTTAAATGACGACGGTGTTCTGGATGAACGGGATTATAAAATACTTGGTACCCCTTCTCCTGACTGGACAGTAGGTATAACAAATACATTTACATATAAAAACTGGGATATGTCTATATACATGTATGGCCGCTATGGAGGTATGTACGACGACGGCTTCACATATATGTTTACAGCATGGGACAATGCACTGGAACAAACTGGATGTAAAATACTGGACCCCTGAGAATCGTAGCAATGACTACCCTCAGGTGGGTGCCCAATCATACTACACACAGGTTTTAGGGAAAATATCTGGTTCATTCCTGAAAATCCAAAACATAACACTAGGTTATGCATTACCAGATAATATATTGAAAAAATCTGGCCTAAAGAATGCCCGTGTATATGGAGCTGTTCAAAATCCGTTCACATTTACTTCATATAAAGGTCCGGATCCTGAAACTATCGGAGAGAATGCATATACGCAATTATCTCTTTATCCAATGACATTTACCTTAGGCGTAAACATTTCATTCTAAATCGAATAACACATGAAAAAGATATTAAAAACATTAAAATACAGATTATTGGCCTGTTCAATAACCATAACCCTGGCAGGATGCTCAGATTTCCTCAATTCGGATACGCCGTCTATTATAACTGATGAATATTATAATACAAAACAAGGGCAAGAGAAACTATTGATCGACATATATTATCGCTACCGTTCAGTATTCAGTACAGGTGAAGTCCAGTATTTCGGTACAGATTTATATATGGCAATTACAGAAAGCCCTGTGGAAAGAATGTTTAACGGCTATGATAAAACATTCAACTCTACTGCTCCGATAGTGGGAGGATATTGGAAAAACCTTTATAAAATAGTACAGGAATCAAATACTTTGCTAACGCGTTGTACCCCTGAAATAGCAGGCAGCGACTACGATGGCATCACTTCGCAAGGTCGGTTTCTCCGTGCACTGGGATATTATTATTTAGTAGAAACTTTCGGTGCCGTTCCTTTCTATACAACAGAAAATACAGGCATTATCACAGAAACCGAACGTACTGATGAAAAAATTATCTATAAGTTTATGATAGATGAATTGGAAGCAATCAAGGGCAAACTGGATATGACCACAAAAGAACCTGGACGTCTTACTAACGCTGCCGTATTGCATCTACTTGGAAAGTTATACCTGACACGCGCCTACAAGTCCTATGCAGAAGCTACAGACTTTTCCAAAGCGGCTTCCACTCTGGATGAATTGATTGAAGCCACATCTCAGCCATATAGTCTTTTAGCAAATTATGGCGATGTATATGACGAAAATAACCAGAACAACTCGGAAATAATCTGGGCTATTCAATATGGTTCTGATAAGAATTATATAGGCAATGGCAACTCTCAACAAAGCCAATTCGGGTTTAATATCACAGCCTTGGAACCCGATATGTTTACAAAAGTTCAGGCCGATTATTCATCCATGAGCCGTTATTACTGGGTAATACCTAAAGTACATGAACTATTTACCGACCCGGTTGCCGATACCAGATATGATGCTACATTCAAACGCCGGTTCTTAATCAACAATCCGGCTAATGCCAAATTCGGTGATTTGGGAATCTATTTCCCTCGCTGGAATGACAATTCAGGAATGGATGAAGGAGCAGTGAAATACTATCCGTTCAAGTCAGGCAGCGACTACAACTGGTATCCTCAGTCAACAGCTTTACCGATTCTGGCAAATGCTATCGACCGTATGCCCATGATTCAGAAATTTAAAGACACAAAGATAGATTGGGGCAATCCGGGTTCGAGAGAAGATGTAGTCTTTCGCTTATCAGACACATACCTGCTTGCAGCAGAAGCTTATTTAGGGGCTGGAAATTCTTCTCTTGCACTGGAACGTATAAACTCGATCCGAAAAAGAGCAGCTAAAGATGAAAACACGTATGAGCAACAAATGAAATTAAATTCTTTAAACATTAATACAATAATGGATGAAAGAGCACGGGAATTACTAGGTGACCATGACAGATGGTTCGACCTGAAACGTACAAATACACTACTTACCCGTGTGAAAGAATACAATCCGTTCGTAGCGGCATACGATAACCTAAATGAAAACCATCTGGTCAGACCTATCCCTCAGGATGAAATAAACAAAATAAAAGGGCTCGGTCAAAATACAGGATATTAAAAAAACACTAAAATATGACAACAATGAAAATCAAATATATTATTCTGGGGCTATTATGTAGCCTGGGAGCAAGCAGTTGTGACGATTATTCTTCTCCTACAAAGAACATGGGGCTAAATGAAGAAAACAATGTTAGCCTCTATATGGATCAGTATGACCCGGTTGCAAATGTAGGGCAATATACTTTCCCCGAAATGACTACCAAACCCAAGAAATACTGGAATTGCGTGGAGGTATTGAACGTTGGCAGCCGTAACGAGCTTGGATGGACAGAAGAGATCAGGGGCCTTCAGTACCACCTGTTATGCCAGTCTATGGCCGGCCTAACCAATCGGGCTGTAGATGAAGGAAAAAGTGAGGTTGGCTTTTGGATGCACGATCATGGTGGCAGGGAATCTTATAAGTTGTCCGTAGAGGCCCTGAAGAATATGGGTATCAGCGAGCAAGGTATGCAAAGTGGATTAGAACTGGCAAAAAACAATTACGGACCCTCTGATGGTGTAAATATACAGCTTAAAGATTACTTTGACGGATATGTTTTAACCGATGTAGAAAACAATCCTGAAAGTAATATCGTTGCTTCCGTTGCATCCCACGTCTACAATTCAATTATAGTAGATATCAGGGACAAAGCCAACTTCGAAGCAGCAGGCTATACGATGAAATACGATGCACGTAATAAAACGACTGCAGATGCATGGCGCGAATTTAAAGATAAATGTAATAAAAAAGCGTTGGTAGTTATGCCTGTACAAACCGGTGAACTTCGTGACTTCGCCATCAAAAACAATTTGTTTGTACTAAATATCAACAAACAGAAGGAAGACCCTTCATCAGGGCAAAACCTGGATATATTTGCTGAAGTATTAAACTGGCTGGAGCCCGGAGCACCTATATTCGGGTGGGAACAGGGTGTTGATGAAGCATTATTTGTAAACAGGGCATCAAAAACAGGACATACATGGGTACCTAGCGATTGGATATACAATATGCCTCTGACCTCTTTATTATACAAGAGCCGTCAAACGGCTACATTAGCCAAAGTGGAAAATCCTCAGTTTATTAACTATGATTTGAAAAAGAATTTTGTCTCATTCTACTTATCTGATGGCGATAATATCCAATGGATGATGAATAATTTTGTCGGGGAATTCTATCAGAATACCGATGCAAATGATATGAAGATGGGATTCGGACTACCTGTGGGTAATCTGGCAATGACCGCACCTGCACAATTCACCAATATTATAAATCAGCAAAAGCCTAATTACACCTTAATTGAGGCTCTGGGCGGAGGCTATTTATATGCCGATAATTTTGGTGTTGATAATAATAGGAGTGAGAGATTAGCGGAAATCGCTAAGAGTGTTGCAGTAAGTATGCGTCAACATCGTGTTAAAGTACTAGGTCTTATTGCTCAGGATGTTAAATCAGCTGCAGCAAAAGAAGGTTTTCAGGCTTATGTAGATGCAAATGATCAGTTGGAAGGAATTGTAGCGATTCAATACTCTCCTTATGCCGGTGGTGAAGGTGAAATTATATGGATAACCAATAAAAAAGGATACGACATTCCCGTTATCACAGTAAAATACTCCTTATGGAATTTTGGAAATCGCAATACGACTCGCGAAGGTACTCCTGCATATGTGGCAAACAGATTGAAAGAAGAAGCCAAAGACGAAACATTCTCACTTATTTCCGTCCACGCATGGAGTAAATTTAAGGACATAGGAAACTCGAATGACGAATTAGCCGAAAATACGAATGGAGATAAAAATGGAGCAAGTGCTGCTAAATTATGCATGAATCATCTGGATGACAACTTTCAGGTAGTAAGCGTACAGGAAATGATATGGCGGGTGCGAATGCATTACAGAACAGATCAGACCAAGAAGTACCTGAGTGAAATATTCTAATTAACGAAGAACTGTTATCCCTCCTGATAACAGTTCTTCCTATTAACAATATAAAGGAAAATAACAAAAATGAAAAAGATCCTCTCTTTATTATTGTGCGCTTTGAGCATTCTCACGTCAACAGCTCAGGATTATATGCCTGTGGACTATGTTAACCCATTAGTAGGCACACAATCTAAGCATTCTCTATCGACGGGCAACACCTATCCGGCTATCGCCATGCCATGGGGAATGAACTTCTGGATGCCCCAGACCGGTAAAATGGGTGACGGATGGGCCTATACTTACGATGCCGACAAGATTCGCGGCTTCAAGCAGACACACCAGCCAAGCCCC
>Ga0153940_1001298_pt1 | contig 11349 bp, 19 predicted proteins | sample TSNJ024MetaG_FD_104736 | JGI IMG/M metagenome (GOLD analysis project Ga0153940, IMG submission 104736) | Attine ant fungus gardens microbial communities from New Jersey, USA - TSNJ024 MetaG | ecosystem: Host-associated > Fungi > Mycelium > Unclassified | place: USA: New Jersey, Brendan T. Byrne...
AGGCCTGGAAGCTATTGTGTCCTGTCATTTTCAGTGTTCGGCTTATTAGCTCATTAATTCCTTTTTCATCTTCAACAATTAATATATTAGCCACTGGAAGCACTCCTTTTACTCATCACCGTGTGGGGACGCTTCACGGCAAAGTCCGCATATCTCAAAAAGCTGGTCAGCAGTTAAGTCTTTTATTTTACTATTTTCCTGATTCAGATTAATTGCTGCGCAGTACTCCTTAATTACCTTATCAGCTCCACCAAAAGCATATCCTTCATTCAGCTGCATCTCCAACGATTCTTTTTCAATGCTATCCTCTATAATTCGATCATCAGCAGCATCGATCAATAAAGGCTGCTCTCCGGACTTTGCTGCAATTCCCAAAGCAGAACTATAATCCAGTATTTCATCTGACATATTGGTGAAACTGATTGTTTCAAAATCTAAGTTGTATTTTTTACATACCTGTTTACCAACCTCTTCGTCTACATAGTCTTTGTAAAGCAGTTTTGTATAATCTCCATCTTCCGGCAGAATATTATCTGCTACTTCCTCCAGAGGCATATTTGCAACTGCCTTTTCAGTTTTTTGCTGAGCATATACGACAACTATTCCCAATACAAGTGTCCCGCACAATGATAAAGCTAAAATTGCACCAAGTACTTTCTTTTCTTTTATTTTTTTATTAACATAATATCTTTCTCCTTATAATTATTTTTAACGAAACAAAGCTTTCTTTCTGTTATAAAATAATTATAGGCTTTAGTTATTGCCGAGTTATGAAATCTGAAACTTTTTTCAACTTTTTCGCTCAAGGCACAAAACGTCATGAAAAGTATTGGCTTCGAGGTATTTTTATCGTTTGCTACTCCTTATGCTTGCTCTTCTCCACACGACTAAGCAGTTTATCAAGATAAATGGATTGAAGCTGTTTACTCGCCAGTGCCTGCTTTATCGGTGGTAATTTTAGTATTACGTTAAAGACAGCTGCCATTGCTCTATGATTTGCAAATGCCTGATTGTCAAAAATTAAGTTTTGCAGCGTGCCTTTTTCAATGGCCTGCAGTACAAAACGATGAGTACTGTTTACCGGAGTAATAACCTGAACAGGACGGCGCTTTAGTTCAATTGCTTTTGGATTGCAATTTCTTGCGCAGACTCCACATCCAAGACAGATTTCTTCATTTATAACGGCCTTCTTTTTCCCTTTTTCATTTTCCTCCATAGCAATTGCTAGAATAGGACAGACCTTTGTGCATTTTCCACACCCGATGCATTTTTCCATAGATACTTTAGGGATATAGTTCGTTGTGGCCACAGGCTGCATAGGACTAAACTTCCGTGCAGCCTGCAGCGCCTCACAGCAACATCCACAGCAATTACAGATAAATGCAGGATGCTCTCTTACATTTTCTCCGATCTGAACAAGATTATGATCATAAGAACGCTCTAGTACATCTTTTGCCTCTTCTTTAGATATCAATCTTGCATATTCACCATTCTGTGCTAAGGAGCGAGCCACATTATCAAACGTAAGGCACACATCCAAAGGTGCATCAATTTCACATGGATGACCTGCGTGCATCATCTTATGCCTGCAGTAACAAATACCAAGTCCAATATATTCTGCTTCTTCTACAATATGTGTTGATCTTTCATAATCTAAAATAAAGTTTATATTTTCATTAGTAAGCACGGGTTCCTGAACATAGACTCGTCCAAGCCGTGTTTCTGTCGCAAAGAAAAGATCTTTTACAAAATCTTCTTCCACATTCATATATTGATAATAAAGTTCACTTAGATATTTCTGGTCAATATCGCCTCGTGTCCGCATGAGGGCGAACTCAATAAAACCTGCCATTGGCGGCGGCATCACAAATCTTCGCTCTCCATTATGATAAGAATCTACTAAAAGAGCTTTCGCACAGAGATGATTTAATAATTTCTCTGCTTTAGCCTCACTTGTTCCCCAGATACGCGCTGCTTTCTTAATGCTAAATGGACGTACCGGAAGAAGCGCAACCCATTTCGCCTCTTTTTCTGTATAAAGCACCTGTAAGATTAGGTACAGCGTCTTTGAAGTTGGTGCCCCTTGGGTAAACAAATTAATACGGTCACCCAGGTTTTTATATGCATCTCGTGTTGTTAAATGTCCCATGTCATAATTTCCCTTTCAAACTATTTCGAAGTTAAATTGATTTTGAATATTTTGCATTATTCAATACCTTTTTACTTTATCCTTGAATAAATTTCAAAATCTTTTTCTTCTGTGCTCCGGGATTCAATGTATATACCTGTTCAGTAATCCTCCCAATCGCATCTTGCTTTTCAATTCTTGCCGCCCGGTCAACCATCTCTTCTCCAAAAAATTCTTCAACAGTACAGAAGACAGTAGACGACCAGCCGTATTCCTCCCCATTTTGCGACAGCTTCTGCTGTCTTCCACACATAGTAAGGTACATTTTCATTTGCAGTTCAATCATTGCCCGATCAAATTTAGACTTTTCTTCTTTGGAAATTCGGCCAATCTGCTTAATTGCATGCAACGGCAGTGTTCCATGTTCAAGAATAATCTGATATATTTTTTTAGCATAATGAGAAATCGCTCCTTTCTCATATTCCTCTTCAAGTGTCTGCCCCTCTCGTCTCACAGCCAGAAAATATGGATAAAATTCTTTTGTTATATAGCCACTCTTTCTGAAGAATAATTTTGCATAGGCAATATCATTTCGTTCATCCAAAACACGCATACGCCATTCCCATGGATCTGTTTCCAAGTCTTGCGTATGCCAGCGTACCGGTGTCTCATATGGCGGTTCCTCATTCCAGTTCCAGGAAACAGCAGCATAAATACCTTCTGCATTTCCGCCTCCCATTGATAAACCCGTCTGCAATAATACCTCTATAAAATCATCATAGTTATATATCTCTTTTTCCATTTTTCCTCCTGTGTACCTCAATATCAAATAATGTTCCTTCAGCATAGGCGGTCGCCTCAAACGGCAGTTTGCTTATACTGTTAATGACTTTTTTCAACAGAATAGAGTTGAAGTTTGCAGCTATTCATGTTTATAAAAGAATAAAACTCATGAGAAGCGGGATTGTTTGCGCCTGCAGTTTCCCCATTTTGGGCATCCTCCACTGTCTCCCACTTCACTAGGTCAACCCATGTATCGCCATCACGAAGCACTTCCCAAGAAATAAAACCTTTTTGCTTAGACAAAACCTCGTCATGACATTTTTCTGATGCGAGCAAGAAATCCTCTACAGATACATTTTTCTTGAGCTTATAAGATATAAACCAAATTGCATTAGACATATTAAAATATCTCCTTTCAATAAAATAAATAATCTACAGTTATAACTGCTTAACAAAATTCCTATTCAATAGCCTTATTATAGCAAACTATAGGATTGAAAAACAGTCTATTTTTGCTATATAAAAACAGCTCCAATCATGAAAGATTGAAGCAGTCTTAATAAGCCCTTATTTAAGCCATTTCTAACATTTTTCTATTTCATAAAGCGTTCCTGGAAGACATATCTTTTGACTTACTACTACAAAAACAACCTTCTTCATGGTCATCAACTATCCCTGCCGCTTGTAAATACGCATAGATAATTGTTGTTCCAACAAATTTAAATCCTCTTTTTTTTAAGTCTTTACTAATTGTATCTGATAATGATGTAGAAGCAGGCATTTCCTCCATTGTTTTCCATCTATTTACCACTGGTTTATGATTTACATACGCCCATAAATAGTCAGAAAAACTGCCACATTCCTTTTGAATCTCTAAGAATAATTTTGCATTATTTATTACCGCATTTACTTTTAATTTATTACGAATAATACCAGGGTCTTGTAATAATGCATCTATTTTTGTTTGATCATATGCAATAATTTTATGAAGATCGTAATTATCAAATGCCCTTTTTATAGTTTCTCTGCGATGTAAAATTGTTGTCCACGATAACCCTGCCTGCATTCCCTCTAATACTAAATATTCAAATAGCATAGTATCATCATATGTTGGAATTCCCCATTCTCTATCATGATATTCTTGATCTAAAGGCGAGGCATTTTCAGACCAGCCACATCTTACTTTTTCCATTATCCACTCATCCCGTACCTTTCCCATGTTCTAAATATATCGTCTTCTTTTTTCATTATGTCTTTTAAAATCTACCGATTCCAGAGCCAATATTAATATTTACTAATTAGGTTTTTCTGTACAGTGACATTCACTGGAAGTGCAAGTGCAGTTAGGGTTATAGCCACTAGCACATTCTTCTGTACAGGTGCATTTCCATCTTTTCAATGTTGGTAAGAATTCTCTTAATTGTTCTCTAGCTTCTTCTTTTGTAAAATTTGTCCCTTGTTCCTTATTCCACTCTTCTAAATATTTAAGATTAATCTCAATCATTTCTTCCATTGAACAATTCGCTGTAAAAGATCCATCTTTATAACAGTGGATACAATACTCTTCATTTTTACTGTTATCTGCATTAGTTCCAAAAGCCTCTGCGGAATCAAGTTGCATTCCACAGCTTTCACAAGATTTCATTTCACTCATATAATGACCTCCGATCATATTGGATGTGTTTTAAGATAGTTTTAATATGCCACTAAGCAAGAAGAATAAATCATTATTTTATATCTTTGTATTATCTGGATTATCAGCAACCTTAATCTATACCTCATCTTTTATTTTCAAAAGTTTATAAACAGATTCTAAATCCTGTTCATTTTTCACCTCAATATCAAATGATGTTCCTTCAGCATAGGTGGTTGCCTCAAGAATATGTTTCATTACCTGCTCCGGTAAAAGAGTATCCTTTGCAGCATTGATAGCCTTGTTACCAAATACGAAAAATACTTTAAAATAATCTTTGCATGGTATAAAATAAAGTAAAGTTCTGCCCTTTTTCTTGAAAACCAATGTCCAACCGGACTTTTTGCCATAAAACTTCCATTCATTTTTTGTACCCTTGTAATTCTCGCAAATATGGGCTTCTAATGTATCCCATAGCTCTTTTGCACTGCCCAATGCTTCTGTTACATTGTTATCATCAGGCATTTTTGTTTTTACATCAAATATACTTGTAGCCGAATTAATCACCTCCATAATAATCTTACCAGATCTTACATGACAACAGTGTGTCTTATTAAAAATATAAAATTTCTATATTACTTAAGTTTGCTTTTGCGCCTCAAGGTATACAAGCGGAAAAGCCGCGTTTAACACCTGGCACTTTACAACTCGAAAACCGTTTTGCCCGATAAATTCAACGTATTCATCCGGTTTCCATTTTGAGTGGGTTTCAAAACCGATAAGCTTTAAAAATTTTGCATTCAGGTTCCATGTCGATTCATGCAAATGGCCGTGTGAATAAGTAGGGGCGATGAGCAACCCATTCGGTTTTAGCACTCTTGAAATGTTAAAAAGCACCTTGACCGGATCCGGCATGATATGGAGCGCGTTCGATATGATAACCGCATCGAAGGAGCTTTCTTCAAAAGAAAGCTGCGTTGCATCCTCCACTGAAAAACGTACATTATCAGGAACCTTTTTCCTTTTTGCCTTATTAATCATTTGGGGTGAGAAATCGGTGGCCTCTACATGGCGCACATGGGCAGCTATATTTATAGCGATCAGACCGGTTCCTGTCGCAACCTCCAGCACATCCATATCGTGCGAAAGCGTGCTTGCCATCATCCGATACATCTCTGTGTAAGCTTTACCGCTGAACTGATTTATTTCAAAATCATATAGCTTTGCATAACGATTCCAAAAACTTTTATTATCACTTTTTTCATTCATGATGATATGCTCCTTTATGCTATTTCTTCTTGTGTTCACTCTTAAAACCCCGAAGCTTTATCCAAGCAAGCAGCGTTAATGGAGAGAATATCAACATAGTGGCAAGCAGGATATATTGCGGATTAGTGTTACCAAAATAATTGGTAATTAAAACGATTGGTATGTATATCAACCTTGATGATGATGCTATTGAAACAATGGTGGCTTGATATTTTTCTTCGGTTTTTGCTGATGATAATAATTCCGTTGTAAGAACAGAATTATTTCTCCCCAAACTATTCCGATCCATTACTCAATATCTATTAAACCTTTTGCATCAGTTAAGTATCCCTTTTCAAGCTCTTTTACCATACACCAATCAGCATTTTTCTTGCTGTCTTTCGCATGGTATATCCCATATTGATAAGTGGGGACAAATCCAAACTTAGAATAATAACCATAATCACCACATAAAAAAATAGCTTTATATCCGTTATCAAAAGCCCGTTTACAACCTTCGAAGATTAATTTTGTACCAATGCCGTGCCTGAAATAGTCAGGATGTACCGACAACGGTGAAAGCACAAGCTGAACTTCATTTTTATCTTTATATTGTATCTGCATTTTATGCAGAACAATTTGTCCGACTATTTTATCATTAGTCTGAGCAACTAAAGATAGTTTGGAGATAAAAGTATCTTTTTTTCTGATTGCATTCAAGTAATCCTGTTCTGTACCGTCAGAATAGTCAGCAGTTGCAAATGCTTGCTTTACCATTGTATACACTTCTTCATAATCATTTGGGGTTTCTTTCCTTATAATCACCATAGAACCTCTCCTATTTAATAGCCTTATTATAGCAAACTATAAGATTGAAAAACAGTCTATTTTTGCTATGTAAAAACTGCCCCAATCATGAAAGATTGAAGCAGTCTTAGCAAGCCCTTATTTCAAGCCATTTCTAACATTTTTCTATTTCTTAAAACATTCCTCAATCGAAACAGTGACGGCAGTTAATAAGACCGTCAATCCGTATTGGAAAGACAGTTTTGTAATTACTCATATTTATATATAAATTCTTTCTCTACAATCTCCATAAAACTTTTAATAAAGCCTTTTTTCTTACGAATAATTACTCTCAGATACTGCTGATGCGCAATATATGCAACGTCCAATAGCAAAATATTTAAGCATTATATCCCTCCATTCCCTGATGCGGCGAGGGAGGGGGAGACGGATTAATCTTAAAATCTAATTATTGATTCAGGAAATTCTTTGCCATACAAATCACTATTTGTTAAGATAAACCCCGTTTGATAATTCCCTTTATTTAATTCTTTTAAGCCCTCTAGACTCATATGCTGTATATGTGACTTACTCCATGCTCTCATATCTTTATGATATACTTGTACTCTTAATGTATTATCAGTCATCTCGTAGTAGTCTTTCAAGTTAGCACCTCCAGTCTATCTTATTTAAGAAGTGGAGTTTTTGACTTCCTTTATCTTATATATTGATTATACACAAAACTCTGTGTATAATCAATTGACATTATGCACAAATTATTGTGCATATCTAATCAACATTACGCAAAAAATTCAGCGATTATTAATTGTGCACAATGAACACTTGACTTTGTGTATGCGGTTCGATATTATAATGATGGAGGTATAGAGATGATAAAATACGACAAGTTATTTGATTTATTAAAAGTAAAAGGATATACAACATATCGGATAAGAAAAGAAAAATTGATAGGACAAGGGACACTGACAGCTCTGAAAAATGGTACAGGGGGATTGGACCGAAAAACGATAGACAGATTATGCCATGTCCTAGACTGCCAGCCTGGTGATTTGATGGAGTATGTCAAAGATGAATAAAGAAATGCAAAAAAATAAGCCTCACTGTCAAATTCAAGCAGTACAATCGGGCCAACTGTATGGATGATGCACTTACTCGGCAAGTTATACGTCCTTGTCATTTTTGCCATACCTGTTGGTTCTGGATGCCCCTGCTTTTTCATGAGGCTGTCACACTCCAAACGGAGTTGTATTCCTGCAAAGGTATGAATCGCATTATCAATACAGGCATGACATGGTATAAAGCAGCCAAGCATTTCTTACATTAAATATTTAAATATACATTTACTATAATATCTTCAAATGCCGCAATATTAGGGCGTCTCTCTTGCTTCGTCAGATATCTAAGTGCATCTTTTCCAGTCACTTTCGACCTATCAATAAACACCCCTATCTCTGGGACATAGCCCCCTCCTAAGGACGTTATCCATACCTTAGTTGCATTCGAAGTCGGCTTTCCTTTTGCAATATGGACGTGAATTGGTTCATTATTTTCATTGGACCAAAAGAAAACCTTATATCCACCAATTTGAAAGAGACTAGGCAATATGAATCCCTCCATTCTCTGCGTACTTATACAATAAATGTGCATTGCTACGCAGGAATTTTTCAAATATCTCAATTTCCTGCTCAGAAAACCCTTCTCTTTTTATCCATTTATAGGCTGGTAGACTACATCTCGCCAGCCTATAAAACTGCTCCAACCATGAAAAAGTCAGAGCAGTCCTATAAACGTTGATTTTATGCTATTTACAGTCTATTTTGAACATTCCTCGATCAAAACGTGAAACCCCGGAAATACGCTATTCTTCGTCTCCAAATGTAGGAATAGCACAGGAATAAACGGCGTTTCTACACTTTTTAATACGCTGTATTACTCTTTTTATCTTACCAAAAATGTCTTCAATTCTGTTTTTTTTATCCTATTTATGCCAGCTTCTGAAGTTTTTCACCATGCTCAGTTACTACTTGTTTTATAACATCTATATCAGCCTGCATTACTTCGATCTGTTCAATGCCAGATTGCCTCAGTACGCTTTTTATGCTATTTTATTTAGCAATGAAACTTTATCAATAAATTCTTTCATATCAGTAATATAATTGTACGGTTCATATTCAGAATAAATCTCAGGACTGTCTAGAATTACAATCTGCACACCTTCTGCCCGCAATGCTTCTAAGGTACCAGGGAGGCACCTGGCCTCATTAACAGTTTTACAACGATACGCAAGGCAGCCTTGTTTATCAAATATTTTTGCAATAACATATATATTTTTCTTAAGCATCAAATTTCACCTCGATCTTCTTTTAATTTTTCTAAAAAATCTTCTTCTGTTTTTATTTCTCCTTTTATATATAAATCATATAATTTCTTACCCATATCTGCATTCTCATATTTATAAACCCATCTATGACTCCAAATATTAAATTGATAATCCCTTGCACACCATAATTGTATTTCAATTGGATAAGCCCTATTATCTCTTTGATAATACAAATGGATTGCACGATATCCATCATCAATTTGTTTCCCACTTCTCAAGTCTACGACTCGATAATATTCAGGATATTCTTCCGGATATTGCTCAAAGTGCAAGCGAAAACCTAGCACATCATTAAAACACTGTTTGAAACCGCCCCTGGTTCTCAACGTTTTTTCATATTTTCTATATATAGAATCATCACTTTTAAATCTTGAGCCTATTAAATTCTCTTGAACTAAAATGTCCATATAACTGGCACGGTATTTTGCTATATCTTCAATAATATTTTCTATCGGGGTCTTACTTAACGAAATTTGCCTTAAGCTCTGCCCTAAAACAGATGTGTAAGATAACTCATCCAGGATTTCTTTTGAAATAAACCGACTCATCTCGCATCTCCTTTCAAATAACTTTCGCACACAACCTACTTTTATCAATCAACGTGTAAATTGATTAACAAAAACAACAAAAGGTTGTGATGTGTATGTAGTATTATAGCATCAATTTTAAAAATCTTAAAGTCAAATCTGCATATAAAAACTGTACGAAAACTGTACCAACCATGAAAGTCGGTACAGCCCCTATAGATTCTTATTTTATGCCATCTACAACAATCTTTCTATTTTTTTATTTACCGTACGCAGGTGACGAAAAACCATGTTAGAGTAGGAAAAGAATTGAAAACAGGTGTAGGAGTACAGGTGTAGACTTAGTGTAGACGTAATGTAGGAGTGACCCACATTTACATGCATTTAGCCACTCCTAACCACCTCTAAAACTTTATATTTACGCTGTTTTTAAAACGCTTATTTCTTAAACCCCTCCTCGATCGAAACTGTGAAGGCTCGCTTTCTGCAGTTTTAAATGTCATTTGCGAGTTCTATGTGTGCTACAGGCCACATCTGACGACTGCTCATGACACCTATGACGATTAATCCTAATCACTAATGCTATAATCGAACTCTCTAAACTTCATACTATTTTCTTTTCTCGAAACCGATGCTGATTTGCCGCTAAAAGCACACAAGCCACAACTGCAGTGAATTTTTCCTTTAGATAGCATACCATCAAATTTTACATACCAACAAACCTTATTTATAATAATCTTTTTCTTTCTTTGAATATGTTTGTTTCTTTGATAACGATAATAGTCCTTTGTTCTATTTTTCATCTTCATAACCACCTTGATCTTTATTTACCTACCTGCAATAGTCATCAAGGTTCATTGCACTATTACAGGATAGGCATGTGGTTAAGAAATATATTTATTCTCATATCTTCTATCCTTCTTTATTATTTTTTAAACTGATGTTTGCCAATATTGATTTAATCACATAAAACACAACATAGAATGACCGATTAATCGAATCCTTATATAGCTTATTTTCAAAACATAATCTAGAACTGGCAAGGTTTCTTTTGCTTCCATAGAACGATACACAGCGAGACTCTTTTCTTTTTCTGTCACGCAACAATCACTCCCTCCTGCTGGATATTACGATAGAAAGGCAATGTGTCCACCCAATACTCATAATGTGTTTTGTTTTTAATAATTGGAGAAATATCTACTCCATATTTCATTTCGAAATCAAAAGCACAATCAAAGACTTGATTCTCAATCATTTTAATTTCTTCATCTGAAACTGTCACAAGTATCATAATGTCAACATCCGATGTTACATGGTAATCTCCTCTGGCATATGAGCCATATAGAATAACCTTTGATAACTTTTCCCCAAAAATCTCTTTCAATTCTGTAACAAATTCTAAAACAGCATCTGAAATATTCGTATCGGTATTCCTCCTCTATTTGATAAGTAATTAATTATATTATAATCTATTCAGAATTTTTTGTACACTTTTATATATCAAAAAACTGCACCAACCATGGAAAGTCAGTGCAGTCTCTATAAAGCCTTATTTCATGCCGCTTACAGCAGTTTTATTACTTATTTGAACATTCCTCGATCGAAACTGCGAGAGTTGATTTTTCAAGGGTTTTAGGGCCATTTGTGAGTTGCATGTGTGCTACTATCCACATCTGACGGCAACTCAGGACACCATTAAGCTATTTTATTTAATACCGAGACTTTGTCAATAAATTCTTTCATATCTTCAACATAATTATAAGGTTCATATTCTGCATAGATTTCCGGGCTGTCTAAAATTACAATTTGTACCCCTTCTCCCCGTAACGCTTCAAGCGTTCCG
>Ga0153940_1001300_pt1 | contig 11336 bp, 19 predicted proteins | sample TSNJ024MetaG_FD_104736 | JGI IMG/M metagenome (GOLD analysis project Ga0153940, IMG submission 104736) | Attine ant fungus gardens microbial communities from New Jersey, USA - TSNJ024 MetaG | ecosystem: Host-associated > Fungi > Mycelium > Unclassified | place: USA: New Jersey, Brendan T. Byrne...
ACTTGACAATCAACCTGTTTCTATTGTATTATTTTACTGTTGTAAATCGATGCGTGGCTCAGCTTGGTAGAGCGCTGCGTTCGGGACGCAGAGGTCGCAGGTTCGAATCCTGTCGCATCGACTGATTTAAAAAAGCTTAGAAACGTTGAATTTACTGCATTTTCAAGATACATAATAAAAAGAAGCTGCTCATAAAAATGAGAGTTTCTTTTCGATTTGGTTAACATTTGGTTAACGTTGAAAAATTTATGCATTGTTTTGGAACAAAATATCTAGTTTATCCGATGCTTGTCTATCCAAGGCTTGAAGTGAATGAGCATAAATATTCATGGTGGTAGAGCAATCAGAATGACCCAATCTTGCCGATACGGTTCTGACATCTACATTTTGAGCAATCAATAATGTAGCCGATGTATGCCTGAGACCGTGCAAAGTAATTTCTGGCAATTTCTCATTATCCGAAGCAGTTTTATTATGCCGGTCAATTATTTTTTTAAATACATGGTATGGGGTGGATATGTGCATCTGGCTACCATCGGACTGTATGAAAAGATAATTATTCCCTTTCCAAAAGCTTCCAAGAGACAAGCGCAAGGTATTTTGCTCTGCTCTATATTTCTTTATCATCTGGATAAGATTTTGTGATAATGTAATAGTGCGTATTGATGATTTCGTTTTAGGCTCTTTTGTTATCATGCCGTCTTTTGTCTTGGCGGTAGATTTGGTTATAGATACCGAAAAATTCTTAAAATCTATATCATCCCAGGTTAATGCTATCAATTCACCCAGGCGCAAGCCACCGAATAATGCCATATTGAAAAACACCTTAAATTGAGTTGGAATAGTATGAGTTTCTACATGCCGGGCAGAGTCGGAACCATCTTTTTTAGTACGTCCATAATGCGCAACCGTATATTCTTCATTCAGGATGGACATAAAAATTTGTGCTTCTTCTAAATTAAAATGCTTAATATCTGCTGGATTCCTTGTAACCTTTGGTGGCTTAATACGTTTGCATGGATTTGAATCTATTAATTGCCATTGTACTGCCGTATTTAATGTACTGCTTATTATTTGATGGATCCGCTTGATTGTATTGGCATTGTATGATTTATGCTTTCCGTTAACTGTATATCCGTTTTCAAGAAGCTTATTATATAATGTCTGAAGATGAAGCGGCAAAATTTTAGATAATTTCAAATGTCCCAATTCCGGAAGTATAATATTATCTAAAGAGCTGGTGCATCTTTCAATTGTCGTAGTCTGTAATTGCTTTTCTGCATAATCTTTCAACCAAAGTTTAATATAATCTTGATAAGTGAGTTTTTCCCCGGAAAGATATTTACCGCTCTTCACCTTTTCTTCAAACTCAAACGCAAACTTCTCTAAGGCTTTTTGATTCTGCTTTTCGGTCTTTGCTTCATCCGGGTTAAAGGTAGTTGTCTCTATGATCTGCTTGCCGTTTATATCCCGGCCACATGATACAAATATTCGGTATGTGTTACCCCTCTGTTGAATGCTTGCCATTTAATCACGCTCCCTCCTTTATGCTTAACTTCACTCCTGGGATGAACTATCTTCATTTTTTTTACTGACATATTTTTTTCTTAAATCACTTAATGCAGATTCAATTTTCAATAATATAGATTTTTCTAATATTTCAGGTGTAAGCACAATCAAATCGTGGGATATATAAGCGATTCCCTTTCTGATTTCTGGTACATACTCCTCAATTACTCCATCTTTATCTAATGTGTAATATTTTTTTGTATTTGATTGAAAATTAAAATATTGTGCTATTAATTCTAATATCGCCTGATGCTTACTTGAATATTTTAAGTCCTTAATCAGAATGCTTAATATGTTTATATTTTCTGCCATTAATTCATTTATCTCGTCTAAAAATGAGACAGCATCCTCATCTAAACCAGTATATTCACTTACAAATCGTACGTATTCATCTGTCGTCATGATTTTGGTTTTTCCCAGCATAAAATCCGCTGATACTATAAAAAATTCAGTTATTTTATTAAAAGTCTTAATATCAGGATAGCTTTGTCCTGTCGCATATAAACTAACTGCTTGTCTTGTTATTCCTAAATATTCCGCTAATGCTGCTTGGGATACCTTTCTTTCTTCAAGCAATTTTCTTAAATTAGATGGAAACGGTTCTTTTTCTGTATCGAACGTTTGTTTTTCTTTACGTGACATATATAATATCCTTTCGTGTCAATTATCTGTTGCACTTCAAGCTTGAAGTCAATTATATGTTGACAGTGTTTGTTATTGTTGATATCATTTTAATATAGCAAGGGATACTTGTCAACAACAATCGTATGGAGGTAAAATTTTATGTGTAATTCGGATATCAAAAATGAGGTAAAGCAGTCAGGTGTGTATTTATGGCAGATTGCAGATAGGTTAGGGATTAATGACGGCAATTTTAGTCGCAAATTAAGGAAAGAGCTTTCCGAAGCAGAAAAAGAGCGCATTCGCTCAATAATAAAGGACCTGAAAGCAGAGAGAAAGGAGTATGAGAAAAATGAATGACATTCCTGTAATGCTCAAGATTCGCGAAGTCGCAGACAAGTTTAATTTATCAGAACATTATGTACGGAGATTGGTGGCCGAGCGAAAAGTAATTTTTGTTAAATCCGGATCACGCTTTTTGATAAATGAAAATTCGCTCGTGTCTTATCTAAACAAAGGGGATGAAGAATGATCAGTCCCTCGAAAGAACAATTGCTTTCATCTATCCAGCCGGGCATGAAGCTGGACAAGTCCTTTTTCCTGAAGGTCTACGGATACGAAATTTCTTTTCCCGGCTTTAAGGAAGAAGCAATCTCGAAATTGGAGCGAGCTGGATGTAGTCGGGCGATGGAATATTATGGTCAGGCGGTTTCTGAATATCAGGTAAAGCGTGATGCGGAACTACGGCCGGTCGCAAGATGGTACCGGCAGCAATTAGAAGCAGAGTTTAATGCGGATATGAAAAAATATGATAGAACGGCAGGTGAACAAGAACGGAATCAACAGATAAGCAATCTCAAAAAGAATCGTTGGAATGTACTGTCGGAGATTTTGAACTTTCAGTAGATCCCAAAAGCGGGAAAGTTCAGCAATCGATTGGAAATTGTATAAAGGCACTTTATCATGACGTAAGGACAAAAAGCATGTTTCGGTATAATCGAATGATTGATAAGGTGGAGCTTCAATGCGCTTGGTGGGATCGTAGTTCTGTCAATCTTTCCGAAAACGATATTAATAATATTCGATTATTTTTGGAACAAAATTATAGTCTTTCTCATGAAAAGAACATTCCCAGGGCAATTGATATAATTGCACACCAAAATTCATATCATCCGATTGTGGATTATTTGAATGGTCTTTCATGGGATGGAATAAAACGAATTGAACATATATTTCCAATGTATCTGGGTGCAGAACATTGTGAGTATACTACATTTGCAACGAAAATATTCATGTTTGGTGCGATTGCAAGGATTTTTGAACCTGGCATTAAATTCGATACGATGGTCTGCCTGGTTGACGAGAAGCAGGGCGGAGGAAAATCTACACTTGCACGATTTTTTTCAATCAGGGACGAATGGTTTTCAGATGATGTCAAAAATTTGGATGATGAAAATATATTTCGCAAGATTCAGGGCCATTGGATTATTGAATTTTCAGAAATGCTAGCCACCACCAACACTAAAACAGTGGAATCAATCAAAGCTTTCTTAAGCAAGCAGAAGGATACATATAAAGTGCCTTATGAACGTTATCCACAGGATATTCCACGTCAATGTGTGTTTTTTGGAACGAGCAATAATGTTAATTTTCTTCCAAATGATAAAACCGGAAATCGGAGATTTATTCCTATTTTAGTAGATTGTGAAAAAGCAGAAGCTCACCCTTTGGATAATGAACGGGAAGCGCGGGAATATATTATTGCTGCTTGGGCCGAAGCTATGGAATTATATAAAAGTGGGAATTATTCATTAGTATTTCCTCAAGATATGCACGAAAAGCTGGAATCAATCAGGGAAGGTTTTATGCCAGATGATCCCAAAACAGGCTCTATTCAGGAATGGCTTGACAATTGCGATTGTGATTCAGTATGTTCTTTGATGATTTATAGGGAAGCTTTGCGTAATGAGTATCAAGAGCCGAAACCATGGGAACTAAAAGAAATTAACGACATCATGAATCATAGTATTTCGGGATGGAAAAAGCATCCTACTTCCGACAATAAAGTGCGGTTCAGGGGGTATGGAAAGCAACGGGCGTGGGATAAAATTGTCCCCTCAAAAGTGTACCCAGACGAGTTTATTCCGCTAAATGCCGTGGGGACGCAATACGATTTACCTTTTGATTGATGCGTGGGGACGGGTCCGGGTACAGGTTTGGGGACGGGTTCGGTGACACCCAAAGGTGCATAAATCCTATATATTTACTATATGTCCCCTATGTCCCCTATAAATAATAATAAAACAAAAGTAGAGAGATAAACAGGGTGTATATATAGAGATAGGTCTTTTGGGTAAATCCTTGGGTACATCGGGGACAGAGGAAAGCAGCATGAAAATATTACCACAATATCGGCATTTGAAAATGGGTTTACAGATGCGCGCAATATGGATATGGCAGTTGTGGCAGAAATGGCAGCTTTTTCTCATTTCAAATATATATTTGATAAATATGTATATATAAAGGAACTTAAAAAAACTGCCAAAACTGCCATAACTGCCACAAACTTAAAAATTTGCCCTTACCAGTGCTACCAACATTGGAAGGGTTTGCGAAGCTGGGACGCTCCACCATCAAAATCATTTTAGCACGATCCCGGATTGAATGAAAGGAGAAATAAACATTGAAACGAGTTATAGATTTTTTGACACAGGGGAAAGAAAATGCAGTTCCTGCGGACCAGTTAGCCGCATTGATCGGTAAAAGCGTCAGGGAATTACAGAAGCAGATTGCGTCCGAACGAAGAAACGGAAGTGTTATCCTGAGTTGCTTGGAGGGTGGTTATTATCTCCCTGCGTCCGAATTTGAAATAAGAGAATTTATTATCACACTTCAAAGCCGTGCCGAAAATACGCTTATTGCCATTGAAAGCGCAAAACAAGCCTTGGCAGATAGCAAGGAAGGGGACATTGATGGTTGTTGACTGTAAATTTAAACTAGAAGAAATCAAGCGAATCGCAAAGAGTATGATTGTCTTAGTAGATTCCAGAGAAAAACAGAATGCACACATACTATCGTATTTTGACAAAATACATATCAAATATGAAAAGACAACGCTTAATTTTGGGGATTACAGTTTTTATTTATCGGCAGACCCGGCAGCAGGTGTAAAGCAGGACATGTATTTTCACAAGGAAATCATCATTGAGCGAAAATCCAGTTTAGAAGAACTTTCCAACAATCTGGGGCAGGAGCGAGAACGTTTTGAAAAGGAGCTACTGAAAGCGAGTAAGGATAGATGTAAATTATTCCTCATGGTGGAAGCTCCTGGCGGATATACCGATATCATGGAACACCGATACGGCACACAATTTAAACCATCACCATATATCGCATCATTAAAAACATTTGAAAGCCGATATGGTGTGGATGTCCAGTTCATTGACCCCAAATATGCCGGATACATGATACATTCCACTTTTTACTATCATTTACGGGAAAATATGAATTAAGGAGCAGAAAATGGACGAATTGAAAACAGTATATGACATGATCACAAGAATCTGGAGAATGTACCGGAAATATGGGAGCCGGAGGTTGAATGATGAGGAATGGAACGAATTTATTTCTACTGGTCAGCAGTTCCATGAAGAATACAAGCAGTGTGACAAAAATACAGAATTGCTATTTCGCGATATGTTCGCCGCCCTGCAGAACTATTATGAACGATTAAGATAGAATCAGGAGGATTTTTTATGCAAAAAACGTATTCAATAACTACAAATGATAATCTCGCTTATGTTCCTGAACCTGAAATCAATGCAATTGTGAACGTACTTAAGGAAAGCACTCTCTCAATGACAGAAATGTTTGAGGTATTAGAACGGGCAAAGGCTGAACTAATGGAAATGCGTATTACAGGACTTGCCGGAAAGTGCGAAAAAGTTGTAACGGTCAAAGAATGCAAAGAATTTGCTAAGGAAATGGAATCACAGCTTAAGAAATTTACTGAATAAACAGGCAATATTTACAGGTTTATAAATAAAAATTATAAAGGAGATTGTACGATGAAAAAGAAAGGATTTAAAACAGTATTGGAGCGTAAGGAAATGAAGGACGCAGTTTTAGCAACTACTTATTACATGCATTTAACTACGGAGGACGGCAAGAATCATAAAGTGGAGCTGACAGGAGAGGAAACTATCTCTACAGGCTGCCCGGTATGCGGTAAGGAGCATACAATGTCATTTGATGATTTTCTTGAAGTTATGAAAGATGGCGAATTATTTGGTACTTCGGTTTATTGTGGCAAGTGCTCCGCAAAAAACAGGATGAAATCATAATTAGTAAAATAAGGGGGGTGTCCTTAAAGGATACCCCCAAGTACAAAGAAACTTAAGCAACGGAAAATTACGTGGTTAAATTCTCCGATTTCAAATCATTCCATGCTTCTTAATACCACGTTTTCCCACAGTGTGCAATTATATGAAGTTATCCAGGCGGCGTTTATTACTCCTAAATTTTCCATAATTCGATGCAGCACTTTTCAACGGTAAAACCTTGTAAAACACAGTATTTTTATTCATATTTCTTAGCATTTGTTAGCATTTGAATCTTAACCTTTCTTAACGAGTCCGCCCTATTTCGCAGCACTTTCATAGCTAAATCCGCATCCAATCCGTTCGCTTTTATTATTTGCAACGTTGCATTCCATTTTGTTCGTTGCGTTGCGTTTTATCCGTTGCGTTGCATCATAGAAAATTCTTTTGCCATGTCAAGTCTGCTCTGTATTCAGACAAGAGACGATCCACTTCTTTTTTTATGTAAGTATTTGTAAGTAATTGATATCCATTGATTTGGTCCTTTCTGTAATCACAATTTTTGAAGTGTGGTCTTTACTTGATCGGCTGACAATTGGTTATACTAAAATTTTAGTAAATGGCTATCCTGCTCCCACATTTTCCCATACTTTTTTGTGCCGCTGCTAGCCGTTAAGTCATGGAAAGCAAGATATAAATGGGAATGAAAAAGTGTGCATACTAAATCGGAAAAAGTGTGCATACTAAAGTCAATAATTATGGAGAATGCTTGTAAAAAACTAACAATCGCATCACAAATTTGTTGAGTATATAGGATGGACTAACCGAAATGTTATGGAAAGGTATCCTCTAGGGACTCGTTCAGTAATCGACAAACTGTCAGGTACATAGCAAAAGGGGTTCGATGTTATGTCGAATCATATAGCTTAGAATATGGATATGGCCTTGTTATCGGCTCAAACCGCGTACAAAATCCGTTTATGGTATAAGGATAGGGTTAAGTTCCGTAAATGAACCATATTATGCGTTGTATATGCGTATCGGCGTATTATAAAATCATTAATTTATGCCAAAGCGGGATTTCCCACCTTAATAATATGCACAATCCTGCTGCCTTTAGCGATTTTAATAGTGGAGCATTAACATGATGGAAAAGTGAGTTGTCCTCGAATTGAGTACAACTGAATGATTTTCTCGCCCTATTACTCAAATACGAGTAAAAGCGAATACTTCCGCTTTGCTTGCGCGCGAGACAGAACCTAGGATACTTTTGTCCTGAAGGTGTAGAAATTTCTACACCGCATTTGTTTTCGCGCGATACAGAACTTGGGATGGCTTACGTTTAAAACGGATACCCTAAGACCTTTTTTGTATGCGTGCGACAAAACATCCAAAATGGATGATACTGGCTGGATATTTAACTGCTCAAAATTGAGCGGTCAAAGCGTGAAAAAGGGTACCGCATACAGGAGGAACCGGAAAGGCAGCAGGGCAGAAGAAAAGAGCCATCACAGCAGGGATATAAGCGGAGAATAGTCCCCTCACCGTCTGAATGTCTGGGAATATAGGTTCATCATTGCTAATTGGCTTAAATCGTGTCTAAAACCTATTCGGACAATGGAGATAGGGTGAGGGATTAAAAGCCTGAAATTAGGCTCCTGCGTGCTCACAGAATGAGTGCCCCCTATACTTTCGCTATTTTTTTAGCGAAAACTGCCACACGTCTGGGAACGAGCAATCAACTACGGAAAATTACACGGTTACATCTTCTTGATGGAGGGCATTTGTCCTTTACTCAGCCGGAAATCCGGTGCAGTTCACACGAGGTCACATTTTAAGTTTCCATTGCCGAAAATTCGGCTGTGAAATATCGGTGAGGTAAGTGTATACCAGGATCGATTTTATGAAATAAAGTTCAACCTGAGAAATCTCACTATGGTTAATACTCGCCTATCACAACTTATTGCGAAACGGTGAAGCCGCTCAAATTTCTACACCCTCCGGACAAAGGTAAGTATTTACCAGAAAGGATAATACTCTTTTTCCACACTTCTGCGGAAATGGTGAAGCCGCCGTAATCTCGGCATCTTGCTATGGTGTCCACTTTATGAACATCCTTGTGCTATTCCTGATTATCGCGCTCCATGGCTTCATCAATGGCGCGGACTACAAAGGCATTAAGGCTTTCTCCCTGTTTTTCAGCGTGTGCCTTAACTACGTCCTTCCGTCCCTTTGGTATCCTGATGCGGATATCCTCAACAGATTCCTTTAGATATTTAGCAGAAGCTTTTCTTCTTGCGTCTGTTTGACCTGTGTATGTACTTTTCTTATTATCCTGCATGTTTTATCCTTTCTGCCATTGGGGGCAATTTTTTAGTAGGATACTCTCCACCTTACAATATGATTATACCATAAGTAAATATGTGTGTACATATACATAATGCATAAAGTTTACACGCATGTGTACCCACATGTTTGGAGGATATGTCAATTTACATACGTGTGCCCACATGCTATAATATACTTACAAAGCAAGGAAATGCGAAGGTAGACGGAAGTACCGAAAGGGAAAACAAGAATACCACATAACACTGGGTAGCAGGATAAGAAATGCAGAGCGAGAGAGCCAGAGATAAACTTAAAGCCTGCCGGGGCATGACCGACAAAAAGGAAAGGAGATCATACCATGGGAACACGCGCAATGGAGAACAGAGCAAAGAAATTGAAAGAGATTGAGCAGCAGATCAAGGAATTGGAAGCACAGGCAGACGTTATCAAAGATGAACTTAAGAAAGAAATGGAAGCACAGGGAGCGGAGGAACTTCACACGGGCAGCTTCATCATCCGGTGGAAAACTATAATCAGTAACAAGTTTGACAGCAAAGCTTTCGCTGCTGAACACAAGAAGATGTACGAGCAGTACACGAAAAAGACTGAGAGCAGACGCTTCACGGTGGCATAGGAGCAAATTATGGAGGATAAAGACATTCTGGTATGCCGCTATACAGAACTGGCATTACGGTATTCCAGCATCCCCCGGGGTACCGGCTGGCAACCGGAGCATGAAGAAGAATTAAGGAACCTACAAACAGAAATGTCCCAAATCAGAAAGGAATTAGGAATTGACAAATGAAAAACCCACTGTTATTGGCGTAACAATGGGCCGGGGCATTACCACAGGGGCAACGCAATCACTCTATATCACTATACCATTGCCGTTGTCCTTATATCAAGTAAAAATTTAGAACAAGGATGGGAAACAATATGGAAAGAATGAATTTAATTCAGGAAATCACTGACAGGCTAAACAAGCTTGATATCAGAAAGCTTAAGTGTGTAATTGCCTTGCTTAAGGGTATGATGGGAGAAACGGAGGATTTGGCATGAAAGAAGCAACAGAGCAAATAGAAATATACATCAAGCTTATCAATGAGTTCCTGGAAAAGAACAATGACAACCTTGCTTATATTAAAGCAGTCTATACCGTTGCAAAATATAACCAGCCAGAGAAAGGCGGTACCGCATGAAACGAAAAATCAGCATTGAAGAAATCGAACAGGAAGATATTGACATGGATACTCTCCTGCGCTGCTACGAGTACATAAAGAGAGCCGAAGCCGAAACAGAGAAGCCGGTCATAAGCGAAAGAACCATACTTAAGATTGTTGTCATGGTAGCAGTATTGGTATTTGCCATAACTATAATACTTATCAGTTATTTATTAGAGGATAGTCTTATTCTTTTCTTCTCCATCATAATTTCAGTCATTTTGATTCTGATATGTGCTTGTTTCGTGTCAGGAGACTAAAGCGGTTCATCTGCTATAAATAATATTATCAAAAAGGAGAACAACAAATATGGATGAAAAAACTTTTATCGTACAAGCTGAATATCTGGAATCAATCCAGCAAGAACTTAGAGAATGCCAGGAACGCATGAATAAAATAAATACATTGGATACTGAACCATTGATAGACGAGGAAACTATTTTGAAAATCATTATCATGGCAGTGGCATTGATATTTTCCATAACTGCAATGGTCATTAGTCTATTTTCAAAAAATGATTGGCTCATATTCTTTGCTATAGCATTTTCATTTACTCTGCTTCTTGTGTGCGGATATTGGACAGGGGTCTATGATAGTGTATATGCTTAATATCTACCGGAGGGGTGCGCCAAATATGATGCATCCCTTTTTACTGCTCCATAGAAGATCGGAGCTGCTTGCGGTCATGATTCTTCAAGAAAAACTTATGAAACTCCCTAATGTGGCGTAAGCTGTACTCAAACTGCATACAACTGACGGAAAACTTTTACTTTTACCGATGCGCTATAAGGCTCATACAGTTCATTTAAGCACCTGATAGAGAAATCTGCGCTCCTAACCTTAAAATCTCCATGCGTGGCTCACAGAACATCACAGCAATATCAGATACAACAAGTGGTCAGGTACGACTTTATGTGAGTGTATTGGAATGACAGTAAGTTTTCTCTCTGCTCACTCTCTGTTAATTCATCAAACTTTACGTGCGTGTATGGGAATGACAGTAAGGATTAATCACATCCTTGGTTAACATCTGGTTAACAAAGATACAAGAAATTACGAAAAATTAAGAAAAGACAAAATAAAAGACATGCTGAAAACCGCATAATATCAATGGTTACGAGAAGCTACAGAAAACCACAAAAACTAAATCGTACTATTCGGGACGCAGAGGTCGCAGGTTCGAATCCTGTCGCATCGACTTCGGGAAGCCTTGATAATAGAAGGTTTGATAAAAATTAAAGCACTCCATAATGGAGTGCTTTTTCTTATTTGACTAACA
>Ga0153940_1001301_pt1 | contig 11331 bp, 13 predicted proteins | sample TSNJ024MetaG_FD_104736 | JGI IMG/M metagenome (GOLD analysis project Ga0153940, IMG submission 104736) | Attine ant fungus gardens microbial communities from New Jersey, USA - TSNJ024 MetaG | ecosystem: Host-associated > Fungi > Mycelium > Unclassified | place: USA: New Jersey, Brendan T. Byrne...
ATATGGGAAAAGAATCGGAAGCAGGTTCACATATACCAGGAAATTTGAATTGCCGGAAGACTTTTTAAAGAATAAGCTGTTATTGCATTTTGGTGCTGTTGACCAGATTGCGGAAGTCTATGTTAACGGTCGGGAAGTGGGCCGCCATGAAGGGGGATATCTTCCGTTTACACTGGATATTACGGATGCGTATCAAGCCGGTGAAAACCAATTGACGGTAAAAGTAACGGATACCCTCTCTCTTAAGTATCCTTACGGCAAGCAGCGGAAAAAACGGGGAGAAATGTGGTACACACCAGTGAGCGGTATCTGGCAGAGTGTATGGCTGGAAAGCGTGCCGGAGAATTACGTGGAGGATATCCGTATTACTCCGGATCTGACAGGGATTGATCTGGAAGTGAAAACGAAGGCTTTGGAATATGAAGTAACGGTATATACCGGTGAAGAGGAAATTAAAAAACGTTTCCGGGATAAGACGGTCAGAATAGATTTCGTGGAAGAAGGCGTCCGGCCGGTGTTATGGACGCCGGAGAATCCTTATCTTTATGAACTGCACATCCGGACCGGGGAGGATAAAGCAGAGTCTTACTTTGGTCTGCGCAGTGTGGATATTCGGGAAATTGATGGAAGAAGCCGCATTTGTTTGAATGGAAATCCCATCTTCCTGCATGGTGTATTGGATCAGGGATATTTTAGTGATGGTATTTATCTGCCGGCATCGGAGGAAGGTTACCGGTTTGATATTCAGAAAATGAAATGGCTGGGATTTAATACTTTGCGTAAACATATTAAGATAGAGCCGGAATGTTTTTATTATATGTGTGATAAAATGGGGATGCTGGTAATGCAGGATATGGTTAACAGCGGACGATATTCTTTTTTGGGAGACACGGCACTGCCTACGCTGGGATATATCAGGAAAAAAGACACCAGACGATTTTTGGGTAAGAAGCACCGGAATATTTTTATTCAGCACACAAGGGAGACGTTGGAGCACTTATATAATCATCCAAGTATTGTGTATTATACTATTTTTAACGAGGGATGGGGACAGTTTGACAGTGATAATATCTATGATCTGGTTAAGGGGCTGGACAGTTCAAGGATTATTGATACGACATCAGGGTGGTTCCGGAATAATAAAAGCGATGTGGAAAGCAGCCATATTTATTTCAAAGAGGTGGATTTGGATGAAACTAAGCGTCCGCATATCTTGTCCGAGTTCGGAGGGTATTCTTTTGCGTTGGAAGAACATTGTTATAGCCTGCATCACCGGCACGGATATGGTTTTTATGAGAATTCAGAAGACTTGACTGAGCGTATTGTTAAGGCTTATGAAAAAATGGTGCTGCCCGGTATTGAAAAAGGGCTGTGCGGCAGTGTTTATACCCAGTTAAGTGATGTGGAGGATGAAGTGAATGGCTTGTATACTTATGACCGTAAGGTGTGTAAGGTGGATGTGAAGAGGATGCAGGATTTGAGTAAAAGAATCGATGAGGTATTTTATCATAAGAATATTTAGTGTATTAAGAGCCGCATGTTTTCTTTGCTACAATAACTAACCGTCCATCTTTTTGAGAATATTCACATGTGGAAAGTGTTAATAACTGGTCACCATATGTTGCTGTTTTCTCAATTTCATACAAGGAAGTTTCTTTACTATTATGAACATAGTAATCAAATTCTTCTTTGCTGTTTGCATCAATAAAATAATAATAGCGAAATACGTTTGTTTCATTTGTATTATATACGCGTGATAAAAATACAGCTATAATTTCATACGTTGAATCCTCTTTTAATGTAGTAAATTGTATTGTAGGATTCTCCTGATAGAATTCCTCGTTTTTGTAATTAATTAAATCCTCAAACATTTGTCCATGTTTATTCCTATGTCCGTAGATCAAATAATTAGTGCTGGGTTTCTCTAAATCAAAATCCATGTCTAAAAAAATAGAGCCGCTTTTAGAATCCTCTTTTTTATAATTGTGTGTTAAATAATATGAATTATCCGTATCCTGCAAGACGGGGTAATCAATTTTAGTTCCCGGAATCATTATCCACCCGATGATATCTGAATTTTCCTTTTGTAATTCTTCCAGTTGTATTATTTTTTCTGTTTTATTTTCTATTGCAGCGGCTTCTTCTTTTTTTCCATAAAAGATGTGAGCAATCTCTTTGTTATTTTGTCCTTCTTTATAGTTACAATAAAAATCATAGCAAATGTATAAGCTACATGTGATCAAAATAACGATACAAATAATCTGCATTTTATTTATGTTTAGTTTCTTCCTGCAATTTATCTTTTTCATATATGCGGGCCTCCATTAAAACAGGCAGGTATTACATTAAGCTTTTTTCTGCCTGCTTTAATGTAACAGCTCTCTTAGAATTATATATTTTTTGCCTTTGGTTTTTTGTGAAATACGATGATTCCGATTATTGAAATGATCATCAAAATAATCATATAGTTTAACGTTTGTGCTGTACCGGTTTTGGGAGTTTTATCTTTTGTTGTCTGTTCATTTGATTGTGTTATATGCTCCTCTTTTTTTACTTCTTCATTTGATTGTATTTCTTCTTCATTATTTAATTCGGCTAATACATAAGTGCTGAAATGATCTGTTTCAAAAGTTGCATAATTTACTCCGTCTTTTGTTGTTATTGATACTGAATAAGGAGTTTTTGTTCCATCATTATCGATTCTGTATACCACTACGTTTGAATTATTAAAGTCTTGCGGTATTGGTATATTAATTTTAACCTTGCCATCAGGTTGTATTTCTACACCATCTGCTTCTAATGTTATTTCAAAAACTAAAAATTTTTCAACATCTTTTAAAACTGCACTCGCAACATTAAACATCGATCCACTGGTTAATTCGGTTGCAAGTAAAACAGTATTTTCCGGTAATTCCGCTGTTGTTGATTCCAGCCGGATTCCTGTACTTTTATCTTCCGCCACTACAGGGACTTCGATTTTTTTAATATCAGAAGTGGTTCCGTCTTTATAGATTGTAATTCTTTCACCGGAACCATTTGCTCTCAAAACAGTTATTCTGACAGCCTCTACATTTGCCACATCAATTTTCGCACCGGTCTTTGTAGAGGTATATATTGCAGCAGCCGGAACATTATCCGAATAATTGGAATTTTTTTCGGCTCCGGATGAATATTTTCGTTCACCGGATGGATAATTATCATAACTATTTAAATATCCGCTCCATGATTTGTCTTTTTTATAATTAATTGAATCCAAAGTAAAAAATTCATAAATAATGTTTGAGCTTCCTTGAGATAAATTAATTGGCTCTGTAAGGTCAAAAATAACTTCTAACCTTTGAGGATTTTCCTTACTTTTTAAGCTTATCTGAACATTTTGAATTAAATTGGATTCTTCTGCATAAGTATAATCTGGTGTTATGGTTAATACCAAATATAATGCAATTGCTAACGTTATAATTTTTTTCATCTTTTTCCTATCCTTTTCTAAATTTGGTTTTCAAAACTTAAGCGAAATATATATTTGCATGTTTATTATTTGTATTGCTTCTGTTCTTCATTCTTGATTTGTTTTATTGTTAAAATTTGATAATAATCTATTGACAAAGTGACTCGCCAGTCGCAGCAAATCCGAATTTGTATGAGAAAGCAATTGCTTATTATGATGAGGCAGTAAAATCGGAATCATAAACTGATAGCTCAAGCTATGAAAGAGTTGCTTACATTATTGTGCATAGATAGTGAGGAAAAGGGTAGGAAACTCATGTAGACTAGAGAAAAAGGAGCAGATCAAATGGAATGGATTGCACAACTGAATGCCACTATTAACTATATTGAACAGAATTTATCTGATGAAATTGAATATGAGCAGTTGGCGAAAATTGCCGGATGTTCCTCGTTTCATTATCAGAGAATGTTCGCTTACATGGCAGGTGTGCCGCTTTCGGAATATATTAGGCGCAGACGAATGACACGAGCGGCAGTGGACTTACAAAGTGGAGACAAAGTGATTGATGTTGCTTTGAAATACGGATATTCTTCTCCTACATCTTTTAACCGTGCATTCCAAAGTGTTCATAATGTTGCACCGTCAATGGCAAAAGAGACAGGTGTTACACTAAAATCTTTTCCACCGATCAGCTTCAAAATTACAATTAAAGGAGCAGAAGAGATGGATTACAGAATTGAACAAAAAGAAGCCTTTCGTATTGTTGGAATATCCAAACCACTAGAGAAGGATATCGAAAAGAATTTTATGGAAGTACCTCAAATGTGGGGACAAGCGGCAGCTGATGGAACAATAGAAAGGCTTGCCCCTCTGATGAATGAGCAGCCAATGGGGGTACTGGGAGTCAGTGTTTGTAATGAGCATGAAGATTGGCGTTATTATATCGCTGTTTCGAGTACCGTAATAAATGTTAATGACTTTGAGGAATATACTGTTCCCGCATCGACATGGGCGGTGTTTTCAGGAGAAGGAACGGGTCTTTCTATTCAGGAATTAGAAAAACGCATTATTACAGAATGGCTTCCAACCTCTGGATATGAGTATGGTAATGCAGCAGATATAGAAGTATATCTTGACCCAAATCCGCAAAACACAAAATATGAGGTCTGGATGCCGATTGTTAAAAGAAGAATATAAACTTGATCTGCTTTGACTATGTTGGCGGCTGGGTTTTGGTAGTATGTACCCAGAGTTAAGAAAGAATCCAGAAATGGGGCTTCAGCTTTTCCTTGAGGAAAGAGTTGAAGTCCTTTACTTTACTGCTCCTATATCGGCCGTCAGCCGGTTTTTCACTTTCGGCACACTAAAACAGCATGATTGCTAATCCCCGTACAAGATTTACGCTTAAACATATAATCCAAAACTTCTATCCAAGCGGCATATTTCTCGTCAGGCATGTTATTGATGTCGCTGGCATTAAACGTAAAGTCTACCCCTGCATTCTGAACGATTGTCAATCCATTTGCTGCAGCGTCTTGCTCAATTTCTTCCGGCATAGTAAAGAAAAAGACATCGGGCAAAACATCGTCAATTCCTTGTATAAGTACCAATTCATTTGCCTTTTTGTTAGGGTAATTTGATTTCATACTTTCATCAATACAGGCTCGCAAGTATGCGCCGATTTTATTAATATACGCGAAAAGAATTAAGCCGCCAGCTTTGCAGATTCGCTTACTTTCCAATATCACCTTTAACCGTTCTTCATGGGGCAAATGGTACATTGGGCCAAAAGCCATAACAATGTCAAAAGCATTATCTTGGATTTCAGGTAGATAAGTAGCATCACCGACAGATGCACTTAAATTTGACAGTCCCTGCTCGTCAATTTTTGTTTGAAACTGCTCGATATGCTTTGGGGTTAAATCAACTCCGTGATAAGACCTGCACATTTTCGACAAATACAAACCATAGTATCCAGTTCCACAACCCAATTCAACAACAGACATGGATGGCTTTATATATTGATTCAACAGCTTTTTAGTGTAGATAAATTCTATTTGCTCGGCTTTCGTTCCAAATGCCCTTTTATCTTCATCAAAACTCGAATAATTGGATATGATTGGCTCTTTTTTCATTACAAACTCCTTGTGTTCCATGTGAATTTATTGGTATTGTACCATAGCCACCAACGCAAAACAATGATAACTCTCTGTCAGTTCCGCCTATCCAGACCGTCAAGGGACGAGTTGTGTTTTTCCGCAAAGGGCGAAAAAACACAACTCGTTTCTAAAATTGAAAATAAAGTAAGTGATTTTCAAGATTTATTTGATGTATTTAATAAAAATGCAAAAAGTGTTTATGAATATTTACGGTTATTTGACAACACCAATAATCTCAGCTATAATAACCGAAGACAGTTCACTTGTACCATCCTGTCTATAAACAAAACTAGGACTGCAATTAATGAAGGAATTGATGATCTATAAGCGGATTGTCTTATTTACTTGCGGGTACCATGGTACCTGCTTTTTTGTTGTAAAAAGTTAAGTATCAGCGGGAAATCAAGAGGTTTCCGCCGGACAGATAGGAGTTTATATGTATCATTTAATAACGGAAGCAAGCTTTGACAGCGCTCATTTCCTGCCCGGGTATATAGGCAAATGTTCCAATCTGCATGGACATCGCTGGCGTGTAGTTGCGGAGATTGAAAATGATTTACTTGGAGCTGACGGACGGCTTCGGGGAATGGTTGTTGATTTTGGAGATTTTAAGAGAGATCTTAATGAACTGGTGGATTCCTTTGATCATGCGTTGATCATAGAGGAAGGTAGTTTGAAGGACAGCACATTGAGGGCTCTGCAGGAAGAAGAATTCAAAGTGATTGAAGTACCTTTTCGACCGACGGCAGAAGAGCTGGCACGTTATTTTTATACAGGTTTTGCGAAGAAAGGGTATCAGATCAGCCGTATGACAGTATATGAGACGCCTAATAATTGTGCGGCATATACAGGAAAGGCAGGCTGACATGTATAATGTAGCAGAGACTTTTGTAAGCATTAACGGTGAAGGAACCCGGGCCGGACAACTTGCGGTATTTGTAAGGTTTCAGGGATGCAATCTGAATTGTTCTTATTGTGATACCAGGTGGGCAAATCAGCCTGATGCACCATGCCGTAAGATGTATGCCGGGCAGATTCAGCAGCTGATCTTAGATACAGGCGTACATAATGTAACACTTACCGGTGGAGAACCGTTGTTACAGAAGGACATCATGGATCTCCTTGAATTACTGGCCGGTAATGAACAGCTTAACGTAGAAATTGAGACTAACGGCAGTGTGCCGCTTAAATCTTTTGTGCAGTTTCCTAACCACCCAGGCATTACGATGGACTACAAGTTACCATCAAGTGGTATGGAATCTGCAATGTGCATGGATAATCTTTCTTTACTCGAAGCGTGTGATACAATAAAATTTGTATCAGGAAGTATTAAAGATTTAGATAGGGCGAGAGAAATCATTGACAGTTATGATTTGACACGGAAGTGTAATGTCTATATTAGCCCTGTATTTGATAACATTGAGTTAGAAGCTATCGTTGAATATATGAAAAAGTATCGTATGAATGGAGTTAATCTTCAGATTCAGCTCCATAAGATTATTTGGGATCCAAATACAAAAGGAGTATGATCCGACAGAAGGGAAGTTTATAATGAATAAAGCATTAGTTCTGTTTAGCGGCGGAGTAGACAGTACAACATGTCTTGCTCTGGCAGTTGACAAATATGGAAAAGAAAATGTAATTGCTTTGTCAGTTTTTTATGGACAAAAGCATACGAAAGAATTAGAAGCAGCGGCATCTATTATTGCACATTACCGGGTAAAACATCTGCAGATAGATCTCTCAGCCGCATTTGCGTATAGTGATTGTTCACTCCTGCAGCATTCGAAGCTGGATATTCCAAGAGAAAGCTATGCGGAGCAGTTGAAGAAGACAGGCGGCAGTCCGGTATCAACCTATGTTCCGTTCCGTAATGGATTGTTTCTCTCCACCGCCGCAAGTGCAGCATTGTCTCAAGGATGTGAGGTTATATTTTATGGTGCCCATCACGATGATGCAGCAGGTAATGCCTATCCGGACTGCAGCGCTGAATTTAATAATGCGATGAATAAGGCAATCTATGAAGGAAGCGGCAGACAATTACACATAGAAGCTCCATTTGTAAAGCTGAGTAAAAAAGAGATAGTCAAACAGGGGGTTGAATTAGGTGTTCCTTATCATTTGACATGGAGTTGCTACGAAGGCAGTGAAATACCCTGTGGTACGTGCGGAACATGTATCGACCGCAGGAAGGCATTTGCATCAAATGGACTGGATTTAATCTGAGAATGGAGGAATCGAAAATGACGGATAGAATAGAAAAAGTACAAGGTATTACACATCTGGGAAGTCAGAATAATGTTTATCCCAATGATTATGCGCCGCAGATGTTAGAGACATTTATTAATAAGCATCTGGAAAATGATTATTTTGTCAAATTCAATTGTCCGGAATTTACAAGTCTTTGTCCGATTACCGGACAGCCTGACTTTGCTGCTGTTTATATCTCTTATGTGCCGGATGTACATATGGTAGAAAGTAAATCTTTAAAATTATATTTGTTTAGTTTTCGCAATCATGGTGATTTCCATGAAGACTGTATCAATATTATTATGAAAGATTTAATTAAATTGATGGATCCAAAATATATCGAAGTATGGGGGAAATTCACGCCGCGCGGCGGTATTTCTATAGATCCATACTGTAATTATGGCAAAAAGGGAACCCCTTGGGAACAAATTGCATTTGAACGTCTGGCACATCATGATATGTATCCGGAGCAGGTAGATAACAGATAAATACTACGGGCGGGGATGATTGCCCCGCTGCCGTTGTGGTATTGGAGCAGCCTGTCATAGAAAAAAGAACAGTCATTAGTAAAGAAAAAAGTTTTGTCATTATCAACATCTCCCTAATCATTTTTTACTTGCTCAAAGTAACATTTCTTTCAGCGAAAACCTTTTTGGCTACATTGACAGCATTAAGCACTTTGGGAAATCCTGTATAGGGAATGCATTGGATAAAAGTTTCAATGACTTTTTCAGGCGATATTCCCACATTCAAAGATCCGTTTATGTGAACCTCTAATTGAGATTCACAACCTCCGGCAGTCAACAAGCTGACAATCGTTATAACCTCTCTTTCCTGTAAAGAAAGCCCGTCCCGACAGTAAACATCCCCAAACGCAAATTCAAGGATATATCTTCCTAAGTCCGGGGCTACTCCCTCTAAGGACGCTATAACCCGCTCCCCGGCGTTACCATCCACCTCCTTTAGTCTTTCCGTTCCTTTTTTTATACGCTCGTTTTCCATTTGCATAGCCTCCTCGTATTATGGTATACTCATACCATACAATGTAGAGTTAACTCTAGGTCAAGTGTTTTTAGGAGGAATTTTTCATGGGATATGCAATCGGTGAATTTTCATCAATTACAGGCATTAGCATTTATACCTTGCGGTATTACGAAAAAGAAAATTTAATCATTCCCGAACGCAAGGAAAACGGCAGGCGCTTATATTCCGATGGCGATATATCATGGATACAGTTCATCAAGCGTCTGAAAGATACGGGTATGCCAATTAAGGAAATACAAAAATATGCCCAGCTTCGGGCGAAAGGCGATAGCACTTTGGAGGAACGAATGGATATGCTGATACAGCACCGGGCCGTTCTGAAAGATGAAATTGCTGCCATGCAGGAACATCTTGCAAATCTTGACGATAAAATCAGCTATTATAAACAGAAATAAAGAAAAACATCAATATGCCGCTTCAGGCCAAGTTGGCCCGAAGATAGTAGTTAAGCAAACATCTATAAATCAACACGCTCAAAGCGTTTAGCTGCTATATGATAGGTGAAAATCATGCTTGCGACATAAAGAACAATACCCATTATCAGTATGGGAATCTGCCGTATCATTGCATCGTGACTCATGCTATCCAGCCATGCGTTAGCAGGTATATGGGATAACACTTCCATGACCACAATTCCCAATGTAACTGGAATGATAGCAAGTATGAATGCCCGGCCTACTTTATAAGCTGTTTTATAAAACTCGGTAAAAAAGATTAAATTGAATAACGAAAAAATCATAAGTCCAAAGCCATAATAGGCGACATTGGCCTCAATGCCAACAGGATTGCCATTCGGTAGAATGTTTGACCGCAACACAGCAAAAGGAATTGAAATCAATAACTGTCCTAATTCTGCAATTACGAACAACAAGCATTTTCCTTTTACAACATCCCGTTTTTTTACCGGTAGTAATGCTGTGTAAAATGCATCATTATTTTCCCTGCCATAAAAAAGGGTAATAAAGGGGGCCAAACAACCGTACAAGAACACGACACCATAAGGATACGTTGGAATAATAACCATTGAACCAAGTAGCATAAATATATATAAAGTAGGATGTGCTGCAAGCCGAAACTCTTTATAAACTAAATTAAACATCATAACTCACCCTTTCTGTACGTACCATAATTTCCTCTAAAGTTAAGAACCCTGTTTCTCCGAGCTTTTTCAAGTGCTGAAATGACTGAATGAATGCTTTTTTCTCGGCAGTTTGCAATATTTCTCCATTTTTTATATAAGTGATGTCATTTGCACATTTATCTAAATCCGATGTGATATGTGTGGAAAACAGGATACTCCTCTCGCCGCTTTTCACCAGTTGTTGAAACAATTCCAGTAAATCTTCGCGGGCTACAGGGTCTAACCCACTCGTTGGCTCATCCAAAATCAGCAGACGGGCGTTATGGGATAATGCTAAAGCAATCAGATATTTTACTCTCATGCCATTAGAAAGTTGTTTCACTTGTTTTTGCGGCTCCAATTCAAACATCTGCATATATTTTTGATAAGCCGAATTATCCCAATGTGAATAAAAACGGCGGGTGACTGCGGTGATATCTGCCAGTTTTTTATATTGATAGAAGTCAATGCCGCCCAAGACTACACCTATTTCCTGTTTGCAAACTTCTTCTTCCGCACGAAAATCTCTGCCTAACATCTGAATACTTCCTTTATCGGGACAAACCATATTCAGCAGAGCTTTTAATGTTGTGCTTTTGCCGGCACCATTTTTACCGATAAGTCCCATTATTCGGCCTTGTGCAACAGAAAAAGAAACGTCCTGCAAGGTGAATTTGGGGTATTTTTTTGTAAGACCTTGAACAGTCAACATATTCATTTGTCATTGTCCCCCTTGCCATACATAATATCTAAAGCCTGATTAGTCATTTGCATAAAAACATTGCTGGACATAAGTGCAATCCCGGCAGTTCCGGGATTTGAGTCACCTAAAACTACTAATGTATCTCCATGTTTTAACCCAAACATATCTCTTGCTTTTTTAGGTATTACAATCTGTCCTCTTTCACCAACTTGTACTGTGCCAAATAGATGCTTTCCTTTAGGCGGCATAAAAACGCCTTCTTTTTTCTGGTCAAAGTGTACTAAATCATCTAACGAAACATCGTAAAGAGAAGCAAGCGCATCACAATGCAAAATGTCAGGTATGCTTTCACCGGCTTCCCATTTGGCAACGGCTTGCCTCGTCACGCCGATTTGTTCCGCAACTTTCTCTTGCGATAAGCGTTTCAACTTTCGTAAACTGGTAAGATTGAACGCGAGTTTATCATTACCGGAATTCATATTTATCATATTTATTTTCCGCCTTTCTGCGAAAGGCACCGATGGGGTTATGAAACCCCTCTCTCTACTTTTCGCTTTTTAATCTATTTTCCTTCTGATACAATTATTTTATAAGACTGACAAACTAC
>Ga0153940_1001311_pt1 | contig 11275 bp, 6 predicted proteins | sample TSNJ024MetaG_FD_104736 | JGI IMG/M metagenome (GOLD analysis project Ga0153940, IMG submission 104736) | Attine ant fungus gardens microbial communities from New Jersey, USA - TSNJ024 MetaG | ecosystem: Host-associated > Fungi > Mycelium > Unclassified | place: USA: New Jersey, Brendan T. Byrne...
AAAATTCTTTTAGAAAGTCGTGCTCTCAGCAAACAGGAAATGGAGAAAATCATCAGCGATTTGATCAATGCCTGTTTACCTGCCGGTGAAAGAAAAAAAATGAAAGACCTGGTAGGCAACGAAGTCTATCATTATGTGGAGCCGCGGCACGGAAAAATCCTGGTAGATACTATTTGGGAGCTTGGAACAGCAGTTTATTCACAGCGAAAAATTCAACTGAAATACCAAAAGACTAATGGTGAAGAAACTAATGCCATAATCAAACCTGTTGGTATTATGGAATCTGAATATTATTTTTATTTAATTGCCTATATTGGGGACAAAGATAAAGAACATCCCGGATATCCGACCATATATCGGGTTGATAGAATCATTTCATATAAAATTACCAATGAAAGATTCGACGTTCCATATACAAGTAGGTTTAAAGAAGGCGAATTTCGAAAACGAATACCGTTTATGTATGGTGGCAAACTGCATAAAACCAGTTTTACCTATAAAGGCACAGATATTAATGCTGTATTGGACAGATTACCTACGGCTATCGCAACGAAACAAGATGATGGAAGTTATCTTGTTTCTGCCGAAGTATATGGAACTAAAGGTATTGAGCTCTGGTTAAAAGGCCAAGGTGAAAATATAGAAAGCACAAAAGAGGTTTTAATTTAATTATACCATTACCACTTATTTTAGGAATAGGCGCTACAGCAGCCAGTGCAATTGGAGCCAAAACGGGGGATCGTATAGCCGCGGATCAGCGATACAATCAAAACGTCACAACTGCATCATAAAGAAGAGTTTATAGAAGAAAAAATAAACAGTCAACTGCAAGAATAACTATATAGCTTGATGAAATACTGACTGTCTATCTTTAGTGACAATAATTTGTTTATTAACTGTTATCTTATCAATCTTTGTTTGTGAAAAACACAGGAAAACGAAAGGAATGTATGAATAGTTTTATTGATTGCTTAACTCAATTACGCAGTATAAAGATGAACCGATTTACTACATCAATTGATTTTTGTACACATCCGTTATTGAATACAAAAAAGAAAACCAGATTTCTTTATTTTACAGCCCTTGAGTACTTAACAGCATCTTTTATACTTGATGATGAGTTTGTGAATGCCCGACTCTCACAATATAAAACACTCCTTGTCGGGGATGATGCTTCAATGTTATTAACTCTTGAGATTTGCGATAATACTATTAAATTAATAGTTAATGATTTTTTTAAGCCTTGGGGTCATGAATACCGTTTGATGCTTCTGTGCGATATTGCACTTATTCTTCTGGACGATACCGCAGTAAAAAAAGCCTACGGTATGATGTCGAAATTTGTTATCGGACAAGAGCAAGAAAAGATTAATGAATTATTTGAATTGCTGTACAGTGAAAAAACAATCTCACCAGTATTCGTAAGTGCTGAAAACTTAATCGCGCAATTTCGTATTAACCAAGAATTTACATCACAACAAGTAATGCGTGTTATGGTTACGGCAAATATGAGCGCAGGCAAGTCAACGCTCATAAATGCGCTTATAGGCAAACCAATCACGAGAACATCGCAGGAAGCATGTACTGCTGACCTTTGCTATCTATATAGCAAGCCATTTGAAGATAATCGGATTCACTTAGCAGCATCACAACTTAATCTAAATGCTACATATAATGACTTGTTAAGCGTAGGGAGGGAATCCGTATCGGGTGTAGCTTCGTACTTCAGAGCTTCGGGGCCTCCACAACGACGAATTTGCCTGATAGACACACCCGGAGTAAACTCCGCTTTGAACAGCAGTCACGGAAAACTGACGCGCAAAGCGATTGTTGAAGAAAACTACGATAAACTGATTTACGTATTAAATGCAAGTTTGCTCGGCACGGACGATGAAATAAAGCATCTGAAATATGTTTACGAGAATGTGCCGAACGAAAAGATTGTATTTGTTCTTAATAAGTTGGATTGCTTCAAAAGCATAGATGATTCAATTTCGTCCAGCATCGACGATGTAAAGGCGGATTTGGTAAAAATAGGTTTCAAAAATCCTGTAATATGTCCGATATCAGCATACTTCTCGTTGCTGTTGAAAATGAAGCAAAACAACGAAGAATTAAGTGAAGATGAACAAGACATATTCAACCTCTATGTGAAAAAGTTTAGCAAGTCAGAATATGACTTGTCAATATACTATCACAATGAGCTTACGGACAAGAAATTAATTAGCGATGAGTTAATTAAAATGAGTTTCATATCCGGATTGTTTGGTCTGGAAAACATTCTATATAGGAGGGGCAGACACATGAAAAAGGTATTTATTAAGTACAATCCCTATAAGCTCGAAACAGAGATTATGGTGGATGGGAAAAAACTCAAAGAAAATAGTCTGATTGGCGCAAGGAGTGCTGATGGTTTTCGCTTGCAGGACTGGGTTGAGGAACTTCCACATATGCTCGTTGACGAATATAACGATACCGATTTTGAGATAGAGTTCCACGGTACAGTTCTTGATTATGAGGATATAATAAGCGTTTTTACAGAAGCGAATAATCTGGGGGAAATCAAAGCCGAGATTAAAGAATGTATACGCGCAAAAGAAACCTCGGATAAAGAGACGCTTATTGAGGATGTTTTTAACGAAATTCAAAAAGGCCCTTTCGATGAACTTCGTCATGAAGAAATAATCAGCGCTTTCCAGCACGCAAAAAGCAGTGATTTTGAAGTGTGTGTAGTCGCTACGATGAGTGCTGGCAAATCCACCTTGATTAACGCTATGATAGGTTCAAAGCTTATGCCTTCTAAAATGGAGGCTTGCACAGCAATTATAACGCGCATAAAGGATAACGATAGTATACCGTTTCAAGCGGAAGTATACAACAAAGAAAACCATTTGACGGAATCGTATAACAGCTTATCCCTGCCGATTATGGAACGGCTTAATTCCGATGATAATGTATCAGAAATCAAAATAGCGGGGAATATTCCTTTCGTTTCATCGGACGATGTTTCACTTGTCCTAATTGACACACCTGGGCCGAATAATTCGCGCGACCCACACCATAAGGAAGTACAGAGCAAGCTTCTCGGAAAATCATCGAAAGCACTTGTCCTGTATATTATGACAGGTGAATTTGGAACTGATGATGATAATGCTCTTTTGGAACGTGTAGCCAAAAGCATGGCGGTCGACGGCAAACAGTCGAAAGATCGTTTTATCTTTGTTGTCAATAAACTCGACGACCGTAAAACAGAAGATGGCGATACAAGTCAAACCTTGGCGCGAGTACGCACGTATCTTAAAACACATGGTGTGGCTAATCCTAACTTGTTTCCGGCGGCGGCTTTGCCTGCACTGAACCTTCGCATGATAATGAGCGGTGCCGATGTTGACGATGATACCATTGACGAAACTGAGGTTAAAGTAAAAAAACTAAACAGAAACAAGGCACTTCATTTTGAAACTTATGCCCCGCTCCCTGCAAGTGTTCGCGGTGAAATAAAAGGACGGCTTGATGAAGCGCGCTCGACACACAATGGGCCAGATATCGAGAATCAACACGAAGCGCTGATTCATACTGGCATTATCTCTATTGAAGCGGCAATTCGACAATATGTACAGAAGTACGCTAAGACTGCAAAAATCAAAAATATCGTCGATACGTTTATGCACAAACTCGATGAACTCGACTGTTTTGAGGAAACCAAGCGTGAGCTTGTAAAAAATTGTGAGGAGAGCGCAAGAATAGTTGCACAGATTGCCTCTATACGAGAAAAGATGGACAGCGTAAAAGAAGCAAAGAAATTCAAAGACGCGGTCGATGATGCAGTCGTTAAAGTCAATCATTATTCTAGAGAAGCTGTTGAGGGGGTACTTGAAAAATTCCAAATTCTTATAACAAAACGAATTAGCGATTTTTCTGGAAATGAAATTGATGTAGACGATGTTGAGGATGAAATTGTGCGTCTTGAAAAATTCGCAAAAAAACTTGAGCCGGATTTCAAAGAAGTACTGGATGAAATCATAAGAACTGTTTTAGTAAACGCAAGCAATGTGTTACTTGAAAGCTATCAGAAAAAACTTGCCTCATTGGCCGAGGAAGTGAATGTTGAAAACCTTGTCGGAGTGAAAATTGACCCACTAAAACTAATGAGCGGAAGTGTTATACCCAGCAACTTCTCCACAAAAGACCTGATAGAGGAAAAAGAAGTCGAAAACGGAAAGGAGTATGTCACAAATACAGACAAAAAGTGGTACAAGCCGTGGACTTGGCTTAAAGAGGAGGGGTATTATCGTACACAGTATAAAAAGGTCAAGTATGTACCTGGGGACGAACTGGCACAGAAATTTTTAGAACCTATACAAAAATGCTTTTATAACAACGGCGATAGCGCTATCAAGTACGCAATGCAACAATCAGAACAAATCGCCGACCATTTCAATGGTGAATTTAAGCACCTTGATGATGTGCTTAAAGCCAAACTGGGTGAACTCGAAAGTTACGCTACTGAAAAAGAAAAGGCTGACGAGCGCATTAATGAAACGGAACGCAGATTAGAGTGGCTTGATGGTATAAAGGCAAAAGTTGAATCTATTCTCGAAATCTAAGGAGGAATTACAATGGCAATCACAGATGTTTTCAAAAGCGCGGTTTCAACGGGCGATATTAGAGGCATACGCATTATGATGAAAGACAGTTTACTCGTAGACACTACATTCGACGAGTTTAATAAAATGAATAATCTTGCCCGAAATGTTAACGGATTATACGAAGCACATGATGGACGTGATATTAACAAGGATATATCAGCTTGGAACGATGGCTATATGAACAAATTGATGGTTCAAGTCGTGGGGAACTTTTCCCATGAGAGAGTAGACCATCTCATGCAAGTCGTTCGACATCTGCGTCCTATTGCCGCTAGTCCTCCACAGCAAGATGCTTCGGCAAGGCAAACACCACCAAGCCCATCAATACAGCTCCAAGGAAGCAATTATCAGGAGCAAAAACGCCAAGACGAACGGAGCGGCAGGATTACTACTTATCGCAGCGCAAAAATAGCGACAGGCGCTGTTGCAGGCGGAATAGTTGGTGGCGCAGTAGCTGGTGTTGCCAGCGTACCAGTTCTTGCGGGAGCCACAGTGGGTGCAGTAGTTGTTGGCACAGTGGTTGCCGTAGCAACAAAGGAGGATTGATGAAATGGGTGATATAATTGATGTTTCAGAAGATAGAAACGAATTAACAACACTTTCTTCTAATTCGGCGGCCTTAACCAGGCATAATGCGCCGGGTTATGAAGTGTTGCAACAACAGCTTGCGGAAGCGAGCTTACTTGTCGATGACATTGTCCTAAAAAACTATCTGACAAAATTGACGGAACTGGAAGTCATCCCTTTGGATGAGGGTCTAAAAAATATAGGAGATATTCGTATTTTCAAGATAAAGGAAATGGTTTATCAAAAAGACGAATACTCAACATATAAATTTGCTTCCGTCTTTAATTCTGTCCAAAACCTCAACTGCGGTGTGTTTATTATCGCAAACAGTAATGGACAAAAAACGGATTTTTATATGGGCGTTCGTTCCCTTGATGATAAACGTACAACACAATCATTAAAAGACACGATTCGCAATGCGCTTTGCGGTCAGTTTCCCGGCATTAAGACAATAGATATGCTCGACCCTGATGCGGAGTTGTTTCTTGATGGCATTCAATCGAAAAATATTGCATCTGTTTCTTGTGTAGCGAAGAACAAAGACGAAGAATTTACTGATAATGAGAGGTTTCTCCAAGGTCTGGAAAAGCTCGCTCTCGCTATGCAGGGACAGCGTTACACCGCTATTGTCTTGGCAAGAAGCACCCTCGCAGAGCAATTAGCAGAAATACGCTCTGCATACGAAATGATTTATACACAGCTTTCACCATTCGCTAATATGCAGCTAAGTTATGGAACGAATACAGCATTGAGTATTTCCGATGCTTTTTCAAGCGGATCAAGCAGAGGAACATCATACACTACGAATACATCAACACAAACAGGCACAAGCTATTCCAAAGGAACAACTGTCAACGAATCTACAACAAAGCAAGATACCGACACGGCACTTGCAAAAGGTATTGGTTCTGCATTGCTTGGGGTTGCAAGCATTGTTACCGCACCTCTTACCGGTGGAGCGAGCCTTGTTGCGGCAGGCACAATCATGGCCGGGCAAGTCGGATTAAATGCGGTTAACCCGTCATCAAAAACGACCGGAACATCCACAAATGAAAATTTTACTGAAAATACATCCGAAACTCATGGTGAATCGGATTCTGTTAATGAAAGCACAAATGAATCAATCACTAAAACAAAAGGACTGACCAGCGGTACGAGCGACAATATACAACTGACTATGCAGAACAAATCTCTGCTCAACACACTTGAACGCATTGATTTGCAACTAAAACGCATTGATGAATGTGAGAGCCTCGGAATGTGGGAATGCGCTGCCTATTTCTTGTCCGACAATCCGGCCACAGCGGAAATGGCGGCAGGAACATATAAAGCCTTGATGAAAGGGGAAAAATCCGGCGTTGAAACATCCTCTATTAACTTTTGGGGACTGAAAAACAACGCAGTACAGCTTCCTCTGCTTCGTGAATACATCACAAATTTTATCCACCCTGTTTTTGGATACCGTTCTGCGACTTCGACTATCCCAGTAACCGCATCTTCTCTTGTAAGTGGGAATGAGCTTGCCATCCAAATGGGACTTCCAAGAAAATCCGTATGCGGTTTCCCTGTCATAGAACACGCTGATTTTGGCAAGGAAGTCGTGAAATATGACCGCTGCGATGATAAATCGGATTCCTTTATGCTTGGAAATATATTTTGTATGGGCAGCGAAACCGGAACCGAAGTGCGTCTTGACCTTGATTCGCTTACCATGCACACTTTTATCACAGGCTCGACCGGTTCAGGCAAGAGCAATACGGTTTACGAGATATTGAACCAACTGCAGAATATTTACCGTATCCCGTTCTTGGTAGTAGAACCCGCAAAAGGCGAGTATAAAAATGTATTCGGACAATTTTCTGATGTATCCGTATACGGAACAAATCCTAAAAAGACAAAACTGCTTCGAATTAACCCTTTCCGTTTTCCATCAGATATTCATGTTCTTGAGCATTTGGATAGGCTTGTGGAATTGTTCAATGTTTGTTGGCCTATGTATGCCGCAATGCCCGCAATATTGAAAGAGGCAATGGAAAGAGCTTATAAAGAAGCCGGATGGGATTTAGAGGCTTCCGAGAACGTCAAAGGCGAAATTTTTCCGAATTTTACAGATTTATTAGAACAGATAGAGGGTGTAATAAACGAATCGAAATATTCAGCCGATAGTAAAGGCGATTATTCCGGCGCATTATGTACCCGTATCCGCTCGTTGACTAATGGCTTAAATGGTTTGATTTTCTGCAACAATGATTTGTCGGATACCGACCTATTTGATAAGAATGTGATTGTAGACTTAAGTCGTGTAGGGTCAACAGAAACAAAATCGCTGATAATGGGCTTGTTGGTTATGAAACTGAATGAATACCGCATGACCTCTGGAAAAATCAATAGTCCGCTATCACATATTACTGTGCTTGAAGAAGCGCACAACCTTTTGAAGCGTACATCGACAGAGCAATCTTCCGAAAGTTCAAATCTACTTGGGAAATCGGTGGAGTTACTCGCAAATTCAATAGCGGAAATGAGAACCTTCGGAGAGGGATTTATAATAGCTGACCAGTCGCCGGGATTATTGGATATGTCGGTTATCCGCAATACCAACACCAAAATTATTCTGCGTCTACCGGAGCAGGGCGATCGCGAACTTGTCGGATTTTCGGCAAGTCTTAATAAAGAACAAATTGAAGAACTATCTAAGTTAGAGCGCGGCGTTGCGGTTATTTACCAGAACGATTGGGTTGAACCTGTTTTAGCAAAGATAAATAAGTGCAGTATTGTAGAGAAAACATATGAGGATGCTGACCATTTTTCTATCGTAAATATAGCAGACATCAGAAAACAGATAGTATTTATGTTGGTTCAGGGCAGAGTGAGGGAACGACTTGATTTCAATATCAGTGAGATAGAAAAAAACTTGGATACACTTAACCTTTCTTCTCGAAACCGTGAATTTATTGAAGAACAAATTGCGGAATTATCCGCCAAAGGTTCATTATCAATATGGCAGGATGAAAGCCTAAGAAAGCTATCCCGACAAGTCGTTGATATATTGGATGTCCGCACCCGTGTCGAGAACGATGCCTCCGTTGCAGTTGACAATGTGGATTTATCCGAGAAACTCGCTTTGATAACTAAGCAGTCAGGAATTAACGCATCTAACGAAGTTATGATTACCATAAGCCAATGCTTGATGAAAGGCCTCAGCGTTGGCAAAGATGAAACCGAAGTTCGCGAGCGCCTGTATAAGCAATGGGTTGATTTCATAAAGGAAAAGGGGTAAAATATAATGAACTTTACATCATTTAAGGAAGTGTCTGAGGTTGCCATTAATCGGTTTGCTGACAGTCCTCTTGGCAAGATGTCAGAAGGTAAAGTGTTTGACAAGCCGATGAGCGAATATGATAAACCACTGGGAGCTATCAGAGAGAATATAAAGAACTGCCCACTTGAAGGTAGCAATGGCCAATGGAACGGCGAACGCGGTGATTCTACATGGTATCCCGATCGCGATTCAATGCCGGGCAAATGCAACCCTGAAAACAAAACATGGGGAGAAATACTTGACAAGTATCGTATAGATGGTATTACATTCAAAGATGGTGAACCTGATTTTAGTGAAATAAGTAAAGGTACTGTTGAAATAGAACCGTTTTCTACTGAACGTACAGATAATTTCGACAAAGCAGACATAGAATTAGCAAAGCAAAAAGGGTGCACACCGGAAGAAGTGGCTAAGTGGCGTAAAGAAAATGGCTATACATGGCATGAATGTAAAGACATGAGAACCATGCAAAAAGTTCCGAGCGAAGTACATAGTAACATTCCGCATAGCGGTGGGATTTCGGAAGCTAAGAAAGGAAAGGGTGGACAATAATGAACAACTCAGTTTTCGGGGAACTTATTTTCAATACAGGATGGAAAACGAATACAGATATAAGCCTTTTTGGAAATGACTATAATATTACCGTGAAGGCTAAAGCATACTTTGAAAAAGATGGTATAACTAACGAACAGAAGATTGCGTTTAGTAATTTCAAAGCCAACCAAGGCAAGCAATTAACAAATATTGAAAAGCTATTAAATGATTTCGCTAACGGCGATGCTCCAAGACGTTTTCTCCCACGCACATTGTTATTTCAACGCGATGGCGGTTATGCCTTGCTACTTGACGATAATGAAGATGACGATGGCGGAATTGCTGTGTGCCTTTCACCAAAAATGGGAATATTATCGCAAGACGAGTATCTGTGATTTGTTCTGGAGCGTATACGCTCAAACGAATAGGTTGCTAATGGATAACATGGAAAAGTTGCTTGCGGAATTGACCGACTGCGATTTCTGGTAAATACTCAAAATTAAACAACCAAAAAGTTGGTTGAAATCCGTCAGCGCCTTTGCTAATGAGCGTGGTGACGGTTTGATATTTGGTATAGCTGATGATAAAACAATCGTCAGACTTGACGATATAAAAACATTAACAAAACTGATTTTAGATTCTCTTATTTGCACCACCACCTGTCCGGTCTTACTGCTGTTTTATCAAAGAAATTTATGGTCAGAAAGGTATCAGGCTGTTGCCGGAGAATTTATTGTAATTTATCGCCGATTATTCTAAATAACAACACAAAAGGTGTCTCGAAAAGCCAATTCACTTGAGAGACACCTGTATATAGTCAGTCAGACAAGAATGGCGCATTCCTTATAAATCGAATTGGAATCCTTTATTTTATTTGAAAACGGCTATGTTCAACAAAAATAATACTGTCTAAGTAAATACAAGTGATTATAAATCCAATAGCTTTTTTTCATTGGAATACATGAATACCGAGGTGTAGATATTTTTTATTGGTTCAATTGATAAGACACCTATATTTGTGGATTATGCTTGCTTTAAAGCCAACAGTTTTTTAAACAATTAAAACCTCTTAACAATCGCATGGCGGGTCTCCACCTTGTGACTGTTAAGAGCTTCTTATTTTAAATATTTAACGAATGTTTAAAGCAATGTTTCAGAAAAGGCACTTCGACATCATGATACCAAAGACCACTTTCCGCCTTGGATTTCAATGTCAGTATAGCTTGGTCGGTCTGCGTATTTCACCTCATGCCCGCTCTTTTCAAACGATCCTGCAAGATGATTTTGTCCCCGCTTTCAATCGCTCCGCTACCGATGAAATAATCTTTTTTCTCATATGTCGCATAATCAATGTTATTTATATTGTTGAGAATATGACTGCACAGGTTGACAGGGCATCCATTTGGTTTCTTGTCTTTGCTGCCATCCAGTTCCTGCAATACAGAATCATATTGGCTTTTCCTTAATAATTCACAAATACGTTTTGCCCAGGGCTTGTATTTTTACTCATCCATGCAGAACAAATATTTAGCGTATAGCGTACAGGAATTGATTATGCAAGGCCTTGACCTTATAGAAAAGGTATCATGGTAGTACCCGGCCTTTTGCGCAGTATAATCAAGCCCCCTGTATATGAAACTGTATGATATTTATTACAACTTTCCCAGTCAATGGTACTATTCCTTGTTTTTTGGCTTTATCTCTTAGGGATTGGCATGATAATAACTCCAAATGTATAGTTCTACTATGTCGCATAATAAGACTATATGTAGGAGAGGAAATACCATTATATTCCTAATTTTTGATGTGATATTAACTGTTAGCAGAACAGATATTGAGTGAAATAAGCATATTAGTAATATATTCATTAGTAATATAGCCAAAATACAAGGTTTTGTATAGTCTCATGGGATTGGGAAAGTTGTAATTTATATGTCTACGATTTGAGCATTCTGGTGTGTCATGAAAGCACCAAAATGACGAAAAAATCCGAGCATTTCGCTCATGAAATCATAGCAGCCGAAAACACCATATCGCACTTGGATAATGTCGTTAGTCTAGCAAAATAGGGCTTTGCGAGAAACACCCAAAAAGAAAAAGCCCCGCCCCAGTAGTTCGCAGCCTACCAAAACAGAACCTTTGAATGCGCCTTCAGGGATTCGAACCCGGGACAAATAGATTAAGAGTCTACTGCTCTACCAGC
>Ga0153940_1001312_pt1 | contig 11274 bp, 7 predicted proteins | sample TSNJ024MetaG_FD_104736 | JGI IMG/M metagenome (GOLD analysis project Ga0153940, IMG submission 104736) | Attine ant fungus gardens microbial communities from New Jersey, USA - TSNJ024 MetaG | ecosystem: Host-associated > Fungi > Mycelium > Unclassified | place: USA: New Jersey, Brendan T. Byrne...
GGAATAGCTAAACTTAAAAAAAATATTGAGAAAGAGAGGGGGCGTTTTTTTATCCTTTAGCAGTATCCAATGTTTATCATAAAATTTTGAACGGGTATAAAATGTATATCCGATTTCGAATCGGGCGCTGTTAATCCGCGTTAAAAAAAATGGCTCTATGTGTAAGGATTATTAAGGATTATTTACTTCGTTTAAATAGTATCTCAGCGCTTGCTTTAGGGCTAAAATAGTATCCGGATTTTACAGTTTTATTTATACTTTTATTAATTTAAGATTTATTAGCATCAAATTGTCAACAATCAAGAAAGGACCCGAAAATTATCGAATCCTTTCCTATATACATCTATAAACTATCTCCGAAATCTTCCTTGAATTTTTCCAATAGTTTTTGTGGCCAATCGCTCACCGGTTCGAGCCCACCCATAAAAAAGCGCAGGACAGGCGGTTCGTACACAAATCTAAGCCCTCCTATCAGATGGCGGTTCTCATAGAGCCACGTCATGCGGTCCTCTACATATTTTATCTGAGAGAGGGTGAATACACGGCGGGGAACAGCCAGACGCAGCAACTCCATATCGGCATATGTCTCATTTCCATATTCATCGCGCTGGTTAGATACCGAACCACGCTCCATACCCCGGATTCCTGAAATAAGGAAGAATGCAGCAGCAAGCGATCCTGCCGGATACTCCGTCTGGGGAATGTGGGAACAGATTTCCATAGCGTTCACATGGCAGCCAAGCACTCCCGCAGGAGTCACCACAGGGATACCCTTGGAATCGAGCGCATTCACTAAATAGGCGATAAACTGAGGGCTCTGGCAAATCATACTCTCATCCAGTGTTTCGTACAAGCCCACCGCGATCGCTTCTATTTCCCTGACCGACATACCTCCGTAGGTAAGGAATCCTTCGAATAAAGGTACCAACGGTTCCAGTTCTTTGAATATCGCATGATTATTAGTACAGATACCACCTCCGCGGGATGAGCTTAATTTACGGGCCGAAAAGTAAACAAGATCAGCAAGGCCAGTCATACAAAGTACGATTTCGGCCATTGGGCTATTCTTAAATTCTTCTTCCCGTTGTTTTACTAACCATGCGTTTTCGCCGAGCAGACTGGCATCCAATACAAGTTTGATTCCGTATTTATCGGCAATAGCGCGAACTCCACGCAGATTCTCTATAGAAAAAGGTTGCCCGCCAATCAGGTTTGTGGAGGCCTCCATACGGATGTATGGTATATTTGCCGCACCATGCTTTGTAATACACTTCTCCAGCTTTTCCAGATTCATATTCCCTTTGAAAGGGTGCTTACTGTTTATCACATAGGCTTCGTCATACAACAATTCTTCTATCTTGCCTCCATATTGGGTTATGTGCGCCATTGCCGTTGTGAAGTGGTAGTTCATAGGCACAATACTACCCTTACGGATAAAGGCATTGGAAATAATGTTTTCGGCAGCACGTCCCTGATGCACCGGCAATAAGTACTTCTTTCCGAGAACATCTTCAACGGCTTTTTGATAACGTACAAAGCTCTGCGAACCTGCATAGGCATCGTCAGCAATCATCATGGCTCCCATTTGGCGGTCGCTCATAGCGTTTGTTCCGCTATCGGTAAGCATATCAAGGAATACATCTTTTGTATCGAGCCTGAATGTATTGAACCCGGCTTCGTATAATGCTTCCAAACGACGTTCGATAGGAACTAAATGTAATTTCTGTACTACCCGTACTTTGTGCAACTCCAGTGGAATATCTTCTCCACCGTAGAATTTGATTTTAGCAGAATTGTCTGACATGATATTAGTTTATATAGTATGTTAAAATAGATAATGCAAGATATAAATAATTATTCAATAAGCAACAGAATCGTGAGTTAGATAATGAAAATTTACAAAATAAGAGATTTTGGCTATCTTTTTGTTAATATTCATTTCATAATGAATCATCTTGTGAAGACGATAAGATCAGAAAGACAACACCTTTTACAGTTAAAAACCCGCACCATACCTACCTGTCTGCTTATTGCTTATTCCAATATGTCAAAGAACTAAAAGCTATATCCGCATAGATAAAATTATCTAAACTTAATCACAGTTTTAATTGTTAAATTATTATCACGATCAATGATCTATAAAGATAAAAACAATGGAAAAAGTAAAGCTGAATAATGGTGTACAAATGCCATGGATTGGTCTGGGTGTATTCCGCATCGAGGACAACGAGGCACAAAGAGTAGTAGAAACCGCACTAAAGGTCGGATACAGGCACATTGACACAGCCATGTATTATCACAACGAAGAAGCAGTAGGTAAAGCAATCAAAAATTCAGGTATTCCACGGGAAGAAATTTTCGTCACCACTAAAATGTGGAACGCCGATCAACGAAGCGGGAAAGTAAAGGAAGCATTCGAAGCAAGCCTGAAAAGACTCAATCTGGACTATCTGGATTTGTACCTGATACACTGGCCGGTCGAGGGAAAATTCGTTGAAACATGGAAGAAATTCGAAGAAATTTACCAGAGCGGAAAAATAAGAGCCATCGGTGTAAGCAATTTCAAGCAACATCACCTCGAAACTTTACTAAAGGAAACAACAGTAGTACCTGCTGTAAATCAGATAGAATTACACCCTTATCTCACACAGCAAAACGATCTTGACTTTTGCAAAGAAGCAGGTATTCAGACAGAGGCGTGGAGCCAGTTTGCTGCAAACCAGACAGGTCTATTCGAGGAAAAGATATTGACAGATTTGGCTGTAAAATATTCAAAATCTCCAGCCCAAATCATCCTTCGCTGGGATTATCAGAGAGGGGTAGTAACCATACCAAAGTCTGCCAACGAAAAAAGAATGGCTCAAAACCTCAATATATTCGACTTTAAACTGACAGAAGAGGAAATTAAAACAATCAATTTATTAAATGAAAATAAACGCATCGGTCCTGATCCCGATCATGTTGATTTTTGAAAAATCTACCATAAGAAGCCTCCTCTAATTGAAAGAATTAAGAAGAGGCTTTTGTATACCCATTCTTTTTCTCAATGCTAATAATAGCCGCCGCCGTATATTTCTTCCCCCTCATCCGTATCCTTCTTCCCCTTAATTAAATTGAATTTATAGGAAAAGGTCACCAGAAAATACTGGTTGATTGTGTTTGTCCGTGAATCGGACATATAGTTACCACTCACATAACGGGTAATATTGTTCCTGTCGTTCAGTATATCAAAAACCTGCGCTTTAATCGTACCCTTTTTCTTTCTCAGGAATTGTTTCGATATGGATGCATTCCACAATATCTCACTATTCTTAAAATCATCTTCGTATCCCGAATAATAAGAAAAATTGAGGCTGCTGGTAATGGCAAAATCGTAAGGAAGATGCCACATGGCAAAATGATTGAGTGTATAATTCGTCGTATTCCTGTCCTGCAAATCGGTCAGGTTATTTCTCGTCATATTATAAGATATGCCCGCACGCAAAGTCGTTTCAAATTTATCATTCTTAAATCTGGCCGACACCTGTTCTGCCAGCACCACATTATGGGTTATGGCTTTTTCGCCGTTAGTATAGCCGATGTTCTTGTAGTAATTGCCTGTGGAATTGTTGGTAACAGTGAATTTCTTGTTCTTTAAAGGTGTATTGTACATAAAATTTATGTTGGCACCCATATTTCCGCTTACATTCCGGTATGTATTGGTGCTATTCCCCTGTTCGTCTATCAGGGTATAATCCACAATATTGTTGAATGTATAATTAAATCCGGCCATAAGCATCAGAAAACGGCTTGTCTCATAGTCCGATTTCTGATAAAAGACATTTAAATTATTACTGTAGCTGGGTTTCAAATTCGGGTTTCCGTAATATTTCGACAAGGCGTTTATAATTACCGTATCAGCTGATAACTGGCTTATTCCGGGCTGGCCTGTGGAACCCGAATAATTAAAATCTATATTTGTCCTTTCATTCGGAGTATATGAAAAATTGAGGCTTGGAGAAAAGTTCACCACACTCTGCCTCAGATTTTCGATGATAGAATCACCAAGGCTGATTTTACTACGGGAATGCGAAGGGTCTATGCTAAAACCGATAGTGTATCTGTATTTCTCTTTTGTCGCCTGAAAGTTAAGGCTGATATTCTGGTTTATATACGTATTATCCGTGTTCCGGGCATAAGCCGAATCTATAATCGTATAATTACCTTCCCCGTCCCTCTTGCGCACATCCCGTATCCGTTCCGAGTCATTCAGTCCGTAGGAATAGGAAAGTTGCAGGAAGTAATCTTTTCCTAGTGGCTCCACATACGACATGGATAGGTTATAGCTGTTTGTTTTATTATCCGTATTTGTCCGTTGGTCTATTATTTTATCTTCTGTCTCTCCTGTATAAGTGGTATGGGAATAATTTGTCCCTTTACTGTTATCTTTTCGCAGCGAATTATTAAAAGATAAGCTGACTGTCCTCCCCTTATTATTCAGTTTACGGCCAATAGTGAAATAATTATTCAGACTGTATCCGTCTCCTTTCGACCGGTTTACAGACTGTCCGGAAGTGGTATCCTTGTCCGCCACATAAGAGAAATTTGTCGATACCTGATCGCTCCTCGTATTATTAAAGCTGATATACGAACGGGCAAAAACGGTGGTCAGGCTATCGGGTTTCCACTGTATGTTCATTCCTACATTCGTATTTTCGCGCATGTTGGTCGATGACATATCCTGTTTTGCCAGACGGTCACCTGTGGAGAGGAATGTTTGAGTATTCGTCTTGGTTTCCATCAGGTTCTCGTTGTTCGAATACCTTACATTTCCTCCTATTTTGAATTTCTCCGAGACTTGCATATAAGCATTCACTCCCACATTCTTATTCTTATCTATGCCATTATCCATCCCCGACATATATTCATCATCACTCACATTATTCATATCCCCCACAAAGGAGAGCTGATTATCGCCCCGCATATGATTTACCAGTATCTTATTGGCATATTTATCGTCACTGCCATATCCTCCTTTGATATCGCCGAAAGTACTTTGCTTCAGTTCTTCTTTTACTACCAGATTGAGCACCTGCTCAGGGTCTTTATCTCTGAATCCTGTTACTTTGGCCGTCTCGGATTGCTCTTTATACAATTGCAGTTTCTTTATCATATTCGCAGGCAGATTAGCGAGAGCCATTGGTATATCGTTTCCGAAAAACTCTTTACCGTCTACCAATATCTTATTTATAGTTTTACCATTGGCCGTTATATTCCCGTTCGCATCTACCTCCACTCCGGGGATATTCTTTAACATATCCTGCAACATATCACTTTCCTGTGACGTATATGAACCCGCGTTGTATTCTATTGTATCTCCTTTTACCAGAATGTTGGGTACTTTTGCTTCTACTACGGCAGCACCCAACTCAATCGTATTTTCCTCCAAATAGATATCTCCTGCCGTATAATCCGGGCTTTTTGCAGTAGTATTAAAGTTTTGTAAAAAAGTCTTATAACCTATAAATGAGATCTCCAGCACATATTTACCCGGAGATGCCAAAAATCTGAACTTTCCTTTTTCGCCCGACGCAACACCCTGTATATAAAGGCTGTCCGACTGATTTAGCAGGCGAATGGTTGCTGAAACAATCGGTTCTTTTGTTTTTTCGTCATATACAGTGCCTTGTATATATCCCCTGACATCTCTCTTCGCTGTCTGGGAAACAGAAGAGAGACTTATTACAAGCAGTAGGAATAAATACAGATGCCTCATTAATATTCTATTTTATATAAAAAACGAAGGTAACGCTTTTTTTAGTATTTCTTTATAGAGTGCTAAACATGGGAAATTCACTAAAGTGCATTGAAGAAAATTTTATTTATTTCTATTCTTTCCAGTCCGGCATTCAATTAAATTTACATTTGCTAACTACACAATGTTAAAACTTGACAACCAACGGTCACAGGAGCGTAGCGTATGTAAACGCTGACAACTTTTTAGTAAACAGTAAACAGTTAGCAATAAACAACCCGTAAGATATAAAGACTTTGCGTCTTTGCATGAAACAAAACAGTACACCAGCCAACCCGTAACTATTAAAAAAGGTAACACAGAAAACAATTAAGAATGAATAATTAATAATTAGCTTGTCATGCCGAGCAGAGCGAAGCATCTCCCCGCTGGCGCGGACTTCCAGTCCGTGTCTTGTTGACAGGGCAAAAATGTTTGCTACGCAACACACAGACGGGACGTCTGCGCGAGCGGGGGTATCTCGTGTCTTGTCTACTCGTATCTCATATTACTTAAAACTCACGACTTGTTAAAATCTGACAAACTTGACAAACTTGACAACTTTTCCTGCTTTTTTTACTTTTTCCCAATCTTTAAATTCTTAAACATTAAATTTAAAATCCTCCCAAATCTGTCAAAGAGTTATCCGCTATCAGCTAAATGCTATCGGCTCTAATTATATAGATAAACTTTTTTAAAAAGATTAAATTTTGCGCAGTTGTCCCGATAAGTGGTATGGCACCCCCTTCTATATCAAAAAAAAGTGTTTACTTTGTGCAACTTATTCAATTACATATAAAACAAACATAAAACGAGTTGAAGGGATATGTCAGAAGATGTTTTTAAGAAGATAGTTTCACACTGCAAAGAGTATGGTTTTGTATTTCAGTCCAGCGAAATATATGATGGTTTAAGCGCCGTGTACGATTACGGGCAAATGGGCGTGGAACTGAAAAACAATATTAAGAAATACTGGTGGGACAGCATGGTCTTGCTACACGAAAATGTAGTAGGAATCGACTCCGCTATCTTTATGCACCCTACCATCTGGAAAGCTTCGGGACATGTGGATGCTTTCAACGACCCTTTGATTGACAACAAGGACAGCAAAAAACGTTATCGTGCCGATGTACTGATAGAAGAGTATATGGCAAAGATCGACGACAAAATAAATAAAGAAGTAGAAAAAGCGGCTAAAAGATTCGGGGACAGCTTCGATGAAGCCATGTTCCGCCAGACAAATCCGCGTATCCTCGAAAACCAGGCAAAACGCGACGAGGTACATACCCGCTTCGCAAAAGCATTGAACGAGAGTAATCTGGAAGAGCTTCGCCAGATTATCATCGATTGCGAAATCGTAGACCCTATCAGCGGAACACGTAACTGGACCGATGTGCGCCAGTTCAACCTGATGTTTGCCACCGAGATGGGTTCTACCGCCGATGGTGCAATGAAAGTATACCTACGCCCCGAAACGGCACAGGGTATTTTCGTAAACTTCCTGAATGTACAGAAGACAGGACGGATGAAGATACCGTTTGGTATAGCCCAGATAGGTAAGGCATTCCGCAACGAGATAGTTGCGCGGCAATTTATTTTCCGCATGCGCGAATTTGAACAGATGGAAATGCAGTTCTTTGTTCGTCCGGGAGAAGAACTGGAATGGTTTGCCAAATGGAAAGAAACACGTATGAAGTGGCACAAGGCTCTTGGATACGGAGATCACAAATACCGTTTCCACGACCACGATAAACTGGCTCACTATGCAAATGCCGCTACCGACATCGAATTTGAGATGCCGTTCGGGTTCAAGGAAGTAGAGGGTATTCATTCCCGTACCGACTTCGACTTGAGCAGTCATGAACAATATTCAGGTAAAAAATTACAATATTTCGACCCCGAACTCAATAAATCGTATACACCTTACGTTATTGAAACGTCAATCGGTGTCGACCGCATGTTTTTATCCACTATGTCAGCAGCATATTGCGAAGAAGAACTGGAAGGCGGAGAAAGCCGCGTGGTATTGAAACTACCGGCAGCATTAGCTCCAATCAAGCTGGCTGTACTGCCTTTGATAAAGAAAGACGGACTGCCGGAGAAGGCTCAGGAAATAATCGATAATTTGAAATTCGATTTCAAATGCCAGTATGACGAAAAAGACAGTATCGGTAAACGTTACCGCCGTCAGGATGCTATTGGAACTCCTTATTGCGTAACGGTAGACCACCAATCGCTGGAGGATAATACAGTTACAATCCGCTATCGCGACACTATGGAACAGGAGCGCGTAGCCATAGACAAACTGGCTGATATAATAGCCGACAAAGTAAGTATGAAGAACTTATTGAAAACAATATAAAATAATTATGGGTTATAAATTATAAGCGATGAATGAATCCCGCCTCTTGTAACCCGTAAATCGTAACTATAAAAATTATGAATAAAAAACTATTTGCTTTAATCGCCATATTTTGCTCGCTGGCATTTTTTATTTCTTGTAGCACTGATAATGAGATAGTGATAGATGAAGAATGGAAAGCGTATAATGAAAAGCAAATCACGGATATAGATAAATCAGTGTATCAGTCCCGTGAATCGGAAAGTAAGAATGGCACTATATACTTCAAATATATAGAGGATTATGACTCTGAAATAACCAAAACCGCTTCAACTAAAATCACAGATACAGAAACTCCATATTTTACTGACAGTGTGGCTTATCGTTGCGAAGGATCTTTTCTATGGCAAGATGGAACAAAGTCTGTTTTTCAGAGTGACAACAATGGTTCTGTTCTGCGTGGACGTGTCAGTGGTTATATTGATGGAATGAGAACCATGCTGCAACATATGCATAAAGGAGATCAGGTTGAGGTAATTATTCCTTACCAGCTCGGTTATGGTACAACTGCTCAGTATGATTCAAACGGTTACGTGAAAATTCCGGCTTATACTACACTGAGATTTAAGATCTATCTGATAGATATAATCCCTGATAATCCGGGAGAGTTTGATTAAAGCAGAATAATCTGAAAAGCTAAAAGGGCGTAAAAGTGATACTTTTACGCCCTTTTAGCTTAGTCCTATCAATAAACTTAATTTCCTGTCATTTTCGTTTTTTTCTTCTTACGCATACTTCCTATATAAGAAGTTCCTGCAACTTCTCAGGAGTTATATTTGCTTCAATCTTACCCTGACTGACAAATGAAATCTTACCGCGTTCTTCGGATATCACAATAACCTTAGCATCTGTCTCCTGCGATATGCCTATGGCAGCCCTGTGCCTTAATCCGAAAGATTTTGGAATATCGTGGTTCTGCGCTACCGGAAGGATGCAGCCTGCCGCCTTAATCCTGTTACCCCCGATAATCATAGCACCATCGTGCAAAGGTGTATTCTTGAAGAAAATATTCTCGATAAGACGTGTACTTATATCAGCATCCAGCGCTTCTCCGGTATCGGCATAATTACCGAGCTTTATCTCCTGCTCTATTACTATAAGCGCTCCGGTATATGTCTTTGCCATATTCATACAAGCCAGTACCAGAGAGGTTATAACGGAATCGTTTAACTCACCTATATCTTTCGAACTGAATATCTTGGTTATAAAGCGGAAGGTACGGTTCGAGCCCAGAGATATAAGGAAACGCTTTATTTCATCCTGAAAAATGATGATAAGTACAAATAATCCGAAGTCGGTAAACTTATCAAGGATAGCCCCCATCAGGCGCATCTGCAATACCTGCGAAACAAGTACCCACAGGATTATAAAGGCTAAAACACCTTTAAAAATAGCACCCGTACCAGACCTCGATACAATTCTATACAATTGATACATTACTGTTGCAACCAACAGTATATCAACAATATCTCTTATTCCGAAGTTTTCCATTAGCAGGATACAGCATTAAAAATCAAGTACCAAAGATAGTAGATTTCTTTCAGAATCAGCCTAAAAAATCATTCCGGTGTTCTTAAAAAATCTTTTATTCGAGCATCTGGTTCATTACAGGATGATGCAACGGGAATAAGCTCCTGAAGGGTTCATCCAATTCATTTGTCTTATAACCGAATAACAGGCGGCATAAAAAACGGATATCTTTTATCTCCATACCGGCATGAGAATTCTTTTGTGAATACAGACCATACAGATAATCCACATCCATTATCCGTGCCATTCCCGCAATGTCATACTTCTCGGGAAATCCGTCTATGATTTGTTCTTCTACTATAGCTTTGAAATCTGTAAATGTTTTTTGCACACAAAAATCCTTATTGCGGAACAATGCGTCATATACTTTATACGCCCCGATTATATCAGGATTATCTTCCAGTATTTTCTTTAACGGATATAACGGAACAGTTCCCTTTTCAAACACTTTCTGATAGCCATACTTTTCATAAAAACCATATAGCCAGTCCTCTGCCGGGACAAGAACGGACAAGGGTATTCCTCTCTCTCCGATCACTTCATGAGCCTTGTGTATCAATTGATCCATATATCCCCTTCTGCGGTATTCGGGCAAAGTACATAGTCCCGCCAGATATGCGAAAGGAATTTCCTCTCCGTAAAATGTAATTGTATAGGGCAGCATTTGCAAAGAAGCGACAGCTTTATCTCCTTCAAAGTATATCAGCGTATTCTCATCCCTATACTTATACTTGAAAAGGATATCCAGAAAATCGTCAGCATCGCCAAAGCATGTTTTCCACATCTGGCGAACCAAAGGCATTGTATGTTCATTTGCAAATTGTATCATCTAGGCCCCCTAGCCCCCGGAGGGGGTATTTTAACTATATCATATAAACTACTCATTATATACTACTTAAAACTTATTGTTTATCAAAAGTTGACAAAATTGACAACTTTTCTCAAATTCATAATTTCTTACTTACCCTCTCTGCAAGTCCCCCTCCGGGGGATTAGGGGGCTAATTTATACTTTCGGTATCAACATCCCTTCCTCAAGAAGAATATCCGGATAGTAAGACATCTTGGCTTTGCGCAGATTGTCCAGTCCCATATCCTCCTCTCTGTTGATATACACAAATTCCGAAGCTTCGTGCTCTATAAACTGCTGATTGATGATGGTATAAGCACCATTCATATCCCCGAATGCTTTTTCCACATGCACCACAAACGAATCTTCGGTCAGCGGTTCACCTATTGTAAAAGCCACAATCCGGCCATTTACACGCACGGCGCCTCCTCGCAGTTGCAGATACTCGAAATGCTCGAGCATCAGTCTTGTCGCAATATAGTCGTAACGCTGAGTTATATTAATAGCGGATGTAGACTTCTCTTCCCACTCATCAAGCATTCTCACACATTCGTCCAACTCTTTCTTAGAGGTCAACGGAAAGTATTCCCAATCAGGATTGTCCGCTTTAAAGCGGTTGATATGATTCCGTTTGCTTTGCAGTTTTTTACCAGACAATTTTATCAGCTTCTCTGACAAGTAGATATATTCATCGTTGTTCCTGTCGGGAAGGTAACGGAAC
>Ga0153940_1001314_pt1 | contig 11267 bp, 7 predicted proteins | sample TSNJ024MetaG_FD_104736 | JGI IMG/M metagenome (GOLD analysis project Ga0153940, IMG submission 104736) | Attine ant fungus gardens microbial communities from New Jersey, USA - TSNJ024 MetaG | ecosystem: Host-associated > Fungi > Mycelium > Unclassified | place: USA: New Jersey, Brendan T. Byrne...
CAATATCTCCGGTTGTCTTTAGACTCCCTTACCGTTATGGATGAGCGCGGCGCGGAATTTGTTAGCACATAGTATTGCTGGAGACGCAAACGTTTATACAAGCAATAAAAAAATTGTTTCTGAATGAATATGGGGCTGTTGCAGAATAAAACCCGAATAGAAATATGCTATTCTAAAACAGCCCCATAAAATGATTTATAAGATGGTTCGGTTAAATACACAATATAATTAATACGTAATCGCTTCTTGATAGGCAACACTGTTATTAATTCGCAGTATAATGTTTAATAAAAGCAGCCACTCGTCCAGCATTTTCAATTACTTCATCATTTTCTTCCGGAATAACCCTTGCAAACAATATCCTAGAAGTTGGAATGAAAAAGTTATACTTTTCATTTTGCAGAATACTAGAAAATTCTTGGGGGTTTTCAAGTTCCAATTTAATCGATAAAAAAATTATGTAATTGTATTTATCCACAAACTTACTAACGCCTATGCCAGTTACAACACCGGAAATTGCTCCGGCGACATTTAAGGCGGCATTTGCTTTATATTCCTCTTTTATATCTTCTTTAGACTTTTCTTTTTCAATAATTTTTTTTTGGAAATCGATATTTTTAATATTATTGATAGGAATGATATTGAAACCTGTCGCCTCAGTAAAAATTGCTATGTTTTTTTTGGACTCATCTATTAATACGAGACCACGATCTTTCATATTAGCAGGATAGGAACCTCCATACTCATACTTGCTAATAAATGTTGGTGTTCCGGCGATTGGAGCAAAATTAGCGTCTTTTAACACTTCTCTTATCGAATCATATTGATCTAATAAATCGTCTAGCTTCTCATGGGTATATTCTTCTTGTTGTGCACTTTTTACAATGTTTCTAATAATCTGTTTTTGTATGTATACTGCTATACAAGATACAATTAGTCCAACGAGTATTAATATAAATCCAAGTAATAGTACAATTGCTGACTCCAGAGCAAAAACAGCTACACCAATAGTGATAAAACCCATAAAGCCGATAATAACAAAAGCTAACTCAATTGCTTTGGCGGGTGCTAATCTTTTATTAATTATAATCTTTCTTTCATTCATAGCCACATCTCCTTTAAATTAAATTTAATTAGACGATTTCAACCTAATAAGCCTTCATATGTACCTTGTCGCTTAGAGGTGAATTAAATACGTGCCAATTATACCAAAAAAAGGAAATACTGCAAGTTCTTTGTTCATTGAATGCAGTATGATGGCTGTCAGCCTGTAGCTGTTTATGTGAAAATTTAGACCAAAGTCCGCGCCCACCCATTTCGTTTGACCCTAAGGCCGCTAATGAAAAATTTTATGAATTCTTCACAGTATACAAAGGCAACTACCCAATAAATGGGCAGGCCGATAAAATATGCCGTTATGAAGGCCAGGGGCACGCCTACCAGCCAAACAGAAAGTCCATCCACCAAAAAGCAAAATATGGTGTCTCCGCCGCTTCGCAGTATGCCTACGATGGTGGTATAATTAAATGTCTTAAATACCATTCCCACAGCTATAACCTTAAGAATATTAAGGGCAAGACCCTTTACCTCCTGAGAAACGTTGAAAAAGTTTACGATAAGCGGTGAGAACGCAATCAAAAGCATACCCATGGAAACACTGAGGGCAACGGAAAGAATCAGGCATTTTCTGGAATAGCGTATGGCTTTATCGCGTTCTCCCGCTCCCAGACAGTTGGTCAGCATGATACCACAGGCGCTGCCGACGCTCAGACCCATAACCATGAAAAGCTGTTGAATATTATTGGATATTTGGACTGCGCCCTGCCCGTCGGTACCTGTAAATTTATACGCCACATTATAAAGTGTAGTTCCGGATGCCCACGTGAATTCGTTCAGGATAACGGGAGCCGCTATTGCAAAAAAATCTTTTAGGAATTTCACATCGGCTGCCGCATAAGCTTTTAACTTTCCGGCCACCGGCATTTTTAATTTATATACTAATAAGAGCTGAACGATAAGCTCCGTCATGCGGGCAATAACTGTGGCCCAAGCAGCGCCCTGAACACTCTTATGCAATATAAAAATAAATATGTAGTTGAAAATACCGTTCATTAACAGGGCCATAAAGCTTGTAGCCATAGGCGGCCTCGTCTGTCCGCAGCTTTTAAGGGAGGCGTTGACGGCTCCTATAATAGCGAATGGAAAATAACTTAAGCATACTATCCTAAGATACTTGGCTCCATATTGTATAACTAACGGGTCATTTGAATAAAATTCCATAAGCTTTTCCGGAATAATAAAAGCGGCGGACGCGAACAGAATGGCAGCGACCAGCCCGAAGGAAATGCAAATTCCCATAGTTTTGTGGATACTGGCAACGTCCTTTTTTCCCCAAAACTGGCCCATAAATATGGAGGAGCCGCTGTTTATCCCAAAGCATAGCAACGCGAAAAGAAAAAATATTTGATTACCAAGTCCTACGGCTGTCATCTCATATACGCTGAGCTTTCCTACCATGAAGGTATCCAGCATATTAACGGAAGAATTGATGATCTCCTGCAAGACTATGGGGAGGGCCAAATAAAGTAAGGTCTTAAGAAATTTTTTGTTTTCTTTAGTCATAATATCTCCTTATACATTAACATAATCAAGAAAAAGTGATACAACCGGTAGGGTCAGTAAGCTTAGAAACGTAGTGGCAAAAACAAACCGGGACGCCAGCGGGGCATTCCCTCCATACTGTCTGGCAAGCGCCGGGGTAGCAGCGCCGGAAGGAAGAGCAAATATCAAGATCATTATGTTTCTTAAAAACTGATCAGGCAGAATAAATATACAAAAAAGGTATGTAGCAACAGGAGCCAGCAATAATTTGAATAGTACCGGCGCAAAATTCTTTTTTCCGTTGAATAATTCCGATATTCTGATTTGGGAAAGCTGGGCGCCTATTATTATCATTGATAAAGGGGTAGTCATGCTGCCAATCATATCTAAAGTGTTATAAATAGGCTTTGGCAGTGAAACCGACATAATAAAAAGCATGAACCCAAGTATGGTGGCTAAAAGAGCTGGATTTCTGGCAATAAGCCGTTTATTGAGCCTGGGCTTTTTATCCTTGCCGGCCTGCATAAGCATGATCCCTCCGGTAAAGATCAGCATATTAGCAACAAACATATTTAACGCCACGAAAAAAACCGCTTCTAATCCATAGACCGCCTTGATAAGAGGGATACCCATAAAACCCATATTCGGATAAGTCATACACAGCTGCCAAACGGCCTTATCCTGGAGTTCCACTTTAAACAGGCGGCAAATCAACACTGTCAGAATAAACAACAATATGTAAATAATGAAGGAGCCAACAATAAATATCACGCTTTTTTTAAGCAAAGAATCCGAAAGCTCATTTTGCAGAGCAATAATCGCCAAACACGGCATACATATATTAATAAGCAAGGTGGAAAACCCCGACAGCATATGTTCGTCAAAAAACGCCAGCTTCATCATTGAAAAGCCAATCAGCATCATCAAAGAAAAGCTAATAAGTATTTGAATAATAGTGGAAAACATTAAAGCCTCCTATATGTTTTGTGGTTAAACCATACATTATGTGATTTACAGACTGCTGAGAATCTTATAATATATTAGGAAAAAATGCAAGGGCTTAGGAAGTGTTTGAAATGAGTTTTTTTACAATTAATAACCCCGAACTGCTTCAAATAAAAGGGGTGGATGGCAGCATTTACTACGGAGGCGATCAGGAGTGGTTTCAAAAACATATCCAGCGCAGGGCAGGTTGCGGCCCTACGTGCTGCGCCAATATTATTTGGTATCTTTCACAAACCAGAAACGAAGGGGGCCTTGCTTCTTATGACGGAACCCGTAAGGACGGTTTTGTGCAATTGATGAATGAAATGTGGAATTATGTGACGCCGGGAAATAAGGGTGTTAATAGCGTTGAAATGTTTTTAGACGGCGCTTTGCGCTATGGTAATAAAAAAGGAATTTCTCTTGACCGCAAAGGCTTATCTATTCCGGCAAAGCCATTTTTAAAACCAAGCCGCTTGCAGATAATTAATTTCTTATGCGGTATTTTAGAAAAAAATATACCATTGGCGTTTTTGAATTTGTCCAACGGCAAGGTCGATAATCTGGAAAGCTGGCACTGGGTAACTTTAGTAGCATTACATACCGATACCTTAACCGCTGTAATTTATGACCAAGGTATCAGCAAAGAAATCAATCTCTCCTTATGGCTGGAAACCACAGCCCTAGGCGGCGGCTTTGCGGCTTTGGATATAGCGGTAAGGGCGTGAGCCGCGTTATCCCTCTAAATTTATATCTTTCGGCCTAACCCTGGGCGGCCGTCTCATGGCTTCTATTAAAGGCAATAGGAACATGACCACCAGCCCGCCGGCCAAGCCATTATTATACAAATTCATTCCGCCGGAAAATTCTCCTATGTTCATGGATATATTGATATGCAAAAATCCTGCAACCAATCCCCATTTCCACCCAAAAGTACCGGCGATAGGGGCCAGGCAGGTACCAAACAGAACAGCCAGCATAGCGGAGGGGTAATGCCCGTTAATTTCCATCAATCCTCCGCCTATTAGACAGCCAACCATAATAGGAACGGTATTCTTAACATGTTTGCCGTAACAGCCATAACCTGCTACGGCAAAAATGCCGCCCATGATAGGCCCGTTTATATGTCCCCCGATGAGAATAACTGTTAAGGTAGATAATATACCTAAAACTCCCATATTGATATAACAGCTAGCCCCATAATCCAGATAAAAATCACTGACCGAGCGTCCTGTCCGTTTTGACAGGGCAAGCAGGTTTTCCCTATTTTCTTTACCACAATATAGCCCTGTAAGGATCAAAAATACAAATATAATGATTAAAAAAACACTTAGAGTAGCAGTAGAATCCGTATTCCAAATGAAAACCGGCGAAATATCCATCCCAAAGGCTTTCAGTACAACACGTATCATAATGGCTATGATACCCGCGGCAAAGCCTACATTATATAAATTATATCCGTGATGGGAATGCATAGCGTTATCAGAAATAGGGGACATGATAAATCCGAGAAAAACTCCTAAAGCAAACCCTAGAAGCAACCCGAGAGGCAAAGGAATTCTTTCTTCAAACGCAATTTGACTGACAGCAGGTGAAAGAGAGGTAGCCAGCATCGTGACCACCGCATACTTTGTAAAATGCTCACGACGGAATTTGGAATAGAGATAACCGCCCAATACCACAGGCCAAATGTTAAAAAGATTTTTGCCAAAAAAAGAAAAACCGGATAACATCCAAAAAGACATTATCGTAGATCCTATAGGTGTAACTTTATTATACATGAGATAAAAAACATAGATAAGGCTAATAATTGCCGAATTGACCAGAGACGCGCCGATACCGGCTATTTCAATATAATCTGTAATTAAAATATCCCGGGACCGTATGATAGAAATGAGCCCATTCAGGATTTCTCTGGGAGTATCCACAATAAATGCGGCTACAATAAAATAAATGTAAATAATAATCAATACTATGTATGGAGTTTGTAATTCTTTTGTCATTTTCATAGGCATCCCCTCTAGTTTTTATATATGTTAAACTAAATCGGCAAAAATGACAATGCTTTTTTTTTGGAATGTTGTAAAATATTCGTGTAAATTTGTGCTTATCCAAACCCATCGCGTATAATATTGATTAATTACGCTGTGCTCAGGGCATGATTTGCAGCGGTTTTTCTATGAAAAACCGCTGCATTCCGTTCACTATTGTATTTTCCTTCTGGGGGATTAAGAATCAGCTAAGCCGGTAACATGAGAGACAGGCAGTGAGAGTACCGCCCCTCGGGCTTTCGTCTTAACACCGCATTGGTTACAAATAGCTTGCATTATGGCTTGAGTCTTTTCCCGCGGAGACAGAATAGTTACGATCTCCTTTTCAGCCTGAATGGATATACCCAGGAACTTCTCCGCCTCCTCGTAGCCGATACCTCGGGCGTGAAGAAGCGTCCCTCCGGTTGCTCCGGCGGAACGGGCCGCTTCCATCAATTCATCCGTATATCCACTGTTTACTATTGAAATGACAAGATCGTATTTTGTATTGCTTTCCATTTTTTCCACTTCACCTTCCGATGCAATATCCATCTCATGGTTAAGAAGCTGAGATATTATGCCGCTGATACCAGACATTGGCATTGAGAATGCTATACCTCTGCCTGGCTTGTAGAGCTTCAGCCTTTCTGAAAGAAGCGGCATTATATGCTTTAGTCTGTCAACAGGCGCCATGCTCAAAACCACGTCCTTTTCAGGAGTGCCAATACCTAATACGTCAAGTATTTCTGAACTGGCAGTGCCTTTTCCAAATATGATGTAATGAAAATGCAAATGCATTTCATTACATATTTTTGTTACTTTTTGTCCTATCCCTCTGTCAACAATCGTTACCAGTATCTTGACCTTCTTGGGACGTGACAAATTCTTCTCCATCATCGGAGTTGTCCTCCTCATATACAATGATCTCTTCTATTGCGTCTTCGGCGGCAATAGGTTCGGCAGCTTCCGCGGCTTCCACAGCTTCCATCTTCTGTTTATTTAAAAGCCCCATTAATTGTATGGTAATAAGCGGCGTCATGGCTATCATGGCGACAGTGCCGAAAGCGTCTGTCATCATTTTGCCGCCATTGGCGTCACAAGCGCCTATCATAAGGGGAAGGATAAAGGCGGAAGCCATGGGGCCGCTTACGGCTCCGCCGCTGTCGAAGGCAATGCCAGTAAATATTTTGGGTACAAAGAATGTCAAAACCAGAGCAATAGTATAGCCCGGAATTATAAACCAGTAAATAGAAATTCCAGTAACTACACGAATAGCAGCCAAACCAATTGCGATAGCTACGCCGATAGACAAGCTTCTCATCATTGCTCTTTCAGATATAGCGCCGTTTGAAATCTCCTCTACCTGCTTGTTAAGAACATGAACGGAAGGCTCCGTCGCCACAATAAGATACCCAATCACCATTCCAAGAGGTATCAGCAGCCAGCTTACGGATGACTTGCCCAGCTGCTCGCCTATGTAATAACCGGCCGGCACAAATCCTACATTAGCTCCGGTTAAAAACAAAACAAGCCCGACAAAGGTATATATAAAACCAACAATGACTTTTAATATTTTTCTCTGTGTATATGCTCGGGCAATAAATTGGTATAAGACGAAAAATAGAAATATGGGCCAGATAGCCATGCCTACCTCATAAAAATATGTAGGCAGCTGCGCTGTAAAAAGTATTACAACATCCTGAGTCGTTACGAGGTTTTGAGGTAGCTCTAAGTTATATGTAGCGTCGGAGGTTTTATATAAAATAGATAAAATCATAACTGATAAAATAGGACCCACGCTGCAAAGCGCTACCAGTCCGAAGCTGTCCTCCGCGGAATCCTTGTCGGCGCGGATAGATGCAAGGCCAAGCCCTACGGCCATAATAAATGGTACGGTTACAGGACCGGTGGTAACGCCTCCGGAGTCAAAAGCCAGCGGGATAAAATCGTTAGGAGTAAAAAAGGATAAAACAATGACTATTCCATAGAAAACAATAAGCATATAAGAAAGGCTGATTTTATAAAGTATACGAAGCATGGCTACAGACAGGAAAATGCCTACCCCAACAGAAATTGTATATATCAAGGTAGTTCTGGGAAAAGCGGGAACCTGTTCGGCCAAAACCTGGAGAGCCGGCTCTGCCACTGTTATAACAAAGCCCATGACAAAAGAAACTACAATAATAAGAGGAAGATTTTTGGTTTTTGTCATTTGCGCTCCTACACCCTCACCTAAAAGCGTAAGAGAAGTTTCTGCTCCTAATGTAAATAAACCCATGCCAAACACCAGAAGTAAGGCGCCGAACAAAAGCATTAAGATAATTGCGATAGGCAGTGGTGTAACAGAGATGCTTAACAGCACGACTAGTATAGTAATGGGAAGAACGGATGAAAGAGATTCTTTGATTTTTTCTTTTAGTATTTTGTTCATCTATACATCTCCAATTTATTCAACTCTTATTTATATTACATTAATATAACAGAGTGTGTCAAGCAATAAGCAATCTCGCTTCTTGCAGCAAAAATCCTGACAATTTATCCCGCCGGTATTGTCGCAATTTAATATGACATAAAAAAAGTACGCTTCAAAACATTTGAACGTACTTTTTTCTCTATTATCTTTGCGGCAAATACTTACGCAGCTTTGCCAATACATCTTCAATATCCAAGGGCTTGCCTACATGGTCATTCATTCCTGCCAAGAGGCACTTTTCAATGTCTTCCCGGAATACATTTGCCGTCATAGCCACGATAGGTATCTGCTTTGCGCGCGTATTATCAAGCGCTCGAATACAGCGTGTCGCTTCATAACCGTCCATCTCCGGCATGTGTACATCCATAAAAATCATATCGTATCTGTCCGGCGCAGAGCCGAACTTATCCACCGCTTCTATTCCGTTTTCAGCGCAATCGATCTCCAGCATAGTCGGTTCAAGCAAGGCGATTACAATTTCCCGGTTTATCTCTACATCCTCTACCAATAATATGCGATTTCCTTCAAAGCAAGCTATCTCATTAGTGTCAGCATTTTCGGACGTAATCAGAATTTCTGCCCCAAGGCATTCGTTAATGCAATCGGCTATAGAAGAGGAAAATAACGGCTTTGGCAAAAACTTATCTACACCGGCGTTCTTTGCTTCGTCTTCAATAAAGCTCCATTCCGTGGAGGATATCATAATTACAACGGACTTGTCGGCGCTGTCTTCCTTTATCCTGCGCGATAGCTCTATTCCGTTCATGCCGGGCATTTTCCAATCAACAAAGTACAGGTCATATGAACCATTTTTTTCAATTGCCTTGCATGCTTCCACGCCGCTTTCGACGGTATCGCAGGTAATGTTTAGCTGCTGTACTATTTCCCGGAAATATTCTCTAATATCCGCGTCGTCATCAACCATCAGTATCCGAATGTTGCTCCAATTGACGCCGGGTCTTAAGAGGATCTGCCGCTTGTCTTTGCCCTTTTCCGCCTGTATAGTGAAAGCAAAGGTAGAACCTTTACCGGGCTCAGATTCTATCCATATCCTGCCGCCCATCATCTCAACAATTCTTTTGGATATGGCAAGGCCCAGTCCTGTGCCTCCAAATTTACGGGCAGTCCCGCTTTCCGCCTGCTCAAATGATTTAAATAAACGGGATTGCTGCTCCTCGCTTATGCCTATTCCAGTATCCGTCACCATCATCTCTATTGTGCATACATTATCTTCTTCTTTGACAAGCTTCGCTGTTAACCGTATAGAGCCCTCCTCCGGCGTAAACTTTACCGCGTTGGAAAGAAGGTTTGTAATCACCTGAGTTAACCGCTGGTCGTCTCCTATCAGCATATCGGGAATATTTTTGTCTACGTATACGCTAAAAACCTGCTTCCTTTCGTCCACACGGAAATTGTTGACATTTACTACCTTTTGCAGCATTTTTTCAAAACTGAACTCTGCAAAGGAAAGCTCAAATTTATTGGCTTCTATCTTAGACATATCAAGTATATCGTTAATAACGCCCAGCAAATGCTTAGAAGCGTCGTCGATCTTACCCAGACAATAGTCCTTTTTTTCCGCGTTTTTTGATGATTTACCGATGTTAGTCATACCGATGATGGCATTCATCGGCGTACGCATCTCATGGCTCATACGTGACAGAAAGTCGCTTTTTGCGTGGCTGGCCGCTTCGGCCTCTTTTCTGGCCTGTGTTTGAACTGTTACATCATTGAGGATGAGCATTACACATACAGCGTTGATGTCATCACCCTGTAAGTTGTCCGGCCCGCCGCCGATACGCCTGAGACTCAAAGTGTAATTGCGTTCGCTTCCAAGCCTGTCCAATATGTTTATGTCTGATTCATAAGTGGCTCCGTAGTTATTTTTTTGATCAAAGCTTTTCTGACTGAATAAGCTCGCCGCCTCCGGCTCCAAGGAAGCATGAGCTCCTGAGGAAACAATAAACGCGAGCAGGCTTTCATCGTCGGTATGCAAGCCATGCCGGTCCAATATTTCATACATGGCCTGATTAATATAAATAGGTTTCTGATCCGCGTCAAACATAGCCAACGCGCCGGGCAAAGCGTTGAGGTGAGAACACATAACATCCAGCGTTGCGTTTATGCCGGCAATAATAAGATTATAATCTCCCTGATGCTTTGAAATATCTGATCTCTCATTAAGAGAACCGGCCCGAGTGGCCCTGGTCAAACCTCTGATATCAACTATAACGTTTCTGATCGAATCGGACATAGTAATGAACGCGGCCCCAAGCAGGCCGATCTCGTCTTCTCGTTTCGTAACGCTTGACGGCAGCCTGTTTTCAAATTGGCCTTTGGCAAGCTTGCTCGCGTTTTTAGTTATTGCGTGCAAAGGCGCGGTTATTATTTTTCGAACAGCAATGTTAAATATCGCGGCAAATATTATAAATAATACAAGGGCAATACAAAAGCTGGTAAAAATCGCTTGCTGAACAGTAGCTACGAAATCACTTCGGGGAGCCAATATGCCCAGCGACCAATTGGTTCCTCTGATGGGGGAGTAACTGACAAACTGCTGACCTTCCGGGCTGTTCACACTTGATGAGCCGGTCTGTCCGTGCTCCATCAGAACGATTACATCCTGGGCCGAGCCGCTTGAGCCAAGAGTATCGGATATGGATTCTCCGCCATACACACGCCCTTGATCCTTGTGGGCTATAACTATACCTTTGTCATTTATAATAAAGGCTGTGCCGTTGGCGCCTACGTTAATATTTTTCAGTACATCGTTGAGAACGTCGTATTTATAGCTGCCTACCAGGAAATATGATATATAGGCTTCGGTTTCCGATTCGCCCGGCGAGGGACGCTCCTTCAATACTGGTGCTCCCACCAGTATTTCCAGACCGCTGTTGCCTACCGATGTGTCTTCTATTACAAGGTTTTCGGTTGCCAGCATCATGCCGCACAGTTCCCGGCCGGCCAGACTGCGGGGACAATTCTCGCTTCCCGTAAGAAGCGCGCCGCCTGTTTCATATATGCCCAGCCATACAAATTCTATGCCTGATTTAATCTGATCCAGTTCAGCCTGTATATCGTTGATATTGTCGTCGTCAGATGAGAATACGCTGTTGTCTCGCAGCATTAAAAAGCGGTCGGCCAGCATATGAAGATTGCCCTCTACGCTTTGGGCCGCA
>Ga0153940_1001315_pt1 | contig 11266 bp, 9 predicted proteins | sample TSNJ024MetaG_FD_104736 | JGI IMG/M metagenome (GOLD analysis project Ga0153940, IMG submission 104736) | Attine ant fungus gardens microbial communities from New Jersey, USA - TSNJ024 MetaG | ecosystem: Host-associated > Fungi > Mycelium > Unclassified | place: USA: New Jersey, Brendan T. Byrne...
AACTTTGATTTTATTGTGAAAAATTGATTGTGGAATATATATAGTTTAATTTGATAGTATATTAAAAAATAATTTCATATTTATTATGTTAATTTATATTTTAATTGTAAATTTGTTGTTGATGTTATCTGCAGATACTTCAGCGTTAATATTCATTTAAATTAATTATTATGAAATTATTAAAGATTCTTTTTTTATTTACAATAAGTATGATGCTTGCTTCATGTAGCAATGAAGAGACTGTAGTTGAGGTGCCAGAGTTTCCAACTCAGTTAGAAAAATCAAATTCGCATTCAATTTCTTTTAAGTATAAAGAGAAAGAATATTTCTCGGAATATACTGTGGGGGTAGATTCCATTTGTTTTTTTGTAAACAAAGAAGTTGAAGATTTGTTAATGAAATTTGCGCAAGATACAACATTTACCTTTTTATTAAAAGAAGATGGAAGTATGGTTTATTTTGACAATCACACTCTTTTACTAGAATATATAAGAAAGGAAAAAGCAAATCAAAAAACGACTAAAGCTCTTCCTGTGGAAGCATTTTTAAGTATATGGAATGATGCTAATGGGAAAGGTTACTGGATGGGATTTGAGGCAACGTATGGATCATCTGGAAACAATGGTAGGTGTGCATATGTTGGAGACAAAATGAACGATAAAATAAGTTCATTTGAATTATATGGAGCTCATGTCGTTTTTTATGAAGATAGAGATTTTAACGGAAATAGTTTTGCAATCCCTGGCGGTACAGATTATCATTATTATTGTCCTAATCTTACTGATGTAAGAAGATTTGAAGTTGTTAATTTTCAGCTTGTTTGGGTAGGAAACTGGAATGATAGAATATCCTCATTTATAGTATATAGGGATTAGATTTTTAATATCCAAAATTAGTAAAAAGTTCAATGAAAATGTGCTAAAAGTCTGAAATTTCACTTTTGGCACATTTTTTAGATGATGAATTATAAATTAGTAATAGATTTTATTTTTTTGAGTTGCTGAAATCGAGTTGGTTACAGTATATTATGAGTCTATGAAATTATTTCATGCGTTTCTTATGGATTCTATCAGTTTCATTACCAACGTATAATAACCCCAATTGTCTAAAGAATGTCAAAAACAGAACTTTCCTTATAACGATATGGTTTAAAAAGGTGTGTTTAATTTGTTTTTTTAGTATTTTTGTGCCTGCATAACGCAGAGTTAGAGGAAAAAGTATAAGTGAATGATTTCAAAGATAATAGCAAGTCAGAAAATAACAGAGGTAGAAGAGTTACTCAATAAGTATGATAAAATAGTGATTGTGACGCATGTGTCACCCGATGGTGATGCTATTGGATCATCTTTGGGATTATATCATTATCTGAACGATTTAGGTAACAATGTAAATGTAATTGTCCCTAATTCTTTCCCTGATTTTCTGAAATGGATACCCGGAGCAAAGGATATTCTCGAATATGAGAGATATCCTGAATTTGCCCAAAAACTGATTGCTGAGGCCGAATTGATATTCTGTCTCGATTTTAATGTGCCGAAACGGTCTTATCATTTAGGGCCTTTCATTGAAGCGGCAAAAGGGAAAAAGGTATTGATAGACCATCATCCCGAACCTGCTGATTTTTGTGATGTGATGATTTCATATCCCGAAATATCATCGACCAGTGAACTTATTTTCCGCCTTATTTGTCGGATGGGTGATTTTGAGGTGATGAGCCATGAAAGCGCTACTGCGATCTATACCGGAATGATGACTGATACGGGGGCATTTACCTATAATTCCAATAGTGCCGAGATCTATTATATTATCGGCGAATTATTGAAAAAAGGGATAAATAAAGATCAGATATATTCGAACGTTTATCATAACTATTCGGAAGACCGTTACCGGATGCTGGGTTTTACCCTTTCTGAAAAGATGAAGATATATCCTGAATACAACACCGCATTGATATGGCTCACAAACGAAGAACAGAAAAGATATAAAGTAAGGAAAGGTGATACGGAGGGTTTCGCCAATCTGCCTTTAAATATTAAAGGAATTATTTTCTCTGTTTTTATCCGTGAGGACAATGAAATGATAAAAATTTCGTTTCGTTCTCAGAAGGACTTTCCCAGCAATAAGTTTGCGGCTCAATGTTACAATGGCGGAGGCCACCTTAATGCTTCAGGAGGAGAGTTTTATGGGACAATGGATGAGGCAATAGCCATATTTGAAAAAGCATTGCCGGAATATGTTGATTTACTAAATAAGAAATAAGTAATTACTAAATACGAATAAGAATACATGAGAAAGATTATTGGCGCAATATTTACTTTTATGAGCTTAGCGATTCTTTTTTCTGCTTGTGGCGGAGAAACATATGCTGATAAACTGAAAAAAGAAAAGAAAGGTATCGAACGCTTTATAAATGATAATAAGATTACGACGAGAGGAACATATCCTGCCGATCATAAATTTGCTGATAACGAGTATTATCTGGATGGGAGCACCGGCGTTTATTTCCGGGTTATCGATCCGGGTAATGACGATAAGCCGGTAAAAGGAAAAACAGATGTGTATCTCAGGTATGAGAATATCCTTAATTTGCTGAATGAAAATGATACTATAGCAGTAAATAATTTTCAGGGTACATATATGACTTTCCGCTATGGAAATACGTCCACTTATATTGGTAATAGTACCTCTACTACCTACCAAGCCCAGATGTATTACTTCCTCTCTCAGGCATGTGTATTGCCGTTGGAGCAGGGGTTAGGGAATGGGGCTGAAGTTAGTCTGATTGTCCCGTTTGCAAATGGTTCTACTTATCAGCAGAGAGAGTATGTCCCTCTGTTTTATGGTCGTTTGATATACCAGTTTACATTGGATGAAACTAAAGAATAAATAAGAAAATGGCCTTAATTAAATCTATATCAGGAATACGTGGGACTATCGGCGGAAGAGTCGGGGATGGTCTCAATCCGCTAGATACGGTGAAATTCGTATCAGCATACGCATCTTTTATAAGGGAGAATGTAAAAAATGGCTCTAATGCTATTGTGGTTGGTCGCGATGCCCGTATTTCGGGTAAGATGATGGAACAGATAGTTGTAGGTACGCTTATGGGGATGGGATTTGATGTGATAAATATCGGTTTGGCGACAACTCCTACTACCGAACTGGCCGTAGCTATGGAACATGCCTGCGGCGGAATCATCCTTACAGCAAGCCATAATCCAAAGCAATGGAATGCACTGAAACTACTCAACGAAAATGGAGAGTTTCTCAATGCAAAGGAAGGTGAAGAGGTTCTTCGCATAGCCGAAAGCGAAGATTTCCATTATGCGCATATCGACCATATTGGCGGTATAAAAGAAAAAGATTATACGGATAAACATATACAGGCTGTTCTTGATCTTGCTTTGGTCGATGTGCAAGCCATTCAAGCAGCAGATTTTGAAGTTTCCGTCGACTGTGTCAATTCTGTTGGTGGAATCGTTATTCCCAAGCTGTTAAAGGCATTGGGTGTAAATAAAATTAATGAATTGTACTGTACTCCTAATGGTGAATTTCCGCACAATCCGGAACCACTTCCAGAGCACTTGAAAGATATATCGATAATGATGAAAACCACATCGTCTGATGTCGGTTTTGTTGTCGATCCCGATGTTGACCGTCTGGCAATTATTTGCGAGAATGGTGAAATGTTCGGTGAAGAATATACGCTGGTTGCAGTAGCCGACTATGTATTGAAGCACACTCCGGGTAATACCGTATCCAATCTTAGTTCGAGCAGGGCATTGCGTGATGTGACCCGTAAATACGGTTGTGAATATAACCCTGCTGCTGTAGGTGAAGTAAACGTGACTACCAAGATGAAAGCTACCGATGCCGTAATAGGCGGAGAAGGAAATGGAGGGGTTATCTATCCGGCAAGCCATTACGGACGCGATTCGCTGGTGGGTATTGCTTTATTCCTTTCGCATCTGGCACACGAAAAAAAGAAAGTAAGTGAAATACGGGCATCTTATCCGCAGTACTATATAGCAAAACAGAAGGTAGAACTAACGCCCGGACTTGACGTGGACGGTATCCTAAAAGCCGTTAAAGAAAAATTCAGCGAATATGATGTAACAGATATAGATGGTGTAAAAATAGATTTTCCCGATAAATGGGTACACCTTCGCAAGTCGAATACCGAGCCTATTATCCGTGTATATTCCGAAGCGCATACGATGAAAGAGGCCGAAGAAATAGGCGGCGAGATAATGAATGTAATCAGGCAGTTGGCAAAATAAATAAGGCTGATGCATAAAAAATATAGGATAACAATCTTTTTCTTTATAGATTTGTTATCCTTTTTTTATGTAAAGTCGCAGTTTGATTTATTAGTTTTGTATATGCAGTAACAATAGCTGGTTACGATTAAATAATGTTGCATAAAATACTATCTTTTGCTTATTCAGTAAATATAATATGGCTAAAATAGAAACATTTAAAGGTTTTACTCCGGAGACGTTCAGGTTCTTTAACGACCTGAAAGAGAATAATTATAAAGAATGGTTCGACGAACATAAGCATATCTACGAGAAGGAGGTCTTGAACCCATTAAAAGCATTGGTTACCACATTATCGCCTGTTATGCATAATATAGACCCGTCATTCGAACTGCGGCCGCATCGCTGCCTGTCGAGAATATACCGGGATATCCGCTTTTCGAAAAACAAAGATCCGTATAAAGATTTTATGTGGATGGCATTCCAGATTCCGGTGACAAATGATGTCTGGAAAGATTATCCAGGCTACTATCTGGAAATATCGGGAGAGGGATACACTCTCGGATTAGGTCTTTTCCAACCGAAGAAGAAAGTAATGGATGCATTCAGGGAAGAAATAACCTATGATGCAGAAGAATTCCGGCGAGTGACACAAAAGTCAGTATTAGACAGGGGGTATGTTATAAATGGAGAGGAGTATAAACGTCCTATACCTAATGATTTACCTGAATATTTTCAGCCATGGATACACCGCAAAGGCATATGGGTGAGCAAGCACAGACCGGTAGGGGAAGAGTTGTTCTCAGCCGGTTTTGCTAACCTGATGAAAGACGACTTTGTAGCTATGGAATGGCTCTATAACTTTATGAAGGAAGTAACGGTGGACTAATCCGTAAATGTCTTTAACTTACAACTCATAACTCTTAATTCATAATTAAAAATACATTTCAATGAAAAAAATCAGAGCAGCAATTGTCGGATACGGAAATATCGGGCAATATGTATTGGATGCGATACTATCATCGCCGGATTTCGAAGTAGCTGGTATCGTACGCCGCGACCCGAACAATGTTCCGGACGAACTGAAAAAATATCCTGTAGTAAAGACAGTAAAAGAACTGAAAGACGTAGAAGTGGCAATTCTTTGCACTCCTACACGCAGTGTCGAAGAATATGCAAAAGAGTGTCTTGCTGCCGGAATCAATACCGTAGACAGCTATGATATACACGGAGGGATTGTCGCTTTACGCAGGTCGCTGGATGCAGTAGCCAAGGCTAACAACGCAGTGTCTGTCATTTCTGCGGGATGGGACCCGGGTACGGATTCTATGGTTCGCTCCATGTTTGAATTTATGGCGCCTAAAGGTATCACATATACTAATTTCGGTCCGGGTATGAGTATGGGGCATACGGTTGCCGTAAAAGCCATAAAAGGAGTGAAAGCAGCATTATCCATGACTATTCCTGTGGGTACGGGAATTCATCGCCGTATGGTCTATATCGAAGTGGAAGACGGACATAATTTTGCTGATGTAGCGGCAGCGATCAAAGCTGACGACTATTTCGCACATGACGAAACGCATGTAATGCAGGTAGAATGTGTAGATAACCTCAAAGATATGGGACATGGTGTAAACATGGTGCGTAAAGGTGTTTCAGGAGATACGCAGAATCAGCTTTTGGACTTCAACATGAAGATAAATAATCCTGCTCTTACTGCTCAGGTACTTGTGGCGTCGGCACGTGCTACTTTGAAACAAAAGCCGGGTGCTTATACAATGATCGAGGTACCGGTGATAGATTATATATATGGCGACAAAGAAGCCTTGATAAAGAAATTGGTGTAAAAAATTAATGAAGAATTAAGAATAGGGTATTGCATGTTACAACACTCTCTATTCTTCGTTCTTCATTCTTCATTCAAAAACATGATTTGTTTCCCCAACGCGAAAATAAACTTAGGGCTGAATATTGTTTCCAAACGGACAGATGGATATCATAATTTGGAAACCATTTTTTACCCCATTGGCATAAAAGATGCTCTGGAGATAATAATCCGTGAAGATCAGTTTTGCGACACCTTCGTCGAAGCCGGAATAAAAGTGGACTCTACTACTGAAGATAATCTGGTAATGAAGGCCTTGAGGCTGATGCGCACTAAATATAAGTTTCCTTCGGTTGAGGTACATCTTTTAAAAAAGATTCCTTTCGGAGCAGGGCTTGGAGGAGGGTCGGCAGACGCATCTTTCATGTTGAAACTTATAAACAGCACTTTTGGGCTGAATGTTTCCAACGAGGAACTGGCAGCATTAGCTGTACAACTGGGAGCCGACTGTCCTTTTTTTATTTACAACCGGCCTGTATTTGCTAGTGGGATAGGAGAGGTATTTGATGAAATAGATTTATCCCTCAAAGGATATTTTTTGGTATTGATTAAGCCGGATATCCATGTGCCTACTAAAGATGCTTTTGCCGAAATAAAACCGAAACAGCCTCATATATCATTGAAAGAAATCATAAAACAGCCTGTTTCCGGCTGGAAAGGGTTGATGGAGAATGATTTTGAAAAAAGTGTATTTGTCAAATATCCTGTAATTGGAGGTTTGAAAGAGGATTTATATAAGAAAGGGGCATTGTATGCATCCATGACAGGTTCGGGCTCTTCTGTTTTTGGAATTTTTAAGGAAGAGCAATCTGATATTCAAAACTCTTATCAGGACTGCATTGTATGGCAGGGACCCGCATAATAGGGCTATATATGTAATTTCATTTCTGAAAATAAAATCGTACCTTTGATAGTTATTATCTATTCAAAAAGAATAGGGGCTTGACTGTATTTAATGAAATATTGTTTAGCTCTTGCTGATTGAATATTTTATACATAAAATATTAACAAAAAGGTCTGCGACCTTAGTTTTCTCCGATGAAAAAATATATAATATATTCCCTTTCCGTCCTCATTTTGTGCTTTCTGGCATTTTTTTTACTTTCCAATAATAGCGGGGACGATGTACAATCCAAAGTTCCCTATGTGCTGTCGATGACTAAGTCGGTAGAGGTTCCCCATAAGGTAGAATTTGCCGGCGAAGAGCTCATTTTGGACAGATATGATTTACATGAGCGTTACGATCGTGAGATAAACGGGTTTACTTATCTACATTCAACAACTTTACTCCTGATAAAGAAAGCTAACCGTTATTTTCCTATTATAGAACCTATACTGAAAGAAAATAATGTTCCCGAAGATTTTAAATATCTCGCAGTAATAGAGAGTAGCCTCGATCATCGTGCGGTATCATCCGCCGGAGCGGCCGGGTTGTGGCAGTTTATGCCTAAGACTGCACCTAGCTACGGATTGGAAGTATCATCGGAGGTAGATGAACGGTATTCGATAGAAAAATCGACAGAGGCTGCTTGCCGTTATCTGAAAGAGGCTTATGCCAAGTATGGAAGTTGGGCGAGCGTCGCTTTATCCTACAATGCAGGACAAGGGCGGATAAGTACCGAACTGGATAAGCAGCAGGCCGAAGATAGCCTTGATCTTTGGCTGGTAAACGAAACTACCCGGTATTATTACCGTATGCTGGCTATTAAGCAAATATTCGAAGACCCGGCTAAATACGGGTTTGTCCTTACAGAAAACGATTTATACAAACCTATCGAGTTTACAAAAGTAGAGGTGACACAGTCTATCCCCGATTTGGCAAGCTTTGCCAAAGAGAAAGGACTTACCTATGCTCAGTTGAAAGATTTCAATTCATGGCTCAGAGATAGAAAACTAACTATTACTTCCAAAAGCCGTAGTTCATATACAATTCTTTTACCTACGCAGGAATCGCTCTATTACAAAAAGGGAGAGAAAATAAAAGTACACGACAAAGCCTGGATTTACAAGGATAGATAAGTGTTTAGAAAGGAACGTTTTAAGTAGCGAAGGCAGAATCAAAGTTTACTTTGCATTATGCCGGGTCACGCAAAACGACTAATGTAATTGAACATTTTTATTTAATGGAAACAAATACACAGGAAGCAAAAGAAACGATAAGCGTGTATGGAGCACGCGTTCACAATCTCAAAAATATAGACGTAGAAATACCCCGCGATTCGCTTGTAGTTATCACGGGTCTTAGTGGTAGCGGAAAGTCGTCATTGGCATTCGATACTATCTTTGCAGAAGGACAACGTCGTTATATTGAAACATTTTCGGCATATGCACGTAATTTTCTGGGTGGTATGGAGCGTCCTGATGTGGATAAGATAACGGGGCTTAGTCCGGTTATCTCTATCGAACAAAAAACGACTAACCGTAATCCCCGTTCTACGGTAGGCACAACCACCGAGATATATGACTTCCTCCGTTTGCTGTATGCACGTGCAGGAGATGCTTATTCCTACCTTACCGGGGAGAAAATGGTGAAATATACTGAAGAGCAGATTCTGGAACTCATTATGGAACGCTATATCGGGAAAAAGATATATTTGCTGGCTCCCGTAGTCCGGAACCGTAAAGGGCATTATAAAGAGCTGTTCGAGCAGATCAGTAAGAAAGGCTATCTTACAGTACGTGTAGACGGTGTAATACGGGAAATACTCCCGGGTATGCGTGTCGACAGGTACAAAATGCACAGTATAGAAGTGCTGATAGATAAGTTACAGGTATCCAATAAATTTGCGGATAATCTGAAGGCCAGTTTGCGCACGGCGATGAAGCAGGGAGACGGGCTTATAATGATTCAGGATGTAGAAACCGGGGACGTACGCCATTTCAGTCGTCAGTTGATGTGTCCTACAACCGGATTGTCGTATAGTGAACCTGCGCCTCATACATTTTCATTCAATTCGCCGCATGGAGCATGTCCGCGTTGTAAAGGGCTGGGGATAGTCAATCAGGTAGATATGGGGAAGATAGTACCCAAGCCGCAACTGAGTATTTATGCGGGTGGTATAGCCCCGCTTGGAAAATATAAAAATTCATTGTTTTTCTGGCAAATAGAAGCCATCTGTGAGAAACATGGAGTTTCTATCAAGACACCGATAAAGGATATACCACAAGAGGCGATGGATGATATCATGTTTGGTACTGACGAACGTTTACAGATTAAAAACGAATCGTTGGGAACATCGAATTATGTAGTAGCGTTCGAAGGTGTTACGAAGTATATTGAGATGCAGCAGGATAGCGACTCATCGGCATCGGCACAGAAATGGGCGGAGCAATTTATTAAAACGGATGTCTGCCCTGATTGTAACGGCCAGCGTCTGAATAAAGAAGCGCTTCATTATAAGATAAATGAAAAGAATATAGCCGAACTTGCAGAAATGGATATCCAACGGCTATATGAGTGGATACAGGATATGGATGTGCATATTTCGGAGCGTCAGCAAGTAATAGCGCAGGAGATCAAGAAGGAAATTGTATCCCGTCTTTCGTTCCTGCTCGATGTGGGATTGAATTATCTTTCACTTAACAGGGCTTCGGTAACGCTGTCCGGTGGCGAAAGTCAGCGAATAAGGCTTGCCACGCAGATAGGTTCCCAGTTGGTAAATGTTCTTTACATATTGGATGAACCCAGTATCGGCCTGCATCAGCGGGATAATAACAGGCTCATAGATTCATTGAAGAAATTGCGTGATTCGGGCAACTCGGTGATAGTCGTAGAACACGATAAAGATATTATGCTCGATGCCGATTATGTGGTCGATCTTGGCCCCTATGCAGGGCGTCGCGGAGGTAAGGTCGTTTTTGCCGGAACCCCGAAAGAGATGCTAAGTGCAAGTACTATGACTGCTGATTACCTGAATGGTAAACTCAAAATAGAGATCCCGAAGAAAAGGCGAAAAGGTAACGGTAAGAAAATAACAATAAAAGGTGCGACAGGACATAATCTGAAAGATGTGTCAGTCACATTTCCGCTCAATACATTCATTTGTGTGACGGGAGTATCGGGTAGCGGCAAATCGAGCCTTATAAACGGAACGTTGCAACCGATATTGAGCCAGCACCTATACAAGTCATTAACCGACCCGTTGCCATATAAAACATTAGACGGAATTGACAATGTAGATAAAGTTATCAGCGTTGACCAGTCGCCTATCGGACGTACTCCGCGTTCCAATCCGGCAACCTATACAGGTGTATTTTCGGATATCCGTAACCTTTTTGTAGGTCTTCCCGAATCGAAGATCAGGGGGTATAAACCCGGGCGCTTTTCTTTTAATGTGAAAGGCGGTCGGTGTGAAGTCTGCGGAGGAAACGGTTATAAGACTATCGGTATGAATTTCCTTCCGGATGTTTATGTGCAATGCGAAGAATGCCACGGGAAACGTTACAACAGGGAGACGTTGGAAGTCCGGTTTAAAGGTAAATCCATTGCAGATGTATTAGATATGACAATCAATATGGCTGTCGAGTTTTTTGAGAATGTACCTGTTATATTACATAAAGTGAAAGTGTTACAGGAGGTCGGTCTGGGCTATCTGAGACTCGGTCAGCCTTCCACGACTCTGTCCGGCGGGGAGTCGCAGCGCATCAAACTTGCATCCGAACTGGCAAGAATAGATACGGGAAATACTATATATATACTGGATGAGCCCACTACAGGGCTTCATTTCGAAGATATAAGAGTATTGCTCGGTGTGTTGAATAAGCTGGTAGACAGAGGGAATACAATCATCGTAATCGAACATAACCAGGATATTATAAAGAGTGCCGATTATATTATAGATATGGGTCCTGATGGGGGAATCGGAGGGGGAACTGTTGTCGCCGTCGGAAAACCGGAAGAGGTCATTAAAGAGAGAAATAGCTTTACGGCTGAATATCTAAGAGATGAGTTAAGTTAATTTGTTGGAAAAGATAATTTTTCAAAAAAATAGATATTATCTATTTGGGTGCATGACAAATTGCATCATGCCGCCCCCTTAATACAATCGATAAGTATTTTCCACTGATTAGCCTTTTTGCAAGCCCTGAGGTTTGCCATAGCCTGCATCCCCTGTACAGACCA
>Ga0153940_1001316_pt1 | contig 11259 bp, 10 predicted proteins | sample TSNJ024MetaG_FD_104736 | JGI IMG/M metagenome (GOLD analysis project Ga0153940, IMG submission 104736) | Attine ant fungus gardens microbial communities from New Jersey, USA - TSNJ024 MetaG | ecosystem: Host-associated > Fungi > Mycelium > Unclassified | place: USA: New Jersey, Brendan T. Byrne...
GCAAATGATCATCATCATTACTCAACAACAATAGAATATCCATCATCTTCTGATGGAAGGAATCCAACGACCCTGAGCTTGACGTCGCCTTTCTATCCTGTACACGATCCTTCTTCTTCTTCGTCCTCTTCTACTTCTGTGGCTAGACTCATGCCTGATGACGACTACACCCCTCAGGAAAATGATGGGGACACTACCTCAGATTTCTCGCATACCCGTGTTTAGAAAGTCGGCTGACTCGGGTAGAAGATCCAAACGCTTGCTTTGCTCGTATCTTATGATAATATATTATTTTTTTCCAACTCCAAATAGAATACTTTCCCAGGAATAATTATATCCTTGTGTACAAATGATGGAATCGTCTGACAGCCGTTATTATTATTATTTTTTCGGGTAAAAAGGATCGTGAAAGTAATGAACGAAGAAAGGGGAGAGGGTAAAAAAAAGGTCTCATAATAGTTACATCCGGGAGACACGAAAAAAAAGACATTACGGAAGCCAAATCTTGATTGTCTGATCTACACTCCCTGAAGCGAGGACATTGACGAGTTTCTCAGGTTCCGCAGATGAATCCAAACCATTTTGTTTGGTATCACCACCTGTGGTTGAAACAGTTTGTCTGCCCCACACGAGAGTAGAGACAAAGTGAGTGTGGGCTTCGACTGTCCTTATGCAGCGACCGGTTGAAAGTTCCCATATGCGGATGGTCTTGTCGTCGGCAGAAGAGAGAAGATATTTTCCAGAGGGATGGAAAGCGAGGGCTCTCACCCAATTATCATGACCGGACTAGAGATGGGGGGAGAGTGAGATGGGAGATTGATGGAAGGAAATGGAGGTACCAAAGTCCTGAGCAATTGACCGGTCTGGGTGTCCCATAGCTTAATTGTCTTGTCACGAGAACCAGAGGCAACGTAGAGACCGTGGCGTTTGGCGCGTTCGGTGTTCTTATTGGTTGAGTGCTAGGAGAGGGAGAGGATGTGTGATTACATACTGGGATGCCTGTCAGTTGGCTGATTGGGGCGTATGTGGAGAGAGGAGCAAAAGCGACGACCTCGATGTCGTTGTCGTGGCCTCTGAATTCAGCTTTCTGTTCACCCGTGAGAGGGTCCCAGATTCTGATGGTCTATGGGGGATAGGAAGATGAGGGGGAGAGACGGGGAGGAGGAAAAAAGCAGACTTGGTCTTTGGAGCAGCTAGCAATGAGTTTGCCATCGGAAGAAGGGGTGACGCATCGGACCCATTCTGAGTGGCCGAGTATGGTGCGAACTTGGTGGCTGGAAAGGATACTGGTGGGTATGGAGGAGGAAAGCAGACGAGGAGTGCGCACGTTGATTGAACGTCGAATACTCTGATGGACTTGTCCCTACTGGCACTGATGATGTACTGATCGCCTGGCATGAAGCGTACGGAGGAGACGGAATGTTCGTGGCCTGGAAATGTCTTTGTGTTCTTGTATTCGGACTGGGAGTCCCATATCTTGATGAAAAGGTCGGAGGAGCAAGTGACTGAGGATGCCAGTGAACAAAAAATGGGAGGGTGGAGAGGAGAGATTATTACCGAGGAGATGGCCTTTGTGGTCGAAATTGAGATCGTTGACAGACTTTGTGTGGCCCTTGAGGGTGCGTTCGAAGTCGCCGGTCTCCCAGTCCCAGATCTTGACGGTGGCGTCTTCACTGGCGGAGGCGATTACGGAATACAGAGGGTGGAAAGCAAGCTGGGTGATAGGTGCACGATGGCTGGTGAGGGTGTGAGCTGGAGGATTGCGGGGGAGCCAGTCTGCGTTCGCTGCACGCTTTGCGGGTGCGGTTGAGAGGTCGTCCTGGAGAGCAGCATTGCGAGACTCGAGGTCGAGGATCTGGGTGTTGATTTTCAAGAAGGAATCAAAAAAGAAAAGAAAGAAAGAAAGGATGCCTTTTTCTGGAGACGGATGACAGTGGTCCATTTTTTCTCGAGGATGGCTCTGGACTGGGAGGCAGGGTCTGGAGAGTAGTCGATGCCGGTGTCGGCCTTGAAGGAGTAGAAGGAGTCAGTGAAGTTGTTGGCGAAGAGATAGTCGAGTATTGCCCTGTGTCTGTGCTCTGTCGTTACCACAGCCGATGCTCAATAAATTTTCAAGACCACATACAGGTCCTCCCGCTGTCTCTCCGATAGCAGCGACATGGCTGCAGGTGATGCGTCCCGTGGGAATATTTTCGTGGGAATTTCTTCAATTTCACTCTCCTCAACGCTTTTTCCTTCTCTTTCTCTCTCCCCTCCATATGCTCCTCTCTCGCCGCGCCTTTTCCCGTCTGCCAAAGCGTGTCTTTTCCCGCTCACAGTCTACCCTCGCCCTCGCCCCAACCCGAACCCGACTTCCTCCAGCACTCCCCAAGTCCTCATCCCGGTCCTTTCCGCCCTTCTCTTCCCCCAGTCAGTCTCTGGTTTTTTTCGTTCTTGCACCCCTCATCTCTCCTATACCCCACAGCCTCTTCTCGCTCCTATGCAACAGTATCAAACAGCGCCGTCGGCCACGTGAAAACAGTCATCGGCGCCGTCGTCGACGTCCAGTTTGACTCAAGCACCCTCCCCCCAATTCTCAATGCCCTTGAGGTCCAGGATTTTCACGGCGGTCGTCTCGTTCTCGAGGTAGCCTCCCACCTCGGTGAAAACTCCGTCCGCACCATCGCTATGGACGGTACAGAGGGTCTCGTCCGCGGCACAAAGGTCGTCGACACTGGCGCTCCCATCCAGATCCCAGTCGGAAAGCCCACCTTGGGTCGTATCATGAACGTCATCGGTGAACCCATCGACGAGCGAGGTCCCATCAACGGTGTCAAACTCTCTCCCATCCATGCAGACCCTCCCGCTTTTGTCGACCAGTCCACTACCGCAGAGGTCCTCGAAACTGGTATCAAGGTTGTCGACCTCCTTGCACCCTATGCTCGTGGCGGTAAAATCGGTCTCTTTGGTGGTGCCGGCGTCGGCAAGACCGTTTTGATCCAGGAACTCATCAACAATGTCGCAAAGGCCCACGGTGGTTTCTCCATCTTCTGCGGTACGTTCCTCTATCCAGTCTCTCCGTTCTTTCCTTCATTCCTCTTCCTAGGTGTTGGCGAGCGTACTCGCGAGGGTAACGATCTCTACCATGAAATGATCGAGACCGGAGTCATCAACCTCGACGGCGAATCCAAGGTCGCCCTTGTCTTTGGTCAGATGAACGAGCCTCCCGGTGCCCGTGCTCGTGTCGCCCTCACAGGCCTCACCATCGCAGAGTATTTCCGTGACGAAGAAGGCCAGGATGTCTTGCTCTTCATCGACAATATTTTCCGCTTCACTCAGGCTGGTTCAGAGGTCTCTGCCCTCCTCGGCCGTATACCCTCGGCTGTCGGTTACCAACCTACCCTCTCTACTGATATGGGTGGCATGCAAGAACGTATCACCACCACCAAAAAGGGTTCCATCACCTCCGTCCAGGCCGTCTATGTCCCAGCCGATGATTTGACTGACCCAGCTCCTGCCACCACCTTTGCCCACTTGGACGCCACCACCGTCTTGTCTCGTGGTATTGCTGAGCTCGGTATCTACCCTGCTGTTGACCCCCTTGACTCCAAGTCTCGTATGCTCGACCCTCGTATTGCAAGTCTGAATTCTTCTCCTCACTCGGCCTTTGCTCATCCTCTCATCCTAGGTCGGCAAGGAGCATTATGAGGTCGCCACTGCCGTCCAAAAAATCCTCCAGGACTACAAGTCCCTTCAGGATATCATTGCTATTCTTGGTATGGATGAATTATCCGAAGAGGACAAGCTCACTGTGCGTTCTCTCCAAATTCTGCATACTTTATCTCACCGCCTCCATTCCAGGTCGAACGTGCTCGTAAGATCCAGCGTTTCATGTCACAACCCTTCCAGGTTGCCCAGGTCTTCACTGGTTATGAAGGCAAGCTCGTCTCTCTCAAGGACACCGTCCGCTCTTTCAAGGAAATCCTTTCTGGTGCCCATGATTCCATCCCAGAGTCTGCTTTCTACATGGTAGGCATTTTACAGTTTCCCCGTCCATGTTGTTCTCACCCCCTTCTAGTCTGGGACGATTGATGATGTCAAGGCCAAGGCGGAGCAACTCGCAAAAGAGATGGGCAATTAGTTATCTGGGTGAACGGGGGACGTTTTTTTTATTCCATAATGCAGTAGATTCCCGCGTTTGAATAGATACGATTTTTTGCCGAGTCAGGTGAACACTAGTGGAGTAGATGGGTGTGAAAGTGGATTGTGACCACTGACTGTGATGGAGACGCTGGACAAGATTGAAGAGCTCTTTGCCTCGCTCGAGGCACAACTTTTCTCGTCTTTCTCGGCTGTCGGTTTACCCAGCTTCCACGACGTCACTGACCGTCTCTGGATCGACATCTCTCGCTATGGCCCCGGCCTTCCGGCTTTTCCAGAGGTCCACATACCCAGCCTCGGCGACTTTCAAATCCCCCCTCCACCACCACCCCCTCCTGCGTCCCCGGCTTCTCGGTGGCTGGAAAAGTCCTCCAATTGGGTTGGCAAGCACCCATGGAAGACCTTGGGAATTTTCATGTCTCTCGCTGGGCTGGCAGGCTATATTGTCACGCAAGCAAGGCGAAAAGAACTGTATCGCTTGCGTCGCCAACAGCCCAAGTCATCTACCCGTAGACAGGTCGTGGGTGAGGCACAATACGACTTGTTTTTCTTCGCATCCATGCTCATCGATTATGCGTAGTCGTTCTGGGTGCTGACTCGCCTTTGGGACAGCCTCTTGTTTTAGATTTGGAGAAAAGGGGGTACATTGTTATTGCCACTGTTGCTACGCCCGAGGCTGTTGAATCGCTGGAACGCCAGACGCAAGGATATGTCAAGGTTTTGGTTTTGGATCCTTACGAGGTATGGGAGATGCATTGTTTTTGATCTTTCTGACATACAGTTTACGCTTAAAGCCACTCATGGTTCCAGTTTTTCTGAGGTCTCTGAATGCCACGCTTTCTCGCAAATTCCCAATCAACTCTGCAGGCGATCCGTTCGCGACGCTTGTTTCCCATCCCTACGTCCATTCCATCATCTCTCTCCTCACCCTTCCCACCACCCCAAGTCGTGGTACACCCACTCAAACGCTCGCTCCGCTTGAACAAGTCTCTGTCCCTGAAACGTACTTGCCGTATCTTACAGCGACACATATGACACCGCTCCAAGTGATCCAGGCTTTGTTGCCAGTCTTGCGCACTGGCCCGGCATTTACGCAAGATCACAAGTTGGACAAGACAGTGATCGTGTGTTTACCAGCTCTGGATGTCCGTGTAGGGTTGCCGTTTGCAAGTGTGGGGTCGATGAGCGCTGCAGCCACGGAAAGAGGCGTTGAAGTATTGAGGAGGGAACTTGAGGTCGCTGCTAAAGGAACGCCAGTGATCTGGAACATCAAGGTCGTCGTTGTCGATGTCGGCCTTTTTGATGTGGGCGCGAGTCCAGTCAAAGAGAGGGAGGAAGAGGGGGAGATGATTCGAAAGGCAATGAGAGGTTGGACGGCATCGGGGCAACTGTGTTATGGAACGGCGTTTACACGTACTTTGAGGGGATTATCACCGGTTCGTCAAGTTTGGGAAATGTTGGTTACCTCGGTCAAAGGTACCGGTGAACCCAGGAAACCAACGGACGTGTCCGTGTTTGTGGACAATGTTGTAGATGTTGTTGATTGTGGGAGAGGGGTGTATAGAGGTTGTGAACTGGGCCTGGGATTGGGTAGGATTAGGAATTGGGTGAGAGGAGAAAGGTTTTCTGTTGGTACTGGTGGTTGGTTTTTCTTTTTCTTTTCCGCTCTCAAGGACCTGATGGATTTGTCCTTTTTTTTTATAGCTCAAACCAGCAGATTTGCTTCGTACTTACCCTGGGCTGTGTTGGATCTCGTCATCGATATCCCTCATTCACTCAGAAACCGACTGTTCAAGACCCAACAACCCCTCAGAGAACCACCACCACCACTTTCCACGCCTGTGACGGTACCTAGTGTAGTTATCAGTCGTTCAAAGACGAGCACGGCATCTGAGCATGACGATGGTTCCTCTGAAGCGGATGTTGAGAGCGTTTCTGGTGATAGTGGGGTTAGCAGTGGTAGTTGGGTCGATTTGAATGCGGGTCAGCCTGGGAGAGGCTAAATGAGACGTTGATGTTGTTGAATGGAGGGCCATTGTTTTCTTTCTCTCTCACTTTCTCTCTCATCTTTGTGTACTTTAAATTCGAATCTTGATCAAAGTCTCTTTTGTGAATGCATGCATGAATGAAACAAGTAGTTGTGCTCGTGTTTATTTTTCTCATTCTCTGATTAACTGACTGACTGGCGGGGATATCAGCCATCATTGTTGATGGATGAACGGTTCAATTCATATTCTCACCCCTGCTTAAAAACCACCCATGGATCCTATATTGAGTAAGGATGAACTATCCGAAAGAGAAAACAAACTACCCAGATAACGAACCGATGCGTTTTTCTTCTTTTTTTTTTTCCCCCCATCCATTTTAGCTCGATTCAACTTGTGGATTATGCCGTCTCGTAATACGGCTGATGAATTGAAACAAATCATGTCCATCCGCCCCAACAACAACAACAACAACAACAACAACAACAAGGACGACGATCACAACAAACTCCTTGACCCCTCTCCGACGAGCTATCCCCTCTTTGAACCTCACATCACATTAGCTTCCATTCACTTGGAAACACCTATCCCTCTGTCGACGATCCGAACCAGTGTCGTCCCACCTCACCAACCTGCATTTCCCGTCGAGTTTGGATCGGTGCACGTGGGTGATCATTATTTTCGGTCGGTGTATATCGCCGTTGTTTTAGATGAGACGTTGAAGGAATTGAGACGGGCTGTACATGAAGCGTTGGGTGTGCGCTCGACTACACCTTGCTATCCGCACATGTCACTGGTGTATATTACAGATGAGGATCAAGAGAGGGGTAGAGAAAGAGAGAGATATTTTGATGAGTTGAGGAGGGAATTAATTTCTTATGATGATGGTGGTAGCGTCGGATTGCGTACGCCGGATTTGAAATCGGGTTGGTTAAAAGGTTCGATGATGACTGAGATATGGATCACCAAATGTGTAGGACCTGTAGAAACCTGGGAAGTGTTGGATAAGATTATATTATCACAAAGTTGATATAGCCGTCGTTCTTGTTTGTTTCCCGGTCCCCTTAAAATTGCAAATGAATATGGCACCCGCAATGAATGGATTGGAATTTTTAGACTCAGGTCAAGTATAGATACATTACCCCAATCATTTAATACCGATTTCAGTCTGGGACCTACCAAGATGGACAACCTTGCAAATCTGATATTTTCACATCAATAGACGCTCGGGTGATTTCGTCCTCTCAAAAGACAACGACGAACCCCTCAAACAAGCCGCCATACGAGAGAATCAGGCTGTGAACCACTTACACATTGTCCATGTTCACTGGCCCTCTACACAAGCCCAAAACCTCATCTCGAACCAATGTCTCTCACGTCAAAAGATACAAATGTCAAATTTATGTTTTAGTACACTTTATGCGCATAGTGAACAGATCCGCACCGAAAGTAAATGGGGTCGTAGACGCCAATTAAGGAATTCGAGCCCGAGTTTGTATCTGCAAGGAAAGGTCATAGTATGACTATCAAAATGTTGTGAAATTCGCCGTGGACCTCGTCGAGGAGAGTAGTATGATTACAGCCGAGTATGGACCTGCTTTCGATTGAAAGAACGTCGGAGAGATACATATCATTCTTATGTACTGTATACGCTCCCCATCTTGTACATCTTCGTATCCACCTCAGGGATATTGTCGTCGTTACCATAGATCGATGCCATCTTATACATCTGGCTTACGGAAGACTCTACGAGTTGAGGAGAATTGGACACACCAGATGCCGAGGTGGCCACTGAAGAAGCAAGTGTAGCCTTGCTAGCGATCCCAGCGGCACGACCATCGGGTATCTTGAAGAACTCCATGACTCCGGCCTTTTCGTTGTCGTAAATATAAAAGCCCTTCCTCTCAAACTGGATTATATCCCCTTTCTGGAGATTAAGAACATTGGCATCGCCAAACGCGGATTCCCTGAACTCGGTCACAGGAGTGACAAAATCAGCTACATTGTCCTCTTCCTCGAGTTTCTTCTTCGTGATGAGATAATCGAAGTCGGTCAATGTGATTGAAGGTAAGGAATGACCGGCGGTAGGTTCAGCAAGCCAGGTGATCTTCTTTTTGGTTTTACGGAAATCTCCATCAAGGTAGAGATCCATGACGATGGAGAGGACTTTTCCAGACGAATCGGAATCGGTTTGTTTCTGACGGACAATAGCGTTTCCCCAATCCATGAGAGTAATCTAAATTTGTCTGTTAGTCTTTTTTCAGCAGATCCGACTCCGCTTTACCTCCTCTTGGTCCTCAAAGGAAGCTGCATCCTCTTGTTCAATGATAATTTTACTAGAATAGACGGTCATCTTTTGGCCAACTTCCGGATTTTTCTTGTGTTTTGGAAGGATCCGTACTTCGGAAGTCGAAGGTCCATTGGTGAGGGTAACGCATACACTTTTGAAATATCAGGGGAAAAGGCTCTACGAGCAACAAGGGAAATGAACTAACCTATTTTCTTTGCAAATAGCCCAGAATCGAGGGGCAATAGGGTCAATAATCTTCTTGTTCAATGTCCAGATAGAATCCCATTCAAGGGAAACAACAGCCTGAGAAGGTCCCTGAGATAACATGAATTGGGTCAAAGCCTCCACAGTCATTCCACGTCGGCGAATTCCTATACCAGCCTTGCATTAGTGCATCGGATGCTGTGGCTCAACACTCACCTCGAACAGTAGGGAAACGGGGGTCATCCCACCCACTCACTAGTCCTTCGTTGACAAACCAGTGAAGCTTGCGCTTAGATAGTAACGTATAAATGAAGTTTAGCCGACTGAAATCCCAAATGTGAACCTTGCGGATGCCCAGTGCTTCAATCATCCAGTGATATTGCGGATTACGATCTCGATATTCGTTGGTCCTGAGTGCATGTGTGACACCTTCGATTGAATCGACAATGGGGCAGGCAAAATCGTAGGTGGGATACACCTTCCACTGATCGCTATCTCTCAAAATCAGAAACAATTAAGGACAGCAAAGTCGGAAGAAATATACCCTGTACGGTGATGGGGTAGCGTGTTGACCCTGTATATGACAGGATCGCGGAGGGCCTTGTTGTTATCGTCCACGCTGATCTTGGCCCGGAGACACCACCGTGAGCCCTCTTTGGAGCCCGTTGTCATATCCTCAAATTGCTTGAGATTATCCTCAACGCTGTCATCTCTATGTTTCGAGGGAATACCCTTTCCACGCTCTTCGCGCATCTATAATCCTATCAGGGAATGTATATCAAGTATTATTGATATAACAGACCTGCAATTGTTCAGTGTCATCGGCATAGGCCTTGCCATCTTTGATGAGTTGAATGGCATAGTCGTAGATTGTTTGGAAATAATTGGATGTGTGAGATATGATGTCACCCTTGATATCAAGAAGTTTCAAATCCTCCAGTATGGTTTCCTCAAACTCAGTCTATAAGCAGATGAGAATTTGTTGATATTCCCGTCGAGTTTGAACACAAATACCTTCTCTTTTGATGGGTTGGTATCGTCGAATCGAACAATCAGTTTACCCTTGTACATTTTCGCAAAGTACTGATTCAGAATGGCAGCTTTAGTGTGACCGATATGAAGATAACCACTTGGCTCGGGGGGAAAACGCGTCACAACCTTGCCTTCTGTTGTATCCTGAAGACCAAGAGCAAAGGTAGCGGCAGTCTTATTTGATCGTGCCTTTTGAGCACGAGCATTGACAAGATCGTTGAGAACGGTCTGTGTCGAATTTAATGACTCCAAGTGAGTAATCCAGCGTCCAAGGTGCTGATATGTATTATTCTTGAGAATACCAATGATCTTAACATTGCCTAAATGGGAAAATGATAAGATTCATATAAACAGACAAAGTTGGTTTCCTGACCCCGGATAGCGCCCCATATAGCCCAATCGGATGCAGAAATCTCATGGTCGACAAGGAAGCTATGATATGCAAGATAGTTATCGAGGAGGTTGAGAGCGGTATTAATCTCATGAAGAAGTGTTGCAGTTTTGATTGCTTTTGCGAGAGTGTAGTATGCAGGTGTCTGATTCGATACGTCAGATAAAGGCGAACTGTGCTTTGATAAAAAAGAAACTCACTCGCAAATCACTCTCAATCAGATGAGCAACTCTTCCGATAATCTCTACGATATCGTGTTCATCGTGGTATACACTCCCATCCAGTTCTAGTGTGATGCCAGAGGCTGTCTCGTCAAACACGACGGCAGCCTTGCCTGTGTAGGCGGCAATAGCAATAACAGAAAATGGAAATGGAGAGCATTTGGAAGACAGAGTAAGGGACATCTGGATTGGAAGGATCGAAGAAGTCAAAAGTAAAGTATTGATCAGATGATCTGAGTAGAGTCATGTGCATGTAATTCCCATTTATCTTAACACACTTCTATTAGTAGATCCTGAAGTTTTTGTACAAATGTTGCCAGCGAGTATAGCATAGCGGTGAAAGCACTAACTCACTCACCTAGTTAATGACCGAGGGTACTTAGACTTGGTAAGAGGCGCAAGCGACTATATTGAGACATGTCGAGAGTGTCCTTGTACTACTATCCCATATGGTGGTTTTAGCCACTTTCAACTGCAATGTCGAGTGCAGCACTGATCACAACATTTTATATTAGTTACTCATAGTACTATCTGAATAGCATGCCCTGGGGGTCCTCATTGCATTACACTTCATAGAGCCTTGCACTGGGTTACTTGTTACTTAAGCTTGGGCCTTGTACTCGACCTTGTAAATAAGCTTTGAGCCACTGATTTTTCAGACACTGGGCCAAGGTTCTGGTCATCTTTAATTCAGCAGATTATTACACAGTGTGCATAGACAGTCCCCAGACTTATGAACTATAATAAGATGATCTCAGACGTCACCCGATGTGGTAGACGACTATATATTCACCTATAATAAAATGATCTACAATACAGCGATGAGATAAATTTGTGTATAAGAGAATTATAGCTCACATCAGACGCCACTGACGCAGCAAAATGGATTGCGCGCAGGGGAAGAGACAGAAAGACAGAAAGACTTACATTCCCATGTATATAAATATCCGAAGCATTTGCTCCAGCAAACGGTGTTTCCAAGACAACTCGATGTCA
>Ga0153940_1001317_pt1 | contig 11258 bp, 10 predicted proteins | sample TSNJ024MetaG_FD_104736 | JGI IMG/M metagenome (GOLD analysis project Ga0153940, IMG submission 104736) | Attine ant fungus gardens microbial communities from New Jersey, USA - TSNJ024 MetaG | ecosystem: Host-associated > Fungi > Mycelium > Unclassified | place: USA: New Jersey, Brendan T. Byrne...
CATTTTTCAATCTGATTCTCTCTCCAAATCCCCAAACTCCGCGAATCCCCCGCCGATAACCGCTCAGAGGATTCGCAAAGTTATTATCCGGACAGCCGGTTGAATAAATTCGCCGAAGTCGGGAAAAGAAGGCTCGCTCTTTGAATGAACGCTCTTTTCCTGTCATTACAAACCATCATTTGCGTGTATTCTCTTAACATGACATATCATCCGTTCTATATTATTTGTTATTTGTTTCTAAGATTAACCTATTACGTCGTCCTGGCGCGATACAAGCTCCCGATTACTAAGCCCCTACTCCAACACCCCCTTCGGCGGGGTGTCCTCGCCTATGGCGTAGATCAGTCCCGCTTGAGCGTGGGCGATGTCGTAGACCGCGTTCACGTACTCCATTCGGCTTGTGGTCAGCGCTCGTCTCGCGTCTAAGACGTCCAGGTTCGTCCCCATCTGCGCGTCGTAGCGGCGGAGGGCGATGGCGTAGTCCTCGAGGGACGTGTTCATCTGCTCCCGCGCCAGGTCCCTGCGCTCAATCGCCGCCCGCAGGCGTATCTCCGCCGCGAGGGCCTCCTGCGTTACTTGCGCGGTTACGGATTTGAGCCGCTCTTGCAGCTCGCGCTTGGCGGACTGCGCCCCGCGTACCGCCGCGGATATCTCGCCGCTGTCGTAGAGCGTCCACTGCATCTCAAGCCCGACATACCACTCGTCGTTCACCGACGAGCTCGCGTCCCCGTCCGAGTTCAGTTGCCCGGAGACGGACAGGCGCGGAAGCCTTCGCCCCTTCGCGGAGAGAATCAACGCCTCCGCCCGTTCGATATGGCGCTTGTACGCCTCCACCTCCGCGCGACCTGATACCGCCAACCGGACAAAATCCTCAGGCACGTCATAATCCGGGGGCGACAGGCCGTCGATCGCCATCCCTGAGACCACCTTTAAAACACTCTCTCTGTCCGGCTTCGCCCCCGCCGCGCGTTCCAATGCCGTCCAGCTCACGTCGAGGCTGCTCCGCGCCGAGATCATGTCCAGCTCGCTCTGGTTGACGGATACCTTGACGCGAAGGACGTCGCCTCTGGGGGCCATGCCCGCGGCGAACAGCGCCTCGGCCTGCTTCAGGTGCTCGCCCGCCAGCTCCTTCGCCTCCGCGGCGACACGCGTCTGCGCGAGAGCGCGCAGGCAGTCGTAATATGAGGCGCGGACGTTGTGCAGGGTCTCCTGATAGGTGCGGACGCCGCTTGCCCTCTCCGCCGCGAGCGCCATCTCCGCGGCGTGACGGTTCGCCGTCAGGCTGCCTCCGGCGTAGAGGGCGCGGGAGAGGTTTAAATACGCGTTCGTCTGCTCTCTGTCCCTGCCGAAGCTCTCCCTGGCGTTTCTTCTCGCGGACGCTCCGGCGGTCAGCGACGGCCCCATGGCGGCGGAGGCCGCGTTTACGTCCTCCCGCGCCCGGCGGATTCTCTCCGATGCGGCGTAGATGTCCGGGTTGCTCCGAGCGGCTATCTCAAGTATCTCACTCAGCTCAGCGCCCTCCATCGCGCCCGCGTGAACGGCGGCGATGAAAAACACGCACAGCGCAAATATTCGTCTTGTCATTTCCGTTTATCTCTCCCGCAGGCCCTCGTCCACGTAGGTCTTGAACGTGTCGAGGAAGAACTCGATGATTCGCTTTTGCCGTATCTTGACCTCGCCGGTCACCGCCATGCCGGGCATGAGGGGAACCTTTCTGTCCTGTACGATGTAATAATCTCTTGAGGACTCCAGAAACGCCTGATAGATCAACCCGCGCTTCTCGTCCTCCTTGGCCTCCGTCGCGACGGATTTCACCCTGCCCTCAAGCGTGCCGTACTTCTGAAAGCCGAACGTCTCCACCTTTATCTCCGCCTCCTGCCCGGCGTGGATGAAGCCGATGTCGCGGTTCTCCAGCCACACCTCGAACTCTATCCCCTGCCCCTCCGGCACGATCAGCATCAGCGGCTGCGCGGGAGTGAGAATCGCCCCGACCGTGTGAATCTCAAGCTGCTGAACGACGCCGTCTATGGGCGCGAGTATACGGCTCAGGCGGTTTTTCTCCTCGGCCTTGGTCAACTCTTCTTCTATCGCCTGTAGCTGCTTGCGGTCGTCGACGATCCGCGCGGATATCTCGCTGTACCACTCGCTTTTGACGCGGGCAAGCTCCATCTCCGCCTCCAGCGCTTCGTGGCGGTTCCGAGCGACGTCGGCCTCCTGCGCCTCGCCCTCCTGGCGCGTCTCGATCTCCTGCCGCAGGTAGTTCTGCGCCTCGAACAGCGACACCGTGCCGTCCTTCGCCAGCTCCTCCGTCCGCGCCCGCTGCTCGGACACGATAGGCAGGATCTTGGCGTACTTCGCGTAACGCTTCTCCGCGTTCTCAAGCGACGCCTTCGCGGCATTCACCTGCTGCGCGGCGGCGTTTACGCGGGAGCGGAACTCAAGAAGGCGCGTGCGGGAAAGCTCTCTTTGGTGGAATATCTCCTCCGGCGTTCCCGTGTTCTCCGGAGGGGTAAACGCCTTGCCGCCTCGCTCGGCGTACAGCCTCGCCAGGTCGAGCAGATAAAAGTCCCGCTCCTTGCGGAGGCGCTTCATGTCCGCCTCGGTAATGACCGTGTCCAGCTCGATCAGGACGTCTCCGGTCCTGACGGTCGTGCCGTTTATGACGTTCAGCTTGCGCACTATTCCCTTGTCCTCCGCCTGGACGACCTTCGTGTAGCCGGAGGGGATGACCTTGCCGGGAGCTACGGCCACCTCGTCGACGTGACCGAGGATCGACCAGGCGAGGGCTATGACGAAGAACGCGGCGATGACCCAGAGCAACGCCCGCCCGATCGGAGAGGGCGGGCTCTCGACGATCTCGAGCGCGGCGGGCAAAAACTCGAGTTCGGAGCTGTTCCAGCCGGCCTTATGTCTCTTCTTTTTGTCAGGCATTTTCCAACCCCGGCTCACCCAACAGCTCCTGCTGCCGGTGGAGGAAGCGGTACACGCCGTTCCTCCTCATCAGCTCGTCATGAGTTCCGCGCTCGGCGATTCTCCCCCTGTCCATGGCGATGATATAGTCCGCGCTTCGCACGGTCGAGAGGCGATGCGCTATAAGAAAGACGGTGCGTCCCTTGCATATTTTCTTTAAGTTGCCCTGAATAACGCGCTCCGACTCGTAATCGAGCGCGCTCGTCGCCTCGTCGAAGATTAAGATGCGCGGGTCGGTCATCAGGGCGCGGGCGATCGCGATTCTCTGCCGCTGTCCGCCGGAGAGCGACGCGCCCCGTTCGCCAACGTGCGTGTCGTACCCCTCCGGGAGCTCGAGGATGAATTCGTGCGCGCCTGCGAGGGTAGCCGCGGCGATGATCTTCTCGAGAGGCGCGGCGGTGTCCGCCGCCGCTATGTTGTCGCGGACGGAGCCGCCGAACAAAAAGTTCTCCTGCAGCACGACCCCTATCTGCCTTCTCAGCCAGGCCGGGTCAATCTGCGCCAGATCGACGCCGTCGACGAGCACCCTTCCCTGCAGGGGGACATAAAAGCGCTGCGCGAGCTTAGTCAGCGTGCTCTTGCCCGAACCGGAGCGCCCCACGATGCCGACGGTCATCCCCGGCTCGACGGTGAGGTTTATGTCGTCCAATATCGGCGGCCCGTCGAGGCGATAGCGGAAGCCGACGCGCTCGAACTCGAGCTTCCCCCTTATCCGCCCCGGCGAGCTTCTTCCGGGGGAGCTGTCCGGCTCGGCGGGGAAGTTGAGCACGTCCCCCAGCCGCTCAATCGATACGCGCGCCTGCTGGAAGTCCTGCCAGAGCGTGGCAAGCCGCAGGATCGGCTCCGTCACTCTTCCGGAGAGCATCTGGAAGGCGATGAGCTGCCCGACGGTGAAGCTGCCCTCCATCACCATCCTCGCCCCGAACCAGAGGATGGCCAGCGAGGCGGACTTCTGTATGAGGTGCGCCGTGCTGCCCGCGAGCGAGCTGAGGAACCCCGCGCGAAACGACGCGCGGACGTAGTTTGACAGCAGCCCCTCCCAGCGATGGTTCAGCTGCGGCTCGATGGCGAGGCTCTTGACCGTCTGGATACCCGTCACAGTCTCGACCAGGTACGACTGCGACTCGGCGTTGCAGGCGAACTTCTTGTTGAGCCGCTCGCGCAGGACCGGGGTGACGGCGACCGAGAGGGCGATGAAAAACGGCATGGCCGCCAGCGATATGAGGGTCAGCTTCGGGCTGTACCAAAACATGACTGCAATAAAGACGACGGTGAAGATTAAATCGAGCACGACCGTGAGGGCCGTGCCGGTGATGAACGAGCGTATCGTCTCGAGCTCGCGCACGCGCGCGACGGTCGTCCCGACTGTGCGGGATTCAAAAAAGGGCAGCGGCAGCGCCAGCAGGTGACGGAACAGCTTCGCCCCCAGGATCACGTCGACCCTGTTGGTGGTATGCGAGAAGAGGTATGTCCGCGTCACGCCCAGTATCATCTCGAAGACATTTATTATTACGAGCCCGATAACGAGAATATCGAGAGTGGATAAACCCTTATGGATTAACACTTTGTCTATGATAACCTGGGAGAAGAGCGGGGTGATGAGTCCGAATGCCTGTAGGAAAAACGAACCGGCGAAAACCTCGCCGAGGTGCCTCTTGAAACGCAGGATGACCGGCAGGAACCATCCGACGCCGAACTTCCGGCTCAGGCCCTCGAACGAGAAGCGGCGCACAAGCGGAATGGCGTTTCCGCTCCATTTCTCCGCGAGAGCGGCATAGCTCATGGCGACGGGACGCCCCTCGCGGGGGTGAAAGAGCGTTACGCGCCCTTCGCCCGCGTCATTGCGTTCCGCCCGCAGCAGAACGTATACGCCGTCGCCGCACAGCAGAAGCGTCGGCTGGGGTAACTTGTCGAGGCGTTCCACAGACGTCTCGATCTTCTTGGCCTTCAGCCCGATTTTCTTTGCCGCGCGGAGAAGCGTGATATCCAGCTCGCCCTCATCGCGCGAGGGAAAAGCGCGCAGCAGAGCCTCCGGGTCTATGGGAAGCCCGGTAACACGGGCGGCAACGGCCAACGCGGAGAGAGCCTCTTCGACCGGAGAAGGGGTTTTGTCCTCGGACAAGCACCCCTCCGCGAAGGCGTTCGCGTTGTCACGCTTTCTGTCATCCAACATTTGAGAAAGCCCCAATTGATTTAGTCATTACGCTGCGCTTTAGGCGGAGGTTGATGCTGTTTGAGATTATATACATACTATTAATGTTGCCTTACCTCTCGTATTCGTGGGTATACACACACTTGATTTAATATAGACACAAAGAATGCCTGTAGTTGATATTACATGACAATGGGATTTAAGTCAATCGAATACAAAGAAAAAAGATCATTTTACATACAATATAATCTTTCAGGAATATCACTCTTATTAATTATAGCGCAAAGATAACGCATTCGAATTATAATCACTGACGCCGCCTTTTCATCTTTGCCACTGCCCCCTCACCCCGCACACTCTAGTCTTTCCGCGGGGGTGGAATCAATATCAGGCAGCGCTCGAACACCCGATATCTCCAATTTCCCGAGGAATTCTAAGCGCCGGATATTTATTAATCATAAATCGACGCAAAAAACGCGGCAATTATGTATGCGAACTATTTTCGCGCGTGGTTTGCGCATGCGGTTTCCGATTGACTTTCTCACCCGCGAAAGTATAATCTGCACAAGCGCTGACAGCAAATCTTAAACCGCGTTGATTTGGGATAATTCGTTATTTCATTAACCTGCGTGTTTGTATCCGGATTCTTCGTCTTGCCCACTAGCGCGCAGGGGTATCTTGTGGTTTTGTCACGTGGGGCTTGTTAAAAATGTTACAGAGAGGAAGGCTTATCAGAACATGAGACACAAAAAAGATTCACCGAGCGCGCGCGTTCTCCTTTCGACACTATTGGCGCTCTTTCTTTCCCTCGCAGCCGCGGCGGCAGCCGTTGCTCTTCCGATTGTAAACGAGCTGACGAAGAAACACGTTTTGATCCCTGATACGGGCGTCTATTTTGTTCCCGCCTCGGGGATGACTCTGAGCAAAGAGTTCGACGGTTTTTCTTCAGAGGCGCGCGGAATAGAGGTAATAGTCGCCAACATTAAAGAACCTTATGCTACAATATGCGAGAGCTTCACGGATGACGCGCTGAAATCACGCGGCATCGAGGTGAAATCACGCGGCTCGCTGACCGTAAACGGAGCGGAGGGCACTCTGCTTAAGGCGTTGCACACGGACGGCGGCAGGAAGTGGGCAAAATGGATTTTGCTGCTCGACTGCGGCGGGCGTACGCTGGTGGTGAACGGGGTTTTCCCCGGCGGCAACAACGTCGCCTCGCGGGACGTGGAGGCAATGCTCAAGAGCGTGTTCGTGAACCGGATGGAGGCTGGCGTTTAATAATGAAGAAAATACTCGCCGCGCTCGGCGCGGTATTGTTGGTGGTGACAGCGGCGTCCGCTGCGTTCGCCGCGACCGCCGTCCATAGGGGCAACGTCTTGACCGCACAGCACGTGCAGGTTCCGGGTACGCATATCAGGCTCGTTCCACCATCGGGCGCGCGGCTGGCTTCTTCCTTCAGGGGATTTGAGATTACAAGCCGGCGCATCCAGATTCGGATTGAGGAGCGCATGGGCGTATCGTACCGACAGGCAGCCGCCGGGCTTACGGCCCCGGCGCTTGAGCGCGACGGCATTCGAGTTCGGGATCGCGCCGACGTGTTGCTTAACGGCAGCCCCGCGCAGATGCTCTTCGGCACAATCCGATCGGAGGACGGAGACACCGAGGTCGGGCTTGTGCTCTTTGTGCTTGGCAACGACTCGCTCTCGACGTTGATATACGGGACATATCCCACCGAGGACAGGTCCGCCGCTTCGATGCTGCGCGAGTCGCTTCTCTCGGCGATCTTCGGGACGGGCGGGGGCGCGCCCAGCTCCGGCGGAGGCTACACGCTCTCGGTTGCCGGAACCTCTTTCGGGTTTGTCGGCGAGGCGAGCAATACGCGCTACTTCACGGTCGGCGGGAAGCAGGTGCCCGCGGATTTGGACGACGCGCTGTTCACGAGCGCGCAGGTCAATACGCAGGTCCCCGCCGAGCAGCGCGGCGGCTTCTCCGACAAGGCGATGGAACAGTTTATGACGAATTACGAATATACGGTCTCGAGCAAACGGAGCGTCTCATACGGAGGTTTACAGGGTATCGAGACAGTAGCGGATTTCGCGGGTGCCAGGAGGCAGAGGAAGACGGCAAGCGGAGCCACCAGGGTTCGCAATTTGCCCGGCAAGGGTTATCAGGTTGTTCTTTTCGCTGCCAACGGAAATGTTTATACCTTCAATGGAATTGCCGTCAGAGACGCGGACAGTTATTTGTCTCAGTTTAAAAGAATCATGGGGACGTTTCAGTTAACAAACTGACGAATCGAGGTGACTTTCAGTGGAGAGGAAGTACCAGTTTGATTGGAGTTTGATCGGGGATCTGACCGAAGGGCGTCCAAACCTCGGAAATACCACTCGCGTCGAGGTTTACAGGTTGATGCAGTTTACGTTTCGCGACGTTCTCGAGCGCAGGTACGGCACCGAAAAGGCGGACGAGCTCTTCTATGAGGCGGGACAGATCGCGGGCGAGGAGTTTTTCGCCCAACTGCTGACCGGCACGAAGAGCTTCGGCGACTTCGTTCGCACGCTGCAAAACCGCCTGATCGAGTACGGCATCGGCGTCCTTCGCGTGGAAGAGGCCGACTCCGACGCAAAAGCGTTGGTCCTGACCGTGGGAGAGGATCTCGATTGCTCCGGTCTGCCCGAGCTGGATTATGAAGTATGCAAGTACGACGAAGGTTTTATTTCCGGCATCATGCAGGCTTACACAGGAAACACTTATCAGGTGAAGGAGGTCGACTGTTGGTGTACGGGAGACCGCACCTGCCGTTTTGATGTGAAAATACTGGAGAAAATAGACGAGTCTTGAAGCCCGGCGGTCCTCCTTCACAAAACGCTGTGGAGAATGCCGCGCCTTCGGGAATCGAGGCGAAAGATGTTCGTGAGCTCATCTGGATAATCAGCCAGTTTTTGGCGGCTTCCAAAACGCCGGTCTTGCCCCAAGAGTATCACGAGGACGAACTGTTTTCTTCCGTCATTGCCGATCTGGCGGAGCTTCGAGAAATCCTCAGCCACTTCTCGCGCGGCGACCTAGCGTACCGCGTGAAAGGAAGGGGCTTTCTTGTCGGTTGCCTCAAGGAGCTGCAGTCGCACCTCCGCCACCTGACGTGGCACGCCGACCGCCTCGCCAACGGCGACTTTGCGCAGCGAATCGAGTTCATGGGCAACTTCTCGGACTCGTTCAACGCCATGGCCTGCAAGCTTTACCAAACGATGAACGCCCTCAAGGAGAACGAGGCGCGGCTGCTCTCCCTGGCGCAGGAGCTGCACGCGAGCGAAGAGCGCTGGAAGCTGGCCGTCACGTGCAGTCAGGACGGTATCTGGGACATCGACATCGCGACGCGCGAGGCATATTTTTCGCCGCGTCTTCTCGAGATTCTGCGCGGCCTCGAAAAGAAGACCGAGACAAAGTTCGACGAGAAAAAATGGCGCAGGCACATCCAACCCGACGACCTCCCCGTCTGGGACGAGGTCATGAGGAAAGTCGACGGGGCGATGGGCGAGTCGGACCGCCAATATTTCGAGTTGCGCCTCCGCGGCGAGGACGGGCGCTACCGCTGGATCGGCGCCAACTATCTGCTGATCTGCGACGCGCAGCAGCGCCCCACCCGCTTTGTGGGCGCGATCGAGGACATTCAGGAACGGCGCGAGCGCGACGAAGCCATCCGCGTCCAAGCGACGCACGATAACCTCACCGGGCTGCCAAACCGATACCTCTACAACGACCGCCTCACGCAGCAGATCGTCATGGCCAAGCGCGCGCAAGCGTCTCTCATCATGGTCGTCTGGGATCTGGATTCCTTCAAGACGATCAACGACACCTTCGGCCACCTCGTCGGAGACCAGCTCCTGAGGGTGATCGCGAATGTTATGGTCTCCAACCTGCGCGAGATCGATACACTCGCGCGCTTCGGCGGCGACGAGTTCGTGATGCTGCTCTCCTGTCCGCGCGGAGAAGAAACCGGCGTGGCGTCCAACACCACGGCACGAATTTTCGACGCGCTCGCCAAACCGATCGAAGTCAGCGGAATAGAGCTCGAAGCGCGCGCCAGCTGCGGGATCAGCTTCTACCCCAAACACGCCTCGGAGGCGGACAAACTGTTCGAGCTCGCGGACAAGGCGCTCTACATGGCAAAACGCGCGGGCAAAAATCGCGCGCAGATATGGATCCCGCCGGATGACGACGAATAACGCCAAACCCCCGCTCCTGACAGCGGCGCTTTTAGGCATGCTTTTTTTGATTATTATATTTCCCGGAATACTTTACAATTCAACAAACCATCGGCTGTCGGGCGGACAGATCGAACCGATCGAACCCGCGCGGGTGCCTGTTGCCCCTGTGCGCCTGATTTTCGCCGGCGACATCATGATTCACAGCCCTCAGTTCAAAGCCGCAAAAAGCGGCGACAGCTATCTGTTCTCACCGCAGTTTGAAGAAGTCCGCGGCTTGCTGTCCGGCGCGGATATCGTGGCGGGCAACCTGGAGACTACGCTCTCGGGCGGCGGTATCCCCTACAGCGGATACCCGCGCTTCAACACGCCGGACTCGATCTTAGACGCGCTGCGCGAGGCGGGGTTTAATCTGCTCTTTCTGGCGAACAACCATTCGATGGATTACGGAACCGACGGCTTCGCGCGCACCGCGGAGCAAGTCCGCGCGGGCGGTTTTTACGCGGCGGGAGTAGATCCGCCGGAGGGCGGGGGAGATATTCTGTCCGTGGATGTGCGCGGAGTAAAAATCGCGTTTCTTAACTATACCTACGGCTGCAACGCCGCGCCGGGGCAGGACAAGCCCGGCCCGAAGCCCGCGATGCTGAGCCGCGGGCGCGTCCTGAGCGACATCGCCGAGGCGAAGGCGGCGTCCGCCGACGTTGTAGTGGTCTATCCCCACTGGGGCGTAGAGGACAGCCACTCGGTGACGGACGAACAGCGCGAGATGGCGGGCGCGCTCCGCGAGGCCGGCGCGGACATCGTCGCCGGAGCGCATCCGCATGTGCTGCAGGAGATCGAGATCGCCTCGGGCGACCGAACGCAAATTACCGCGTGGTCGCTGGGCAATTTTATCTCGTCGCAAAGGCATACCGCGCAGCAGACGAGCGTCCTGCTGGCCGTCGAAATCGAGAAAATCGGCGAAGACGCCCGAATACGCAAAATCTCGGCCGCGCCCCTGTTTACCGAGACCGTGACGCGGCCCGGCGTCCGCAAGCGCGTGATCCCCGCGTCCGCTGACGTCGAAGCCTCCGCGTTCGAGAAGCTCAAGATAACGCCGCGGAGCGCGGAAAAAGCGAAAAAAGACGCCTGCGGTTACACCGTCCTGTTATAGCCGCACCGGGATTCCGTTTTCACTCAAGTATTTTTTGAGATCGGAGATGCGGATTTCGCCAAAGTGAAAAACCGACGCCATCAGCGCCGCGTCCGCTCCGGCTCGGAAGGCGTCGAGCGCGTGCCGCATCGTTCCCGCGCCGCCCGACGCGATGACGGGGACGCTCACGGCTTCGCACACGAGCTTGAGCAGCTCTGTGTCGTACCCGATCTTGGTTCCGTCGCGGTCCATCGACGTGATCAGCAGCTCGCCCGCGCCGAGCCTCACGACCTCTCGGCACCAGTCGATCGCGCTCTTGCCCGTGTCTCTCTTGCCACCTTCAATGAAGACGTTCCAGCCCTCGCCCTCGCGCTTCACATCGACCGCCACGACGACCGCCTGAGAACCGAGCGCCGTAGCGCACTCGGTGATCAGCTCAGGCCGACGCACCGCGCCTGTGTTGAGCGAGATCTTGTCCGCGCCTATTGATACAAGATTGACCGCGTCCTGCGTTGACGAGATGCCGCCGCCTACGGTGAACGGTATTGAGATAGCGTCCGCCACGATTTTCACCCACTCGAGCATCGTCGCGCGGAACTCGTTCGACGCGGAGATGTCCAGAAACGTCAGCTCGTCCGCTCCCTCGTTCATGTACGCCGCGGCGAGCGTTGCCGGGTCTCCCGCGTCGCGCAGATTGATGAAATTAACGCCCTTCACCACGCGCCCGTCTTTTACATCCAGGCATGGGATGATTCGTTTAGTTAACATCACCCTGACTCCTTTCGGTTTCGATCATATACAG
>Ga0153940_1001318_pt1 | contig 11230 bp, 14 predicted proteins | sample TSNJ024MetaG_FD_104736 | JGI IMG/M metagenome (GOLD analysis project Ga0153940, IMG submission 104736) | Attine ant fungus gardens microbial communities from New Jersey, USA - TSNJ024 MetaG | ecosystem: Host-associated > Fungi > Mycelium > Unclassified | place: USA: New Jersey, Brendan T. Byrne...
GTCATTCTGAGCGCAGCGAAGAATCTTATACACTAAAAGTTTACGAAATTCCAGAGGTGAGATTCTTCGCTTACGCTCAGAATGACAGTGATAATGCGGCTTCGGAGTTTCCGAACCTGCTCTCTAAACAGAACAGGGGTGAACTAAAAAACTACTAAAAAAATAGTTTGCCAAATGTGTTGAAATCAGATTGACAACGCCTTGTTTATATTATAAAATAAAAACAGATATTAAACAAGTACTAAACTAAAATTAAACAAAAAGTGAAAAAAAGGAATTGTAAACGTTTTTTGTCTTAGGGAGGATTTAAAATGCAAAAAGTGAAGATTGGTTCCATTGGATTGGGACGACTGGGTTATGAACATGCAAAGAATATCGCTCATTCAGTTCCGGGGGCTGAATTGACTGCAATCTGCGATATCGATGAGGCACGGGTGAAACAGGTGGCTGAGGAATTGAATGTACCATATACCTACAGCTCATTAGAAGAGATGTGCAAGAATCCGGAGTTGGATGCAATTGCAATTGTTTCGCCGTCGGTTATGCACAGGGAGCAGATTGAAGTTGCACTGAATTCCGGGAAGCATGTATTTTGTGAAAAACCTTTGGCTACGGATACGCAGCAGTGCAAAGAATTGGAGAAGATTGTTGAGGCACATCCGGATCAGATTTTTATGCTTGGATTTATGCGGCGGTTTGATAAGTCTTATGCCGAAGCGAAGAAGAAGATTGACAATGGGGATATCGGGAAGGTGATCCTGGTTCGTTCTTATACACAGGATCCGATTTCCGGGATTGAGGGTGTTTTGAAATATGCGCCGCAGTCCGGCGGTCAGTTTTTGGACATGTGTGTGCATGATATTGACCTTGCTCGGTGGTTTACCGGGTCTGAGCCGGTGAATATGTGGGGATTAGGCGGTATCTTTGAATTTGAAGAGTATCGGGCGCTTAATGATGGTGATAATGTTTGTGCTGTGATGCAGTGCGAGAATGAAGAGATGGTGTTTATGTTTGCAGGCCGGGCAGCGGCTCATGGCAGTCATGTTGAGACAGAGATCATTGGAACCAGAGGGACGCTTCGGATCGCTTCGGTGCCTTCTAAGAATCTGTTGGAAGTGATGAGTGAGCATGGGGTTTGTAAGGAGTGCTATCAGGATTTCCTGGAGAGATGGCATGAGGCGTTTGTGGCTGAGATGACGGAATTTGCGAATTGTGTGCTGGAGAATCGGAAGCCGGAAGTTTCGGTTTATGATGGGACGGCTGTGTCGGAGATTGCTAATCGGTGTAAGGAATCATTTGAGAAGAAGAAGATGCTTCCGCTGCGTGATTAAATAAAAAAATTTTGAGATGCGGCTGGGGAATCAGGAAGTGGTTTTCCGGCTGCGTTTTTTGTAAGGAGGAAATGTTTATGTATTTGAAGTATGGTATGATTGGCGGCGGTAATGGGGCTTTTATTGGGGATGTTCATCGGAGAGGGGCATTTCTTGGTGGGCTGGCTAAGCTGACTGCGGGGTGTTTTACGCGGGATGGTGAGAAGAATATGGAGACGGCCGAGGAGTGGAATGTTGAGGATAAGGGGCGTGTCTATGGGAATTATCAGGAGATGGCGGCGGCTGAAGGGCGGCGTGAGGATGGGATTGATTTTGTGTCGATCACGACGCCGAATGATACGCATTATGATATTGCTAAGGCGTTTATGGAGCAGGGGATTCATGTGATGTGTGATAAGCCGCTGACGATCACGGAAGAGGAAGCGATGGACTTGGAGCGTATTGCCAAGGAGAAGGATCTGTGTTTTGGGGTTACATATTCTTATGCGGGGTATGCCATGGTGCGGCAGGCTCGGGAGATGATTGAGCAGGGGGAAATTGGTGATATTGTTCATGTGACGACGGAGTATCCGCAGGATTGGTTGTTGTTGGGGCTTCGGAGTGAGGAGACCAGGAAGAAGATGTGGCGGCTGGACCCTAAGCGGGGGAGTGGGTCGCTTTGTACGGTGGATATTGGTACGCATTTGGAGCATTTGATTGTTGCGGCGACGGGGCTGGAAGTTAAGAAGGTGTTGGCGCGGTTTGATTATTCGCCGAAGGATGTTCCGTTAGAGACCAATAGTACGGTGATGCTGGAGTTTGATAATGGAGTGTCTGGGACATTGTGGTCTTCGATTGTGGCGATTGGGCATGATGCTGATGTACGGATTCGTATTTATGGGACCAAAGGAAGTCTGGAATGGTATCATGGGAGTGCCGGATTATTGAAGTATAGTAAGTTGGGGGAACCGGTTCAGATTTATTCGATGAATCGGGATTATAATAATGATGGAAGTCTGGAGATGTCTCATCTTCCGGCGGGGCATCCGGAAGGGTATTATGAAGCGTTTGGGAATATTTACAAGGCGTTTTGTCAGGATATTATTTCCAGAAGGGGCGGAGATGTCAATGTTAAATTCCGTTATCCTAATGTGCATGATGGGGTGCAGGGGGTGCGTTTTGTGAATGCTTGTGTAAAGAGTAATGAATTAGGTAATGTCTGGGTGGAGTTATAATTTGTCCATCACGTTCACTTCTTCTTGGTCATTCCGATAATGTTTAAAAAGAAAGTCTAAAGTTGCGACATAATTTTCTTGAAAAAACCATCGCGATATTATAATGTATAAGAGTCAGGAATTTTCCGACAAATACAATTATGATAAAGTGGTGGTTTTTTGAATTATACAAAAGCAGTTGAATATATAGAAAACATTCCCAGATTCGCCATTGCTGAGCCATTGCGGCATGCCCGGGAGATGCTTTGCCGGGTTGGGAATCCGCAGAATGAGTGCAAGGTCATTCATGTAGCGGGGACGAATGGGAAAGGAAGCGTATGTGCTTATCTGGCAGCGATGCTGGAGGAAGGGGGCTTTCGGTGTGGGTTATTCACATCGCCCCATCTTGTGCGAATGAATGAGCGCTTCAAAATAAATGGGAAAATGATGGATGATGCAACATTCCTGCGTCTCTTTTTGGAAGTGAAGTATGTGATTGACTCATTTCTGGCGGAGGGGAAAGAACACCCCAGTTATTTTGAGGTGGTGTTTGTAATGGGAATGTTATATTTTAAAGAACAGAACGTGGAGCTGGTGGTTTTGGAAACCGGGCTTGGCGGGAGGCTTGATGCGACGAATACGGTGGAACGGCCGCTGGCGACGGTTATTACTTCCATCAGTCTGGATCATACGGAATATCTGGGTGATACGGTTGCGGCGATAGCAGGGGAAAAGGCTGGGATCATTAAGCCGGGAGTACCGATAATCTACGATGGGCGCAATCCGGAAGCGGCAGATGCTATTCGAAAGAGGGCCGTGGAAGTGGGGGCTCCTGCTTATGCCCTTGATGACTCCATGTATGAAATACTACAAAACACCCGGTCAGGCATTGATTTTTCTTTGCATTGCAAGTATTATGATAATATTACGGTTTCTATTCCGTACATAGCTCCTTATCAGGTGGTGAATGCCTCGTTGGCATTATTAACGATGGGAGTACTTCGTGATATGCATAAGATTTCAACTGAAACTTTGTGCCGCGCAGTTCGGGATACGAAATGGGAAGGAAGAATGGAAACGGTGCTGCCGGGGGTTATTCTGGACGGCGCTCATAATGAAGACGGTATTTTAAGATTTGTGGAAACGGTAGCAGCGTTTCGGCGGGATTACCGGATTACCATTCTTTTTTCGGCGGTAGCAGATAAGAAATACCGTGATATGATACGATTGATCTGCCATGAAGTACAGCCGGATGCTGTGGTTGCAACCCAGATAGATGGGGGGCGGATTGTGCCGGCAGAGGAGCTGGCCATGGCTTTTCGCAGGTTTGGATGCAGGGAAGTGTATAGTGAGCCGGATGTGGCAGCTGCGTTCGAGCGGGCTTACGCACGAAAAGGGGAAGGGCTTTTGTTCTGCGTTGGCTCCTTGTATCTGGCAGGAGAAATCAAAGGGCACCTAAGGAGGCGTATAAATGATTAATTACGAAGAAGAACTGAAGAAATTCAAGCCATGTCTTGATGTGGATGAAGTGGAAAGTGCAGTGTACAGCCGTGATCTGACGGATGTTATCGACATTTTAAAAGAAATGATGGAAACAGACGGACAAAAAGAGAAAGAGTGAGAGGAAAACAAATGAATTGTTTGAATTGCGGGGCGTTGTTAAATGAATCCTCCCACTGTCCCAAATGCGGTTTTGATGCAATTGTACAGAAAAAGGTATATCTGATGTCAAACCAGTTTTATAATAAGGGACTGGAAAAGGCTGAAATTCGGGATTTGTCCGGAGCTATTGATTTATTACAACGAAGTCTGAAGTTTAATAAGCTGAATATCCAGGCCAGGAACCTGTTAGGGCTGGTTTATTTTGAAATGGGTGAAGCCGTTTCGGCACTTAGTGAGTGGGTGATCAGCAAAAATATTATGCCGGAAAATAATATTGCATCGGAATATATTAACCGTTTGCAGTCCAATGGCAATAAACTGGACACTATTAATCAGACGATAAAAAAATACAACGAGGCATTAAACTGCTGTCGTAACGGCAGTTCTGATATTGCTATGATCCAGCTGAAAAAGATTCTCGTGCAGAATCCCAAGTTTATTAAAGCATATCATCTGCAGGCACTGAATTACATTGAGCAAAATGCCTATGAAAAAGCCAGAAGGATATTAAAAAAAGCAGCAAAAATCGATAAAACCAATTCGACTACCCTGCGTTTTCTGCGTGAGGTGGATGAGCGTACCGGTATGCAGACATCGCTGGAATCCCGCTGGGGAAGGAATTTCTTCCGAGGGGGCAAAGAGAAAGGTGAAGAAGAATACAACGCCGGAGAAGCGGCGGTGATCATTCCGCCGACATTTCGGGAGAGTTCTGTGCATGCAACGCTTTTGAACCTGGGTTTTGGCCTTGTGATAGGAGCGTTGGTGGTGTGGTTCCTGGTGGTGCCGGCGAATACGCAGAAGATTAATCGGGAAGCGAATCAGAAGGTTACTGAATATAGCAATGCGATGGCCTCACAGGCGTCGGAGATGGCTAAGATGGAGGAGCGGATAAGGGAATCGGAAGAAACGGTGAAGACAGCGGAAGATCAGATTGAAGAAGCTGATAAGCTGGCGGAAAGTTATGAGAATCTGATTAAGGCATTTAATGCTTATCAGGAAGAGAATTATACTAATGCGGCTAATGCTTTAATGGGTGTGGATGCTACTCTTCTTTCGGTGGATGCTAAGGCGATTTATGACAGTATTTATGCTGATGTTCGTTCTACGTTATTTGCCAAGTATTCTGAAGATGGGAAAGATGCTTATGATAATGGGGATTATGCAACGGCGATCGATCAGCTTGGTAAGGCTAAGGAAATTGATAGTACTGATTATGAGGTGTTGAATTATCTTGCGCTTGCTTATCGTGGGGCCGGTGATAATGAAAATGCTATTAAGGTGTTTAAAGAGATTATCGAGCAGTTTGAGGGAACGAAAGCCAGTTCGGCGCAGTATTATATTGATGTTATCAATGGGGTTGCAACGGAGGAGACTGGTTCGGATTCAGAGCAGGGGTCGGATGCGGGGTATGATGACGGCAGTTCGGGGGATTCCGGGGCTGGTGATTACGGTGATGGTTCGGGTGACAGCGGTGATTCCGGTGGTTATGGTGATGCTGGAAATGATGGCTATGGTGATGCTGGTTATGACAACGAATAGAGAAACCTCTAAATTGGGGGATGCGTGGGGGGACTGCGTGTCCTCTTTTTGTGTGTGGGGTGCGGACGGGTCAAAAGACCATCCCGCCGGAAGGTGTTTGAATTTTCTGGCGGGCTTCGGAATATCGAAGATCTAAGCGGCTGGAAATTTGCTAAAAGCGCGGGGAAAAAAGATAAACTCGCTGCGCTCAGACAGTATCTTTTTTTCCCGCAACGCAAATTCCCACCCGCTAAGATCTTCTGATATTCCTGCAGATGCCAGAAAATTCAAACACCTTCCGGCGGGATGGTCTTTTGACCCTGGGGGGTGGCAGAGGGAAGTTTTGTTGTTACAGTTTACACGGAAACAACCTTCGGGTATACCACTATGGCCATTCGGCCAATAATAGGGAAATCCCGAGACATACAACGCGCGAAATTATGCAGTATGCATAATTTCTGTGCATCGCGAAGGGAACAGTAACGTTTGGTGAAATGGCAGTAGGGAAATAATAATAATTTTAAGGGGAGTGATTGTATGGATGAGGTATTGCAGGTAGATGGGACTTGTATGACGGTATTTGTGCCGAAGGAGTTGGATCATCATAATGCTGAAGGTATTATTCGGGAGGCGGATCGGGTTTTGGAGAGGGAGAATATTCATCAGATTGTTTTTGATTTTCGGGATACGGAGTTTATGGATAGTTCGGGAATTGGAGTGATCATGGGGAGATATCATAATATTAATCTTGTTGGCGGATATGTTTCGGCAGTGCATGTGAATGAGAGGATTAATAAGCTTTTGCATTTGTCTGGGGTGTATAAGTTGATTACTATTAGTAAAGAGCAGGGATGGAGTGATAAAGGGAATAAGAAAGGGGAATACTATGGAAAACACCAATGAAATGACAATTGAATTTGACAGCCGCTCTTGTAATGAAGGATTTGCGCGGGTTGCGGTGGCGGCGTTTTGTACGCAGTTAAATCCCACACTGGAGGAAGTGGCGGATATTAAGACGGCGGTATCGGAGGCGATTACGAACAGTATTATTCATGGTTATGAAAATGAAGTGAAGAAGATACGGATTGAATGTAAAGTGGTGGAGCGGGAGATGCATATTACGGTTATTGATCATGGCCGTGGTATTGAAAATGTAAAGAAGGCGATGGAGCCATTATATACGACCAAGCCGGAATTGAACCGGTCTGGGATGGGGTTTGCTTTTATGGAAGCTTTTATGGATCAGGTTCTCGTGATTTCTGAACTGGGAAAAGGGACAGAAGTTCATATGAAAAAGACAATAGGCTGCCTGAGCAGCACTTTTGAGTAGGAGGTAATATGGAACGTACCCTTGCCTTGATTGACTTGGCACACAAAGGGGATAAGGAAGCACGAGATACAATTATTCAGGAGAATATGGGATTGGTTTACAGCATTATGAAGCGATTCCAAAACCGCGGGGTAGAGATGGAGGATTTATTCCAAATTGGCTGTATTGGCCTGATGAAAGCGGTAGATAAATTTGATAACAGCTATGATGTGAAGTTTTCCACCTATGCAGTACCGATGATTACCGGAGAGATCAAACGATTTTTGCGGGATGATGGGATGATCAAAGTCAGCCGTTCTATGAAGGAGATATCCAGTAAGGCGTATCATGTGCGGGAGCAGCTTGAGAAGAATCTGGGTCGGGAACCGGTTCTGTCAGAGGTGGCCGGTATGCTGCAGATTTCAGAGGAAGAGTTGGTGGCGGCGATGGAAGCGGGGGCGGAGGTTGAGTCTTTGCACCAGACAATCTACAAAGGAGATGGCAATAGTATTTCTTTGATGGATAAAATTGAAGAAAAAGAGGACAAGCAGGAGATGCTTCTGAACCGCATGCTGCTGGAGGAAGTGTTGGGCAGCCTGGAGGGAAAAGAGCGTGAATTGATTTATAAAAGGTACTTTCAGGAGAAGACGCAGACAATTATTGCGGATGAGATGGGAATGACACAGGTGCAGGTCTCGCGGATGGAAAAGAAAATATTGTTGGGTTTACGGGGAAAGTTATTATAACTTTCCCCGTATATTTTTGGAAATAAATAAGATAATAAAAGCAAACAATTATAGGAGTAATGGTATGACAAGAAAAAAAGTGTATTTATGCCTGCTGATCATGATGGTGCTTTTGGGTGCTCTGGGCGTGGGCTATTATTTATGGCAGAAAAGAGATATTCGGCCGCTGCAGGGTACCCTTGTGTATTGCAGGCAGTTAAAAGAGTGGGCCATGAATGTGGGAAAGGACGTGATTAATTGAGTGACATTCTTTATATTGCAGTAGAAAAGAATGTAAAGGTGACCGGTGAAGACGTCTACCTGCAGGATATTGCCCGCTTAAGCTGCAGCAATCCAAAAGTATTAAGCCGTAATCAGGTTCTGAAAGTACTTACGATTCCGGAGAAAAAGTATGGGCGCTATGTGGTGCCGGTGATGGATATTATTGAAAATATTCAAAAAAGAGAAGAGAATGTGGATGTTACGCACATCGGCGAACCGGTGTTTGTTATAACTTTTGAAAAACCCAAAAGTCCAATTCTCCTTTGGAATTATCTGAAAACTACATTTGTCTGTCTGGTGACCTTCTTTGGTACGGCATTTTCGATTATGACATTTAATGAAGATGTATCGGTGCCTAATCTGTTTCGGCAGATTTATCAGCAGTTTACGGGGAATGTGCACCCGGGATTTACGGCCCTTGAGGTTTCTTATTCGATTGGGATTGGGGCTGGTGTAGTTTTCTTTTTTAACCACTTTGGCAAACGTAAGTTAACCCAGGATCCAACACCGATGGAAGTGGAAATGCGAACGTATGAAGACCAGGTGGATACGACGGTCATTGAACAAGAGATAAGGAAGGGGAAATCGTAACATGCTGATGCAAATTGGACTGATAGGTTTTGGGCTTTGCTGTGGCGCGGTGATAGCCAGCGGAGTGGTGGCTTTTATTATCAGTCTGGGAATTGTTCCGCGATATGCGGGGATTACCCGAACGGCTGGAAAGGTTATGTTATATGAGAACTGTTCCATGGCAGGGGCAGTTATAGGGGCATTGGTTTCGATTTTCAAGATACAGATACCGCTTGGTACCTTGGGCTTGCTGTTGTATGGAAGCTTTGCGGGGATTTTTTTAGGAAGCTGGATTGTTGCATTAGGAGAAATAGTCAACCTGTATGCAATCTTAGCCAGAAGGGTTGGGCTTACCAGAGGGATTCCCTGGGTGATACTTTCGATGGCGGCAGGAAAAATGATAGGTTCATTAATATTTTTTTATAAAGGATGGTGATATTGTTGGCGAATTTAAACAGTGAAGAACAAAAAAAGCAATATGAAGAGTATGTAAAACAAGTAACACCGGTACACAGCCTTCCGGTAAACATGGCAAAAGCTTTTCTGGTGGGAGGATTAATCTGTGTCTTTGGACAGTGGATCCTTAATACGGCAAAATCCAATGGTTTGGATCAGGAGATGGCCGGTGCCTGGTGTTCCCTGACGCTGATATTCATAAGCGCATTGCTCACAGGACTCAATATTTATCCCAAGATAACCAAATTCGGCGGAGCCGGAGCGCTTGTGCCGATTACCGGGTTTGCAAATTCAGTGGCAGCACCGGCAGTTGAATATCAAAAAGAAGGACAGGTTTTCGGCATTGGCGCAAAAATATTTAACATTGCCGGACCGGTAATTCTCTATGGTATCTTTAGCTCATGGGTATTGGGGCTGATTTATCTCATATTTCAATGGTGGGGAGGTGGAATCTGATGCCGGCAATAGGAAAACAGAGCATAGAGTTCCAAAATAATGTATTCATCTTAGGCGGGGGCTCCATAGTAGGTAAAAAAGAAGGAGAAGGCCCCCTGGGCAACTGTTTTGACCAGATTGAAGAAGATCCTATGGTGGGAATGAACAGTTGGGAAGAGGCCGAGAGTGCCTTGCAGCAGAAAGCAGCAGAACTGACGATTCAAAAGGCATCTGTCTTAAAAGATCAGATCCGGATGATTTTTGCCGGCGATTTACTGGCTCAATCAGTCGCTTCCAGTTTTGGCATAGTATCGTTAGAGAGACCCGTTTATGGATTATTTGGCGCTTGCTCGACAATGGGTGAAGCACTATCCCTGGGCAGTATGGCAGTTGCCGGGGGGTATGGTGATATGGTGATGGCTTTAACTTCCAGCCATTTTGCCAGTGCCGAAAAAGAGTTTCGCAATCCACTGGAATACGGCAGCCAAAGACCGCTGTCTGCCTCCTGGACGGTTACCGGAAGCGGTGCCTGTATTTTGGGAACCCGCAGCAGCAAAGTAAAAATCACCGGTGTAACGACAGGAAAGATTACCGATTATGGATTGAAGGACTCACAGAACATGGGAGCCTGCATGGCACCTGCTGCATGCGATACAATAGCTGCTAACTTAAAGGACTTTATGCGTGAGCCATCATGGTATGACAAGATTATTACAGGTGACCTGGGTTATGTAGGCCAGCGGATTCTGTTTGACCTGCTAAAAGACCAGGGACAGGATATTACTGAGCAGCATCTGGACTGCGGGATAATGATATTCGATCAGGAAACCCAGGATACCCATGCGGGAGGCAGCGGCTGCGGCTGTGCGGCATCTGTGTTTGCATCGTATATTCTGCCGCAGGTTGAAAGCGGAACATGGAAAAAAGTACTGTTTGTCCCCACGGGAGCGCTGATGTCCAAAACCAGTTTTTATGAAGGTCAGAGTGTTCCTGGGATTGCACAGGCAGTGGTGATTGAATACGTAGAGTAGAGAATGGAGGAGAATTATGGACTACATTAATGCATTCTGGGTGGGCGGTTTAATCTGTGCTCTTGTTCAGATATTACTGGACCGGACCAAAATGATGCCGGGTCGTATTATGGTAATGCTGGTATGTCTGGGGTCTTTTTTGGGAGCGATTGGAGTTTATGACCCGCTAATTGAATATGCCGGTGCCGGCGCCAGTGTTCCGTTGATGGGATTTGGCAACGTGCTGTGGAAGGGTGTTAAGGAAGCGATCGGGAAAGATGGATTTATGGGACTGTTTATGGGTGGATTTACTTCCAGTGCTGTGGGTATTTCGGCGGCATTGATCTTTGGTTATATGATCAGTGTGATTTTCCAGCCGAAGATGAAATCGTAGTATATCATTGCACAAATAATCGAGTACTAAGCTTTGGCAACCCTGTTATGGCAGGAACCTTCTTTTTCGTAAATCGCTTGAAAAACCAGCGACCAAACACTTAACCCCAAATAACACCCCCCATTTACTTCCTTTGCCTACACCATTTTAAATGGCACAGCTGAACTATAACAGATTAAACGTTCTTGAATATGCCGACGAGGGTGTAGATAAAAATAATTAGTACCCTTCAGCTGTCATTCTGAGCGGAGCGAAGAATCTTTCTTGGGTGGTGATAAATATTTATTATGTCTATATTTTAGTAAACTGGAACAACAAAGTAATGTATGTTGGGGTAACAAATAA
>Ga0153940_1001319_pt1 | contig 11229 bp, 12 predicted proteins | sample TSNJ024MetaG_FD_104736 | JGI IMG/M metagenome (GOLD analysis project Ga0153940, IMG submission 104736) | Attine ant fungus gardens microbial communities from New Jersey, USA - TSNJ024 MetaG | ecosystem: Host-associated > Fungi > Mycelium > Unclassified | place: USA: New Jersey, Brendan T. Byrne...
ATCACTGTCATTCTGAGCGTAAGCGAAGAATCTCACCTCTGGAATTTCGTAAACTTTTAGTGTATAAGATTCTTCGCTGCGCTCAGAATGACACTTGGCAAATATTGGTTTCCGAACCTACTCATGTAATGCTAATGATATCTGACAGATCATGAACAAAATCAAAAGAAATCTTTGTCCCGTTTTCCCCTGAGCGTATCTTTAGATTCCCATGCAGTTTGTCCCGGACCATCGACTGTACAATCTTAAGTCCCAGAGAGTCCTTTCTGACTGTATCAATATCAAAACCAATGCCGTTGTCCACAACTTTAAGGGTCGAATAGACCTTTCCCTTTTCAAGAGTAATCCATATGTTCCCCTCTTCCCGCCCCTCAAAAGCATATTTCATGGAATTCTGCAAAATTTCATTTACGGCTAAAGCAGTCGAAGTCGCAATATCGGAGTGTACGGTAATATCATCTCCGACCAGTTCCAGATGCACCTTGAGATTGGGGCGAAGGAACGGCTGTATCGCATTGCTTTTTACCGTGTTAAGCACATCCTTGAGATTAACTTCATCTATTCCGCTTTGGGAAAGCAGCTGATGCGTCACTGAAATTGACAAAATCCGACTGATGCTTTCATACAGCAGCATGGTGGTTTCTTTATTGTCCGTCCGCCTGGCCTGCAGCCGAAGAAGGGACGCAACTGTCTGCAGATTATTCTTTACCCGATGGTGCAGTTCCTTGATCGCAACCGATTTTAGTACCAGATTTTTTTCCTGCTCCCGTCTCCATGTGATGTCCCGGATAATAACCGCCAGGCGGATATTCCCTTTTCTCATATGGATCTGCCGGATCCGCAGATAATAATTTCCAATATGCACTTCCATTAGCATTTCATCGGGTTCGCTTTTCTCATCATAATGAGTCAGACAAATATTCTTATATTTCTGTCCCCGAATATCCTCAACGTAACCAAGGTCTTGAAATAGTTGTTTGGCATACATGTTGCGAAATGTGACATATCCTTTTTCATTTACCAGAAGTAATCCTTCATCAATACTCTCAGTCAGCCAGTTGTTTTCATTGATCATATGATTTAACGGTGTTTCAACCGCTTTATAGGGATCCTCCTGCTCTTCTTCAACATCGTCGGTAATCCTTCTTTCCCGAATCAGCACCCCGATGATTCGGGAATTATATTTGATCGGCTCCACCGACTGGTTCGTATAATTATCCTCCTGTGTTCTTGCTTTCATATATTTGGTGGAAATGCCCAGCCGAAAGGTTCTTGCCACCGCCGGTTCATTTTCCGCCTTTGCCAGCATCCCTACCACACTGCCTTTATAGGAAGAGGGGACATCTTCCGGTTTTGCCTCTGCAACTACGATTGCATCTCCTTCCTTACAGGGACAGTCGATAAAGATATCCGCCCCCTCCAGATTCGCCAACGGCTGCAGCGTCCGTGCCATCATCTCAATAATCTGAATTTCTTCTCCCGACAGGTCGGTATGCTCCTGACACAACTGCTTAATTAAATCATTCATATCCCTGTCCCTCTTTGCATCAATATAATCTCCGCAATTTTTTTCATTGAAACATTTTTAAATTTGCTGGCATTTCTGATAAAATCATATGCTTCCTGTTCCGTAAGCCCTTTCTTGTTCATGATAATACCTTTTGCCTGTTCAATTACCGTTCTGTTTTCCAGACGTTTTGAGATTGTGCTGCATTTCTTTTGAAGATCCTGCATATCTTTGCTTCGTTCAACTGCAATCTCCAGAGCAGGGAACAATGATCTTTCATCCACCGGCTTGACCATATAACCACTGACTCTGCACCTCTTGGCCTCTTCGATAAATTCCCGGTCACTATATGCGGTCAGGAGTACTACCGTTCCTGCCAGCCCCTCTTCCATGATAACGGAAGATGCCATCAGTCCGTCCATAAAAGGCATCTTAACATCCATAATGACCAGTTCCGGCCGTTCTTTTCTGCAAATCTCCACTGCATCAAATCCATCTGCCGCCTCGGCTACTACATCGTAGCCCTCTTTCTCTAACATTTCTCTTAAATCCATCCTTGTAATTGGTTCGTCGTCCGCAATAATTACCCGCATATTTTCGTCCTTCCGTTAATATTTTTTCATTTTTCTGCCAGATAAACGTTCATTCAGTCTCCATTTCAAGGCACTTCATAAGTTCTTTAAATCCCGTACCCTGATAACTGCTGGTCACAAATGTAGTTTGTGCTCCGGCTGCTGTAAGATAATCTCTGGCCTCTGTGATCTGTTTCTTCGTCGCCAGATCACTCTTGGTAACAATTCCGATACATGGCTTTGAAAAAGTGCTGGCATACCCCGGCGGAAACATCGTTCCTCCTTCGTCCGCCTGTTGTATGAATACAATATAATCCGCATCCACTGCTGTTACTGCCAGCGCACCCCGCAAGTAATTCCGTTCTAAATATTCTCCAGGTGTATCAATTATCTGATCATTCATCAGTTGTATCGTCTGTGTCTTATGATATTTCAGGTCCTCATGATTGAGGTACTGACATAAGGTAGTCTTCCCTGCCATCGAACGTCCGATCAGGATCAGTCTCTTTTTTCTGCATTCCATCCGTCTATTCTTCATCCCTTCTCATAAAGCGGACATTGGCATTCTCATCTATGAGCGGGTGATTGGAGCAGGTGCAAATCCCATTCCCTCACATAATACGCTCATTACTTCCTTTAACGCAGTCTCTACGCCGGCCACATCCCCAGTGATCACCAATGACCCGTTAAACCGGTCAACAAAGCCAATCTGAACATCTGCCGATTTGCTTGCCACATCTGCTGCGATAATTGCACCTTCACTGGGGGTTATTGTAAATATGCCAATCGCACCTTTCCCATCAATCAACCCCATCTTGGCATAGAGCGCCTCCACCGGATGGGGAATTACATGTGCAAGAGTAATCTGCTTACCCGGCACAAATTCCTGAATAATCCGCTCCTTTTTCTCTTCATACATATGCACTACTCTCCATCTAAAGTTCAGGGAGATAAAAAAACTCTCCTGAACTAAATTCCGCTTTAAATAATCTTGCCCGAGTAAGCCCTTAGAAATACCGAACGTATTTCCTCCCTTGTGCATGCTCTGGGGTTGGTTTTTGTGCAGGCATCGTGATATGCTGCTTCCACCATCTCATCCAGGCTTTTATCAAAGTCTGCTTTTGCAACTTTCGCTGCTCCAATATGATCCGGTATGTTTAACTTTTTTACATATTGTTTCACACTTCTGATCATACGAAATGCACTTTGCCGGATACTTGGACCATCCAGACCCAATAAACGGGCAATCCTGGCATATCTGGCCGACACCTGCGTCAGCTGCTCCTGACATCCGGCGTTAAATTCCATCACATAAGGCAGCAAAATTGCATTGGCTCTGCCATGCGGAATGTGAAAATGTGCTCCCAGCGTATGTGCCATCCCATGATTTAATCCAAGTCCTGCGTTGCTAAATGCCATACCTGCCAGACAAGAAGCATGATGCATCCTTTGGCGGGCATCCAGATCTTCAGGATTCAGATACACCTTTAACAAATTGCTCCTTACCAGCTTGATGGCTTTTTCCGCCGCCGCATCGGTAAAATCATTAGCATTCACAGATACAAAGGCTTCAATTGCATGGGTGAGCACATCCATTCCGGTATCAGCAGTAATCTGCGGAGGCAGCGATTTTACCAGGATCGAATCCAGCACCGCCGCATCCGGAAGCAAATCTTCCGAAACCAGCGGATACTTAGCTGCATGCTTAGGATCACTGACCACGGAAAACTTACTCACTTCCGAGCCCGTCCCACTGGTAGTTGGAATTGCCGCAAACAGGCATTTTTTTGTCCCTTCTTTCTTTGCCGACAACCAGTTCATCGCCTTTGCCGCATCAATCGGGGAGCCTCCTCCAATCGCAAGCAGCACCTGCGGTTTAAATTCCTGCATCGCCAGAATTCCTTTGGTGATCGTTTCCAAGTCCGGATCCGGTTTTACTTCTGAAAAAATCTGATATGTAATATTGCGCTGTTCAAGAGGTTCCGTCAGATAACTGACGATGCCGCTCTCATGCATAAAACGGTCTGTTACTATAAAAGCTCTTTTTTTTCCTCTAAGAATTTCCTCCAGCCCGCCTTTACCCATATAAATATGGGTTTTTAAATTAAAATCCTGCAATATATTCCTCCTTTCCCGGCTCGAGTGCTCGGCTCTTAAATTTAAGGGGTCCGGCATCTCATTTATTGAGATTCCGAAAAGTGATAAAACAAAAAAGTGCCCCGATTTTCCTATTAATTAAGAAAATCCAAGACACTTCAACGTTTCTTAGAATCATTTGTACTTACTGCACCGCAAGCACTTACAATTTTATTCAGCTTATCATAAATTATTTTTGTTGTCAACTTTGTTGTCTTTATTTTGTGCTCATTTTGTTTTTTTGTGTATTATTACCATACATGCTTTACTCAACCCATGTTGCTCGCGGGACAGCCGAAAATAAAGAACCTCCACTTCTTGAGGAGCTCAAAATGTTTTTCATTTATTCTAAGATGGACATCTCATCAACAGCCAAATAGTAATAAGTGTAACCCGCCTCCTCATAACTTCCAAAAATCCCGGTCACTTCAATTATTGTATCATCCTCCGGGTAGTCGTCAGGGTAAATATGATCACCGTTCCAGATAAACTCCAATCCTTGTTGACAACAGGCGGCGGCGTCCTCAATAATCACATAATGGTAATACTTATCGGTTTTTTCGTAATATGACGCATAATACGAACCGCGCACTTTTACAGTTTTCCCTATATAGTAATCCGGGCTTTTCATCATATTATATACCTCGGCGTAAACCATGGTACTGCTCATTACCGTCAGATCCACATCTAATCCTCCTGCTGCTGCCGTGGAGTCCTGTGATTTTGGGCTGTTGCTTTCTGCCGCCGAATTGGCACTCTCTTGTATTTCCGGACTGCTGCTTTCTGCCGCCGAGTTAGTACTCTCTTGTATTTCCGGACTGTTGCTTCCCGTTTCGGACGTGCCTTTATCCGAACAGCCCGCGGCAAATATACTTATCAGACACAGTATCAAAAATATTGATAGAATTTTTTTCATCGTTTTAGCACCTCCGTGGTAAAAGACCAATTAAACTAAATACGGCAAATCCGGCAATATCTACGGCCACTATGGTAGAGCCTACCGGCGTTCCGGCTACAATGGAGATCAGGATGCCAAGGGCGGCACATGTCACCGACACAATTACCGAACATATAATTACGGACTTAAAGCTCTTGAATACCCGCATGGCTGACAGCGCTGGAAATATCACCAATGCCGAAATCAAAAGCGATCCCACCAGATTCATAGCCAACACGATGATCACAGCGATAATGACGGCTAAAATAAGGTTGTACACTTTTGCCCTGGTTCCGGTTGCCGTGGCAAAATCCTCGTCAAAGGTAACGGCGAATATCTTGTGATAGAATAACAGGAACACTGCAATCACCAGCACAGCCAATACAGCACAAAGCCACACCTCCGCCTTAGTTAACGTCAAGATTGATGTCGCGCCGAACAGTGTGGCGCAAACGTCTCCGGAGATGTTCGCGGATTTAGAAAAAAGGTTCATAATAAGGTAACCGACAGCAAGCGTACCCACGGAAATCATGGCGATGGCTGCATCCCCCTTAATCTTTGCATTTTGCCCTGTGTTCAGCAACAGAATAGCGCAGATTACCGTCACCGGCAAGACTAAGAGGAAATTATTTGTAAGGTTAAGCGCTGCGGCAATCGCCATAGCACCAAAGGCAACATGGGACAGCCCGTCTCCGATAAATGAAAACCGTTTCAAAACCAACGTCGCACCCATAAGCGAGGAACAGAGCGCAATCAGAACACCGACGATCAACGCATAGCGTACAAATGGGTACCCCAAATATAAAGTAAGTTTATCCATAATCTCCGTCATTCCTCCTTATTGCAGTGCTTCTTTCAGCACCGCCAAATTGTTTTCCATTATGGAGATGTAGGTCGCTCCGCTTTCCACGTTGTCTGCCGTAACCGACTGCATGGCATCCAGAACGAGTATCTTTTGATTTTTATCCGTTGTATTACTGATGATGGTTTTTGCAATGGACTGATCTGTACTTTCAGTTACCATAATCGTGTTTAAGCTTAATTCATCTACCTTCTCAGTAAGAAACGCAATGGTATCGAAACTGGCCTCCGTTTCGGCAGAGCACCCCGGGAAAGCGGCGTAGTATTCTAAACCATAATCATCCACAAGATAACGGAACGGGAAACGGTCGCCAAACAGCAGCGTCTTGACAGAAGCGTCGTTCACCGCGGTCTGATATTCGTCATCTAAGGCTCTTAATTTTTCTGTATAAGCTTCCAGATTGCTTTGATACTCCTGGGCATTCCCGGCATCCAACGACGAAAGTGCATTTTCTATGTGAGTGCAAAGCATCTCCGTGTTTTTCAAAGACAGCCATACATGGGCATCTATCTCAGCTCCATCCTCATGACTATCTTCATGGTCATCATCTTCGTCATCAGAATGATCGTCATCTTCGTCATCGGCATGGTCGTCATCTTCTTCCATGCCTTCGATGATTTCCTCCGCCTTTACCCCGCCACCCAGCACGTCCAACAGACTGATAACAATCATATTGGGGTTAGTCGCTTCTGCAAGAGCGTCCTCCACCCATTGGTCGGACTCTCCGCCCACGTAGATAAACAAGTCGCAGCTAGAGATTTTTAAAATATCATCGACTGTGGGCTGGTAGTTATGCAGGTCAACACCGCTGTTTAGAAGAAGGGTTAAATCGATATTTTCTGATTTGCTTCCCAGAATTTGGCGAACCCAGTCATATTGCGGGAACGTCGTGCAAACAACGCTGATTTTATCATCTGAGTCTGCATTTTCCGGATTATCGGTTTGTGAGCAGCCGGACAATATCATTGACAACATTAGAAATACAAGGATTAATGAAATAAATCGTTTCATATTAGTGATAACCTCCGTTTTTATTTTTGGACATAAAAAAACAAGGAAATACTAAATAATACTTGAAAAAGGCGCAAAAATCCCGCCGTCTCAAATGGGCATAGTAATCCCTTGGGAGGTTATATCAATTATTCATTCTGATTTTTAATGTAACAGGGGTAAGAAGTGTTATGTCGGAGGAAACAGACCCCATAATTGCAATAACAGCAAACAAACCGACAAACACGGATACCGCACTGACGACGGCTGTACCGAGCTGCTTCAACAGGTTTTCCGCGCTTTGGATCTGGGCACAAGTGGAGCAGCCGGCATCGACTCCGATGTTGTCATGCGCGTGATCAGCATGGGTAAGGATAAATACTTCTGAAAGCATGGAAACAACAATGAAGCAAAACAAAAGCACAAGCGCGATAAGCCTTTTTTTAGACTGCTTACTATTCAGGCTGATTTGCTGTGTACAACACATGTTATTTCCTCCTCCTTTTAAAAGATGAGCACTCTCAAGATTTCGTTTTCTAAAAATCAAATATTATGCAGACAAGAGTTGCACTTCTAATATAATAACACCTCCATACACTCGACTGCAAGACTTGAAATTAAGTCAATGTAAATAGTTTAGCACAACAATTATCCAAGCGCCACATCCAGCACCATCATAATAGCAAAACCAAAAAGAACGCCAATGGCGGCAATGGTCTTATTGTCCTTAAACGATTCCGGGATCAACTCTGAGCAGACAACGGCAAGCATGGCTCCCGCGGAAAAAGATAACGCAAGCGGCAGAGCACTTCGCATAGTCAGCGCAAACAAAACACCGAGGACACCTGCAATTGGTTCTACAATGCCCGAAGCCTGCCCAATCAAAAAACTTTTCAGGCGTGTAGCTCCGTCTCTGCGCAGCGGCATAGCCACGCATACGCCTTCGGGGAAGTTTTGTAATCCGATGCCCAGCGCGAGCATGGCAGCAGCCCCCACCGACGCCCCCTCGATTCCTATTGCCGCGCTGCCAAACGCTACGCCTACGGCAAGACCCTCCGGTATGTTGTGAAGCGTTACGGCAGAGGTAAGTAAAATAGAACGTTTTAACGCAGTTCCCTTGGACCTTATCAAAGCGGCTTTTGACAACGCTATGTCGGAACCGATGACAAAAGCACCGCCCAGCATAAATCCCACCGCGGCCGTAAACCAGGCATTGCCCCCAAGCTCAGTGGAAAGTTCAATGGCCGGAGCTAAAAGTGACCAAAATGAGGCCGCAATCATAACTCCCGCCGCAAAACCCATCATCAAATCCAATGCTTTTTGATTCATTGACTTGAAAAAGAAAACCAGTGATGCTCCAAGTGCCGTTACAAAATATGTAAAGAGGGTTGCAAACAGTCCCTGTAAAATGGGATCTAATTTAAAAAACCATATCATCATCTATATCTCCCACACAAAATCTCTTTTTATTTTATGCAAGAGCAATATCTCTTGTTACCACCAAAGAGTGTGAAGTGTACAGGAGAACCAGGAAGCTTTTATAAAATATCAATTATGAAAAGAGAACGCCACAAAAAGGGACGTTCTCTTTTGCTTTTGCATTCAGAAATTTTAATCATCAGATGATGAAGTGAATATATCATCATATAGAAAAAACCGATGCTTGCTACCGCTCTTTAACATATGATTTAATACATTAACGGCTTCATTATAGTATTTTGGCAGTTCATTTAAGTTTTCAAAACAACGGCTTATTCCGGCACATATATTATTCTGCTCAAAAATCCCATAAAGTTTATCTAAATCATCTATACGAATCGGGGCAATATCGGAACTCATAATAATCACTATGTAATTAGAATATACAGCATATTTGAAATCTGGCCTGGCCTGTTTGAACATATCCCTAAAACACGCAAGTTTGGTATGTTTTGGGTCACATTGAGTAATATCCACAACAGCTACACGGATATAATCCTTTAAGCCAATATAGATACTCGAAGACATATAAATATCTTCAATGCTCTCCTCAATTATCTGGCTTATCAAGGTTTCCATATACGCCTGACCGTAGGCTTGATAATATTCACTTATGGAAAATTCTTTGTTGAGAATATCGCAAACAATTTCAAAAAGTTTCGAAGTGCCGTCCTCAAATGAGTTATAGCAGGCTACCATGCATATGCAACCTATTTGAATGTCATTATTAGTAAAGAGTTTTCCGTAAATTCTATCATATTTTAATTTGTCACTGAGCAAAAAAGTGGTTTTTTTTGCATCCGCACATATCTCCAAAAAGCCTTCTTCCTCATAAAAAACCAGCCTGTCATAACCGACCATGCCGGTTGTTTCATACTCATTCCAAATAGGGTCATCGTGAACAGTGTTTTCAGTATACGCTATTAACTTGTAATCCATATCATGTATTAATATAGGATTATCCAATATTCTGTATGCTTCATCAAGAATGTGTTGTATACCTTTGCCGTTATTAATTTTTTGAAGTTGTTCTTTTTTGTTTAATAAATGATCCATATTAAAGATACCCCTTTTTTGAACGATAGGCTAATTTTACCACGAAACCCGCCTCATCTTCAGCATACCTTGCGTGTCCGCGGATCGGCGGAGAGACTTCGGGCCAACTTGGCCCGGAGTAATCGGACTACTTCTGGACAAAATGTCCAGAAGTAAATGGCGCGGCTATCAAAAAAGGAAACCCGCATAAATATATTACCATGTGCGGCTGTGTTCTTCAAGGTGTTGCGTGAAAAAATATCTGAAAGGACGTAGCTTTCCTTTTTTCCACATCCTCGATTTCGACGATACACTCAAAAACAGTTAGCAGATTTTTCTACTAACTGTTTTCATCGTTTTTTAAACATGTTGTTAGGTGATTACACACCATATAGGTGCAGTTCTGCCAAAGGCGAGAATGAAATTCTCCGTGCTCATGGAAAAAAGCAGTGAGTTACAGATAACCCGCGTCCTGCTTTTAGGCGGCGGCAGAACAGTGACCAAAAGGCTTCCGACCATTGTGGCTATTCCTGTAACCATGTTGACAATACCAAGGGACAATTCTCCGCCCCCCACCCGTGAAAGCATCATAGCAGGTAATGCGGCATTGAATATGGACGCCGTAAAATTAATTATCGCCAGAAACAGAATTAAATCCAGGATTCCTCGATTTTCTTTCAAGTACCGCAACCCAAATAAACCAATCGACCTCCACATATAATAAATGTGGAGGTGTGATTTTATTATGAAAAAAATTGATTGGTATCAGCTTCTTACAATTATCCTTATTACCGAGCTTGTTGGCGTGCTCGGCAGCTTGTTATCCGGCAACACAGGAGAAATCTACACATCGTTTATCAAGCCGCCGCTGTCGCCACCGGGATGGCTTTTCGGCGTCATTTGGCCTGTACTTTACCTTCTGATGAGTATTGCAGCATATATCATTTACCAAACACCGCAAACACTTGACCGCAAAAAAGCAACTACTTTTTATTGGATACAGCTGTTTGTCAATTTCCTCTGGCCAATTGTATTCTTCCGTTTTGAGTGGTATTGGATAGCCGTGGTAATTATTATCTTATTAGATATTTTGGTATCAATTACAACGCTGTGGTTTTATAAAATCAATAAAGCGGCTGGATACCTGATGATTCCTTATCTAATTTGGATTCTCTTTGCCACCTATTTGAATATTGGAATTGCAGTATTTAACTAACAAGAAAAGTGAAAAAGACACTGTGAACTATGAAGTTTTGCAGTATCCTTGCATAATATCTGTCCAAAGGGATAAATAACGTGGTACAATGTATAATAAATTTTTTATATCCAATCTGAACAGAATAAAAATATTCGAGGTTTTAATATGGACAATACAATTTTAATCAATGCGATTATTCGCTTTGTAGAGTCGTACATAAAAGAAAATATAGATTATACTGACCTTGAAAAAACTGTCGGATTGTCTTATCGATACTTACGCGAGGAGTTTAGAAATTATACAAAAATGCCTCTAAAGCAGTATATCAATGCTAGAAAAATTGCAAATATCATTTTTGAAATGGAAACAACGGATAAAACCCTTTTGACGCTTGCCACAGAATACGGCTTTGACGCTTATGATACGTTTACTCGTTGCTTTAAGAGGGAGCTGTGCATAACCCCAAATCAATACAAAAAGGAACACCGTCGAACCGTGGAACGAAAATTGATA
>Ga0153940_1001322_pt1 | contig 11223 bp, 9 predicted proteins | sample TSNJ024MetaG_FD_104736 | JGI IMG/M metagenome (GOLD analysis project Ga0153940, IMG submission 104736) | Attine ant fungus gardens microbial communities from New Jersey, USA - TSNJ024 MetaG | ecosystem: Host-associated > Fungi > Mycelium > Unclassified | place: USA: New Jersey, Brendan T. Byrne...
AAAAAGAGGTGTATGTACAGCAGTAAAAACGGCTACTCCCAAAAAGCCTAACTCAGCGCTTAGAAAAATTGCCAGAGTTCGTCTTTCTAACGGTATCGAAGTAACAAGCTATATCCCAGGTGAGGGCCACAATCTACAAGAGCATAGTGTTGTATTGATTCGCGGTGGCAGAGTAAAAGACTTACCGGGTACCAGATATCATATTGTACGTGGTACATTGGATACGGCAGGCGTTGCTAAGAGAAGACAGGCTCGTTCCAAATATGGAGCCAAAAGACCGAAGAAATAAGAATTGACAATTGAATCAGGTTTATATCACTAACAGAACTATTAGCCAAAAGAGTGAATTTCTTTTGGTTGTACCGGAATTCCATATTCGCCGGGTGGTTGCAGGTCAATATAGAAGTCCTGGTATGAACACAATAGAACGCCACGTTGTGAGTACCTATGAATTAATCAGAGCGAGAAATCGCAACTATAATTAAGGAGGGAAGTACCGTGCCACGTAAAGGACATACTCAAAAAAGAGACGTATTAGCAGATCCGCTATACAATAATAAAGTGGTTACCAAGCTTATTAATAACATTATGTTAGATGGTAAGAAGGGTGTAGCACAGAAAATTGTATATGGAGCATTTGAAAGAATAGCTGAGAAATCAGATAAGCCGGCTATTGAAGTCTTTGAAGAAGCTATGAATAACATTATGCCTGTACTTGAAGTAAAGGCAAGACGTATTGGTGGAGCTACTTATCAAGTTCCCATCGAAGTAAGAACTGAAAGACGTCAGGCATTAGCTCTTCGCTGGCTCACTATGTTTTCACGTAAAAGAGGCGAGAAAACAATGGAAGAAAGATTGGCGAATGAAATATATGATGCTTCAAATAATACAGGTGCATCTGTGAAGAAAAAAGAAGATATGCATAAAATGGCAGAGGCGAACAGAGCATTTGCACATTATAGATTTTAATCGTATTGGGTTAACAAAATTAGGAGGAGAAAACCTTGGCTGGAAGAGAATATCCATTAGAGAGAACCAGGAATATTGGTATTATGGCGCATATCGATGCGGGTAAGACTACATTGACTGAGCGTATTCTATACTATACTGGTGTAAACTACAAAATCGGTGATACTCATGAGGGTACTGCCACCATGGACTGGATGGAGCAGGAACAGGAAAGAGGTATCACAATTACTTCAGCCGCGACAACTTGTCATTGGACCATGCAGGAAAAGAGCAAAATCAATCCGGATGCTGAAGAGCATCGTATCAATATCATTGATACTCCAGGACACGTTGACTTTACAGTAGAGGTAGAACGTTCCCTACGTGTACTCGACGGAGCAGTCGGAGTATTCTGCGCTAAGGGGGGTGTAGAACCTCAATCTGAAAATGTATGGCGCCAGGCTGACACTTATAATGTACCCAGAATGGCATTCATCAATAAAATGGATATGCTGGGCGCAGATTTCTACGGTGCCGTAGAACAAATCAAAACAAGATTAGGTAAAAATGCTATATGTGTTCAACTGCCCATCGGTAAAGAAGACAAATTTAAAGGGGTAGTGGACTTGTTTGAAATGCAGGCATACATCTATAATGATGACAGGGGAGAAGACATTTCCGTTATGGAAATCCCTGATGATCTGAAAGATGATGCAGAACTTTACCGCTCAGAGATGGTTGAAAAAATCTGTGAATTGGATGATGACCTTATGATGGAATATCTGGAAGGTGAAGAACCGACCGTTGAGGCATTAAAAGCAGCTCTGCATAAAGGAACCTGTGAATGTACGGCGATTCCTGTATGCTGCGGTTCCGCATACAAAAACAAAGGCGTACAGAAACTTTTGGATGCTATTTTGGAATATATGCCGTCACCGATCGATATCCCTGCTATTAAAGGTGTTGATTTAGAAGGTAATGAAATCGAGAGACATTCTTCCGATGAGGAGCCTTTTTCTGCATTGGCATTTAAGATCATGACAGACCCATTTGTGGGTAAACTTGCATTCTTCCGTGTTTATTCAGGCTCCATCAACTCTGGATCTTATATATTAAATGCTACAAAGGGTAAAAAAGAGCGTGTTGGACGTATTCTTCAGATGCATGCGAATAAGAGACAGGAGCTTGATAAAGTATATTCAGGTGATATTGCAGCGGCAGTAGGCTTCAAACTTACCACTACAGGTGATACCATCTGTGATGAACGTAATCCGGTTATTTTAGAGTCTATGGAATTTCCGGAACCGGTTATTGAGCTGGCGATAGAGCCAAAGACAAAAGCAGGACAGGGCAAGATGGGCGAAGCCCTGGCAAAACTTGCAGAAGAAGATCCTACTTTCCGTGCCCATACAAACCAGGAGACAGGTCAGACCATTATCGCTGGTATGGGAGAACTTCATTTGGACATCATCGTAGACAGATTATTGCGAGAGTTTAAGGTGGAAGCGAACGTAGGAGCACCCCAGGTTTCTTATAAGGAAACCTTTACGAAGGAAGTTTCTGTAGACAGTAAATATGCAAAACAGTCCGGTGGACGTGGACAGTATGGTCACTGTAAAGTTAAGTTCACACCAATGGATCCCAATGGAGAAGAGATCTTCAAATTTGAATCATCCGTTGTTGGCGGTGCGATTCCGAAAGAATACATCCCGGCAGTTGGAGAAGGTATCGAAGAAGCGTCAAAATCAGGTATCCTTGGAGGTTTCCCGGTATTGGGTGTACTTGCAAATGTATATGATGGATCTTATCATGAAGTAGACTCCAGTGAGATGGCATTCCATATTGCAGGTTCTATGGCATTTAAAAATGCTATGAGAAAGGGTGATGCGATCCTGCTTGAACCGATCATGAAAGTAGAAGTTACCATGCCGGAAGAATATATGGGAGATGTAATCGGCGATATCAATTCCCGCCGTGGACGCATCGAGGGTATGGAAGATATCGGCGGTGGAAAAATGGTAAGAGGCTATGTACCGCTTGCTGAGATGTTTGGTTATGCAACAGATTTACGTTCCAAGACACAGGGACGTGGTAATTATTCCATGTTCTTTGAGAAGTATGATCCGGTTCCAAAATCTGTTCAGGAAAAAGTATTAAGTGCAAAAGCAAAATAATGGGAAATATACCAGTTTTTAAAAAAATGGGCTTGAAAATATCTTTGATTTGAAATATAATCAGAATTAGCCTGTGAAGTTATAAATAAAAAAAAAGAAAGCCGAAAAGGCGCATATTTGTAAGGAGGACATTCAAAATGGCTAAAGCTAAATTTGAAAGAACGAAAACTCATTGTAATATTGGTACTATCGGTCACGTTGACCATGGTAAAACAACACTTACAGCAGCTATTACAAAAACCCTGCATCAGAGACTGGGTACCGGTGAAGCTGTAGCATTCGAAAATATTGATAAAGCTCCGGAAGAAAGAGAACGTGGTATTACGATCTCTACCGCTCACGTTGAGTATGAAACAGAAAATAGACATTATGCACACGTTGACTGCCCAGGTCATGCTGACTACGTTAAGAACATGATTACCGGAGCAGCTCAGATGGACGGTGCAATCCTTGTAGTTGCTGCTACCGACGGTGTTATGGCTCAGACAAAAGAGCACATTCTTCTGTCACGCCAGGTAGGCGTACCTTATATCGTAGTATTCATGAACAAATGCGATATGGTAGATGACGAAGAATTACTTGAATTAGTAGATATGGAAATCCGTGAACTCTTAACAGAGTACGAATTCCCAGGCGATGATACACCGATCATCCAGGGTTCTGCTTTGAAAGCTCTTGAAGATCCAGCAAGCAGCTGGGGTGACAAGATTCTTGAACTTATGAATGCAGTTGACGAGTGGGTTCCAGATCCTAAGAGAGCTACAGACAAGCCATTTATCATGCCTATCGAGGATGTATTCTCTATTACAGGACGTGGTACAGTTGCTACCGGTAGAGTAGAAGCCGGTGTTCTTCACGTATCTGAAGAAGTTGAAATCGTTGGTATCAAAGAAGAAACACGTAAAGTTGTTGTTACCGGAATCGAAATGTTCCGTAAACTGCTTGACGAAGCTCAGGCTGGTGATAACATCGGTGCTCTTCTTCGTGGTGTTCAGAGAACTGAAATCGAAAGAGGTCAGGTTCTTGCAAAACCAGGTTCCATCAAATGCCACACAAAATTCACAGCTCAGGTTTACGTACTGACAAAAGACGAAGGTGGACGTCATACTCCTTTCTTCAACAACTACAGACCTCAGTTCTACTTCCGTACAACTGACGTTACAGGTGTTATCACACTTCCGGAAGGCACAGAAATGTGCATGCCTGGCGATAACGTAGAAATGACAATCGAACTGATTCACCCAATCGCTATGGACCAGGGTCTTACATTTGCTATCCGTGAAGGTGGACGTACAGTTGGTTCAGGACGTGTTGCTACTGTTATTGATTAATTGTTGGTAGTGAGCTGAATAGAATCACAAATATTACCGCAATCTCTTTGTATGAAGGGGTTGCGGTTTTTGCATGGCGAAAAGGAATAACGAATAATGAAAAAGCACTTTGTCCGGTTTTGAGTGAACAAAGTGCTTGTGATTCTATTATGATTCTATTTTTCGCCGTTTTTGTCTTGTGATTCTACATATGTTTCTCTCAAATATGCGTTTCTGCGTTCTCGCAAAGTCGCAGAATCTAATATTTCATGTACTTTTCTGGTTAGTGGAAGGTCAGAATATTTTTCGATTGTTTTGGCTTGCCAAACTTCATAGAGTTCCCGGTCTGTAAAGTAATGTTCTACATTTTCCCTGTTATCGTTAAACGACCTTAAAAATTGACATAAATCCATATTGGTCTCGTGCTCCCTATCGTTACCATAGAAAGTAATTGAAGCATACCATTTATCTGTTTCAGTTTCGAAGTCATTCGGCAAGTGGTCATTAATATCTAACTCAAATCTTAATTCTCTAAATTCATCCAGCAGGAATAAAAAGTCTGCAACATCCCCAAGTGAAGATATATTTATCTTTTTCTGAGAAATACCAAAGAGCCAGTCTAATGAGATATTGAACTTCTTAGCAATAGTTAATAGTACCTCATTTGAAGGAGAGGCATTTCCATTTTCATAGCTTGATAATGTTGATTGAGTAATCCCGATTGCTTCTGCAAATGCTTTCTGGTTCATTTTTAAATCAGTGCGTAATTCCTTTAGCCTATTATTTAAGGTGATATTCTCCATATCATACCTCCTTCTATTGCTATGTGTTCATAGTATTTCATTTAGTATAGCATAACAAATAAATATTGACAATACAAATATAAATTCACAATATAAATAAATATTATTGATAATATCAATAATATTTGATAAAACAAATAAAAGGAGGTGGATAGATGGGTAAAAGCGGTTATATGATGACAGCAACAGAAATTGCCGAAGAATTGGGAGTTTCACAAGGTCATGCATATAAATTGGTGAGACAACTCAACAAGGAGTTACAAAATCAGGGATTTGTAGTAATAGCAGGAAAGCTGCCCAGACCTTTTTGGCAAACAAAGATGTTCGGATATGGAAATTAAAAACCCCCTGTATCGGCAAATACAGGGGTGAGGATACACGATTAGTGCTCCTTTACTCATAAAAGCATTATATCATGTATCCTCTCCATATTCAATGAAAACTGAATAAAGGAGGATAATTGTGACTGATCTAAAACTAATTAATATGCAGGATATAGAGGTAAAGCCTGTAGAATGGCTATGGTATCCATTCATTCCATTAGGAAAAATCACTATCGTACAAGGCGACCCCGGTGAAGGGAAGACAACATTATTATTAAGAATCATATCACTTTTAACGACTGGCGGTGAATTTCCTGAAAGCCAGGAGTGCCACGAAGTTTCAAATGTCATTTATCAGACGGCAGAAGACGGATTAGCTGACACTATTAAGCCGAGGTTATTAGAAGCCAAAGCAGATTGTTCTAAAGTAATGGTGATTGATGATTCTGAAAAAGAACTGACTATGACGGATGAACGACTAAAGCAAGCGATTATAGCTACCAATGCAAAGCTGATAGTTCTTGACCCGATACAAGCTTATCTGGGGGCGGGAGTTGATATGCACAGGGCAAATGAAGTCCGGCCAATTATGAAACGGCTCTCCGTATTAGCTGAAAAACATGGATGTGCCGTTGTTCTGATAGGACACATGAATAAAGCAACCGGAAATAATGCGAATCACAGGGGATTAGGTTCAGTGGACTTTCAAGCAGCAACAAGAAGCGTACTGATTGTAGGAAGAATCAAGGATGATCTGAAGTTGTCTGTTATATGGGCAGGTCGCCAAAACTAAGGGCATATCTGGACATGGTGCTGGAAAACAAGGAAGCCTGGCTTAAAAGGCGTATTAAAAAGATGCGGGAAGAAAAACAGGAGGATATTGCCATGGAAGATATAAAAGACGGAATGGGTTTAAAGCCTAATACATATTTGAAATATAGAGACCTTATTCTTAGTATAATTGAAAAATTGAATAATGCCCGAAGTTAAAAGAATTTTGACCAAACATGGCTACATCCTTTTATCATCAGTGGGAAATCTGCACCAGACTAATTTATGCTTATGCAAAATGAAATTGAAACTGAGATGATAAATATTGATTGTTTGTCGGTTTTTGTATATAATTAGGGTAAAGTCATGATTTAATGTGAAATATTTCATAATCTATTATTTAAGTCAAAAGAACTTACCATTCTTAGAAGGAGCTGTTGAATTATGTATTTGAAAAGTATCTCTCTTGAAAATTTTAGAAAATTTACAACAAAAAATAATATTGTCGGTTTTGTGCCTGCAAAAGATTATAAAACCGTTAAAGATGATAAGAAGGATGGGAAAATTAATATTGCGCCAAAGGTGACCTTGATTGTAGGGAAAAACAATAGCGGAAAAACAACTGTAGTTGAGGCATTAAAGAAACTGATTTCAAGTTCCGGCTTTAACGCAACAGATTTTAATTTTGACTATCTGAAAAGAATTTTAAGGCTGTATACCCCGAAATATCTGGATAGTGACAAGAAAAAGGAAGTTCCGTCTTTAACATTTATTCTTACGATCGTCATTGACAATAGCAAGGAAGACTTACTCACAAATATCATTCCATTTATGAATGTAGGTGATGTAAGGAACTCGGAGGTTCAGATTATCGCTAGCTGGTCACCAAAAGATACCGAAATATTCTTAAAGTCGGCAAAGAGATTTGTTATGAATGCGAAGATGTATAAAACACAGAAATTTGATAGATTTCTGGAAATGATTGATGAAAACGAATTCAGTCTTTCTTATTTTAATTCTAATCTTGAAAAACGAGAGAATTTTTCTTTAAGGAAACTGATTGACTTAGAATCCATTGCGGCAAACAACATTACAGGCGAAGACTGTTTGTCAAAGGCTTTTTCTAAAATAGTAGATTATAGATACAATCAAGTGACAAAGGGAAATGAAGCCAATGATTTAGATAAGATAGATCTTGAAATAATATCAATTAACGAAAAACTAACAAAACACATTGAAAATGAGCATACCGTGAATATTAATTCATCACTTGGGAAGATGCTGTCTGAAGAAAAATGCCAGGTGTTATTAAAATCAGATTTGAATTTCCAGAAACTACTAAAGAATGTTTTGAAATATGAATATGTAGAAGGAAAGAACCATATACCAGAGCAACAGTTTGGATTAGGGTATACGAATCTGATGATGATTGTTGCTGATATAATTACTTATATGGAGAAATATCCGGAAGATGCTTTTAACAGCCAGATTAATTTGATTTCCATTGAAGAGCCGGAAACATTTATGCACCCGCAAATGCAGGAATTATTTATAAAAAATATAAACGAGATGATTTCATCCCTGCTGGAAAATAAAAACAAGCATGTAAATAGTCAAATCATTATAACCACACATTCTCCACATATTTTGAACAGTAAAATCCATGAGGGAAATACCTTTAATAATATCAATTATATTACAGTTAAGGGGAATGTTGCAGAGGTAGTGCGGCTTAATGATGAAGTGGTAATGAAAGCCCCGAAAAATAACAAGGCAGGTGAAGTGCCTGAATATAACAAAAATTTAAAGTTTCTAAAGAAACACGTAAAATTTAAGACATCAGAGCTATTCTTTTCCGATGCGGCCATTTTTGTAGAGGGAATCACTGAATATACGCTGCTCAAGTATTATTTAGGTTCAGATATGCGTTTTAATAAGCAATATATTTCGCTAATACTGATAGATGGGGCACATGCAAAAGTTTACGAGGAATTAATTTACACATTAGGCGTACCAACTTTGATATTTACGGATATTGATTTTAAACGAGAAAAGTATGAAAAAAATATAAAGGACAAGGAGAATCCTGATGAAAAATTATGTTATCTGCAAATGGACAAGCCGGAATTGAATAAAAGGACAGTGACAAATGATACACTTGGGTATTTTTATGGTACTAAAAATGCAGAACGTATTATAGAAGGAAAATATAAAACTAAAAGTAATCTAATGATTGCTTGCCAAAAGCAAGAAGTAAATGGGTTCTATCCTACTAGCTTCGAGGAGGCTTTTATCCTGACGAATGCAGAAAATGAAATGTTGCAGACGGTCTTGGGAAAAGTCAAACCGGGCATTTTAAAGGAAATTAAAAAGGATGGTGGAGTAGTCCAGAATTCATACAAGCTTCAGAATAAATTAGCTAATGCTAAAAGTGAATTTGCTAATGAAATGCTGTATGAGATTCTAATATGTGATGATATGACAAAGATTCCGGAATTGCCACAATATATTAAGGATGGATTGCAATTCTTAGAAGAACGTTTAGGAGGGAAATAAGATGAATTATGATACATTACCCATTCCCCCTGAAAATATAGAACTTGAAAATCAGATTTTTGAGAACATACTTCAGCATATCAGAAGTAAAGAAAGCTTTGTTTTCGAGGCCGGTGCTGGTTCTGGAAAAACTTATGCTCTAATTCAAACACTCAAACTGATAATAAACCAGTCAGGTCAGAAAATGAAAAAGCATAACCAGAAGATTCTTTGCATTACTTACACCAATGTGGCGGCAGATGAAATCAAAGAAAGGCTAGGCGCAACGACACTGATTGATGTTTCTACAATCCATGATTGTGTATGGGGTATCATCTCCCCCCATCAAAAGCAGCTTGTTGAAATGCACCAAGATAAATTGATTGTTGAATTGGATAGAATGAAAACGGATTTGGAAAACGAAAGGTGGGCGGAGAAATATCGGAATTTATCTAAAGAAGAACAAGGCTTACTGATAGAAATGATGGCAGAGAAAAAGTCAATTTATTATAAAACCAAACAAAGCAGTGCTGCGAACTTTAAAAATGCGTTATCAGATATTAATGTTCAATTCCCACAGATCCTTAGCAATGTCCAGAATTTTAAGAAGATAGTAGATTTCCTGTTTCGATGCCAAAGCTATGAAGAAACAATTGGAAAGATTAAAGCGAAAGACAGTAAATTTACTAAAGTGAAATACGATCCACGTTTTAATGATGATAGACTGGAAATAATGAGAATAAGTCATTCTACTTTATTGGAATACACTGAAAGATTTGTATCAATGAATAACATGTTAAAACAAATCATATGTGATAAATATCCTTTTGTTTTAGTAGATGAATACCAAGATACAAATCAGTTGGTTATAAAAACGTTAAGGACTGTTGATGAGTATGCAAAAGAAATATCTCATGATTTTTTAGTTGGTTATTATGGAGATGTAAAGCAGAATATTTATAACGAGGGTGTTGGTTCTAATTTCCGTGAGATTAATAAGGATATAATCCGAATAGAGAAAGTTTTTAATCGAAGAAGCTCTCCTGAAATAATTGATGTAGCAAATTTTATTAGGAATGATGGAATGGTTCAAAGGTCAATTTACGAGGGTTTTCCAAAAAGCGATGTTTCATTCTATAACATGGTAATAGAAAGACAAGAATTTATAACCTTATATAGAAGCAAATGGAATATTAATAAAGAGAATAAATTACATTGTTTTGAACTGACAAATGAGCGAGTTGCGGAACAAAGCGGTTTTATATCCATATACGATTTTTTTAAAAATTCAAAGTGGTATAAAATTGGAAAGCGTTATGAATTTTTAAGAGAGCATGTATTAAGTTTAGATGAAAATAAATTGGGGACCATTCAGAAAATAATCTTTAGGATCCTTGACTTTAAATATAAGTTGGGTCATGAAACTACAATGCTGCTAGATGTTTTTCTGGAAGATCAAATGAAAGATGTGGATATCTTAATCCTTAGAAATCTTATTGATAAGATACAGAAATTGTCTGGAGAAACATTAAAGGAATATGTTCAGGATATAATCGAATTTTATAAAGCTGGTGATGAAAGATATGACAGATGCATTGAATATGTTATTGCTGAAGAAATTGGTTCGTATGAAGATTTTAAACAACTTGTGTTAGAGCGACTATACTATTTTACAGAGGATGAAGAGGTTTCAAATGAGGATATTCAGCAAAATGAAATAGCGGTTGAGAATTTCTTTGGAATTGACATGGATACATTTGAATTATGGTATAGATTCGTAACAGACACTTGTCCTAATGAGGTTATTTATCATACATACCATGGAACAAAAGGCCTAGAATTTGACAATGTGATAATTTTCATGAATTCTAAATTTGGAAGGAAGGATGATTATTTTGGAAATTTACTTAAAGTTTTGCCAGAGGATAATGAACAGGAAGATATCGGTACTGATTTAGAATCTGCAAGAAATTTATTTTATGTAGCTGTAACAAGAGCAACAAAGAATTTATGCATAGTATATCTTGATGAACTTGGAAATGCCTTGAAATCAGTTGAAAAGGTATTTGGAGAGATAAAATACAAAATTTAAGATTTTAGTATTAGGAAGATGTTTGGTAGCTACAGTCCATACAAGGGACTAAAAATGGAGCTCTCGTTTCGAACGCAAAAAATTTATGAACAGCTAACGGCATGGAATCGACCCTAAGAGATTAAAAAAGATGCAATTGATTATTAAAATGGACCCTATAAAATAGACAGTTGAAAAAAGTAGTTTTTCAAGTCTCTATGTTTATAGGGTCTATTTTATTGTGCGTTTTTGTATATAATGGTTATATGGAGGGGTGGATATGGGTAA
>Ga0153940_1001324_pt1 | contig 11217 bp, 9 predicted proteins | sample TSNJ024MetaG_FD_104736 | JGI IMG/M metagenome (GOLD analysis project Ga0153940, IMG submission 104736) | Attine ant fungus gardens microbial communities from New Jersey, USA - TSNJ024 MetaG | ecosystem: Host-associated > Fungi > Mycelium > Unclassified | place: USA: New Jersey, Brendan T. Byrne...
AAATGGTAAATTCATCGGCGATGAAAGCGCTAAGAGCAATACCAGAAATGATGCGATGGTTTTCTTACGTAATACAGTCTTTTTAATTTGTTGCATAAATAACCCTCCTACACTTTAATATTATTGTATCGTACGTTTTTACAAATCGGGATAAAAACACCGATGGTAAAAAATACAATTATTTATTATAACCAATGTTGTACAAATTTCAATATGAATCAATCCACACCGCAACAATTGGCAAAAAGATAGCAAGATATAATAATAATGATTGATTTGTTATATTTTATGGTATATAATATTATTTATACAGTATAAAGTATAATTAATTGAGGAGGTATAAGAATGAAGACTAAGAAAGTATTATCATTGGCACTGGCACTAACGCTTATGAGTACCACCATGCTGGCGGGATGCTCCGATACCACGCAGCCCAGTCAGTCAACTGCGTCACAGGAGGAATCGTCAGCTGCGTCACAAGAAGAATCGTCAGCTGCGCCGCAAGAGGATTCATCTGCCGCATCTCAGGAGGAACCGGGGGGAACGGTCAAGATACTGACGGCTGTAACCGGAGGTAAGGATGACGAAGAAATGCTGCTTTTTGCAGCGGAGCTCAGTGAGAAGACGGGGTTGGAGGTTATCATGGAGAAGCCCTCTGACTACGACAATACAATGGTTCAAAAGCTGCAAAGCGGGGAGCAGTATGATTTGATTTACCTGGGTCATAAGCAATTAATTACACTGCAGGAGCAGGGGGCGCTTTTGGACATTACCGACAGGGTTAATAATTCCGACATCATGATGAACAATATTGATCCTCAGGAATGGGCTGACATAGCAGTTGACGGCAGATATTATGCCGGACTTAACAAAAAGGAGGTCTTTATTCCGGTTGCAGCCAATGCGGTGCACTTAAGAGAAGCAGGTATTGATCCGGATACGATTGAACCTACACTGGACGGTTACTATGAGGTGTTTCAGAAACTCAAAGAAACCTTCCCGGAAAAGGATTATTATCCATATAACGTTATATTGAGCGAAAACTGGGATTTACAGCCATGGATGGCGGCTGTTGGCTTAAAGGGCGGCGTTTATGAAGATTCAGACGGCAAACTGTATGCCCCTTATTCTACAGATGATGCGGCACCCGTTTGGGAATGGTTAAAGAAATTATATGGGGAAGGCCTGCTTGATCCGGCCTGTGCTGTTGATAAAACATCGGATATGCGTGCAAAAATGGGAGCTTCTTCTCAGCTTACCTCCATTTGTGCCGACTGGCTTGCATGGATAGGCCTGCACAATGCCAATGCGGCTGCCGAGGATATCAGTACGGAAGATTTTGAAATCATCGCTCTTCCCGGCATCCAGGCTCCAGATGGTGATTACATGATTAGAAAAGGCAATGCCAGTCTCTGGGGAATTCCGGTAAATGCAGAGAATCCTGATGGTGCATTTAAGGTATTGGAATTCTTTGCCACACAAGAAGGCGGCGTGTTATTAACAGCAGGCGTGGAAGGTCACGACTATACCATTAACAACGGTGTGATGGAACTCACTGAAACAGGAGCCTCCCATAGCAAGGACCATGGAGCACCGTTCCCGATTTATAAGGACTTCGCTGCTGACCTGGGGTATAACCCGGGTGTTGAGGATGGACTGCAATATTTGAACTATGCATCTATTGAACGGCCGCTCTTAATGGAAACGGAGTACAAGGAAATTGTTGGGAAATGGGCAGTTCAGATAGTTCGCGGAGACGTAGCAGTTCTTGACGGACTGGAAAAAATGAGAGCTGAACTTGTCTCAAGAGGGGTAACCGAAAAATAGTAATATGAAACGGGTGGATCTTGCATCCGCCCGTTATTATTAGCCTGGAGAGGAGGTAATGATGATGCAGCAGTTATGGAAAAGAATGTATCGTTATAAAATGGTTTATCTTATGCTGCTTCCGGTTTTAGCTTATTTTATTGTGTTTTCTGTATATCCGTTAGTCCTTGGAATCAGAAACAGCTTCATGAGTTCCAGGATGATAGGAGATTCTGAATTCATAGGCATACAAAATTATATTGATGTATTTAATAATCCGGTTTATACGCAGGCATTTAGCAATACCGTTATTGTGGGAGCCGGTACTTTTATTGTGCAATTCCTGTTTGGTCTGTTTCTGGCTCTCGGTATCAATGAAATCCGCAATAAGGCCGGCAAAAGCATGATTCAATCCATTACATATCTTCCTTATATGCTGTCCTGGTCAATCGTTGGCGGTCTTTGGATAAAGATACTTGCACCAACGGGTATGTTGAATGGGCTGCTGAATCTATTCAATTCCTCCCGTACTATGGTTGCCTTTATGGCAGAACCCAAATATGCCAGAATGATTATGATTCTAACAGGTGCATGGAAGAGCGCGGGTTATTATACGCTGCTGTTTCTGGCTGCGATTGTCAGTATTGATCAGTCGATTTACGAAGCGGCTGCGATAGACGGCGCTTCCCGGGTGAACCAAATGAGATCAATCACAGTTCCGAACCTTGTCCCTACCATGAAGGTCATTGTAGTGCTTGGAACTATGGGGCTTTTGCGTAACTTTGACCAAATCTTTATTATGCGTAATTCTGTTATAGATGATAAAATCCGCAACTTACTTTATTTGATTTACAACGATGGTATACAAAAATTCAACACCGGTATGGCAACCGCTGCTGCTGCGCTTGTTTTGATTGCAACATTTGTGATATCTTATATTGTACGTAAAGTGATAAAGTATGACCAGAATTATTAAGGAGGCGTTATGAAGGGTAAAAAGCATCAGTTCAAAAACACAATGAGCCGCCCCTGGCGCATCATGAATTATATTTTTCTTGTCATTGTATTTATGACAATGTTCCTGCCCTTGTGGAACGTGCTTGTTATGAGCACCTCCACGGCGTTGGATGCCGGTGCTTCAGGCATCAAGATATGGTGGAAATCTTTTAGTCTTGAGGGTTATGAGTTTATATTCCGGAATATGAAAATTGCCACACCGCTGAAAAATTCCATCATTGTATCGGTATCCGGAACAGCTGCCCAGGTTCTGCTGTCCGCACTGGCAGGTTATGTGCTTATACAAAACGACATGCCTTTTAAAAAATCAATTACTTCCTTTATCATGCTGACCATGATGATCCCCGGCGACCTTACACTGATATCTATTTATCAGCTTAATAAGCAGCTTGGTTTTTTGAATTCTTATACGGGACTGATTATCAATGGCCTTGTTTCGGGATTTTCCATATTGCTGATGAGAAATTATTTCCTCTCTGTGCCGTATTCCCTTGCAGAATCAGCCAGAATTGACGGTTCATCGGAGCTTAAGATATTTTATAAGATCTATCTGCCGTTATCCGGTCCGGGATTGGCAACAATCACTTTTTTGGAATTTGTGGGCAAATGGAATTCCGTCATGATTCCCGCTACCATCACTACAGATCCCAATTATTTTACACTGCCCCTGGTGCTGCGTAATCTTGTTACCGACAGTGCGGCTATTTCGGGTGCGCCATTGGCGAAGGATAACGCCATCATGGCAGCGATTGTAATCACCACAATCCCGTTATTATTAGTGTATGTATTTGCCCAGCGCTTTCTGACTTCCGGAATGACCCTGGGAGCCACAAAAGAATAGGATAAGAGGAGTCTTTACATGCAGACAACTGTCGTTATGGAAGTATTTATTGATAAAAGCAAGGAAAATACATATTTTATGCTCCCCTTTACAGTGCCTGAGTCAGTCAGCCGGATTGACATTAAGTATACTTATCTGCGTAAGGCCGATGAGGAAGACAGGGAGGGGAATGTAAAGATTTCCGAAGTTAATATTATTGATTTGGCGCTGTCTGATTACGAAGGCCGGCATCTCGGCAGCTCGGGCTCAGACAGAGACCATATTTTTGTGAGTGAATACTATTCCTGCCCGGGTTACAGCGAGGCAGAGATAAAACCGGGAGAATGGTACATCGTAGTCGGTGCGTACAAAATACAAAAGCAGGGCGTAAACGTGACATATGAAATAACGTACACACATAAGGAACGGCGTTTGCTTTTTGGAGATTTGCATATCCATACAAACGGCAGTGACGGAGACTATTCCGTTGAGGAAATTGCTGATCTTGCGGTAAGGAATCATTTGGATTTTATTTTTATTACAGACCATAATAACTACAGCCAGAATTTCAATCTGCCCAAAAGGGAGGATGTGACCGTAATGCCCGGTGTTGAATGGACCCATTATAATGGGCATGTTAACTTTTTGGGTGTGAAAAAGGCTTATGAAAAATCTTTTATTGCCAATTCTCTGGAAGAAATGCGGCAGAAGCTGGACGAGGCTTTCCATAACGGCGCTATCGTATGCATAAACCATCCATTTTCCGAATGCGGTTTCAAATTCGGACTTGAAAACGTTACATTTGATTGCGTTGAAATCTGGAATGGATTTATGACCGAATCAAATATAAAATGCGTGTCATGGTGGCAGGAGCAGCTTTTGTCAGGGCGAAAGCTGCCTGTTGTTGGCGGCAGCGATTTTCACAGGTTCAGAACAGGCAGTACAATCGGCAGCCCCTCCGTGGGTCTCTATGCTCTCTCTGAGGCGCCGTCAGATATCTATGCTGCGATCAGGGCCGGTAACTGTTTCATAACAGAATCACCACAAGGCCCAAGCGTATTTATGAGATGCATGGATAAAATTATGGGTGAAACGGTGACAGCAGATAAACAGGGTTTTGGCGACTGCCATATAGATTTTGAACATGTGAAAGGCGGAGATCTTATTAAGGTGATAACAGACAGAGACATAAACGAAATTGAGCTAAGCTGCGATTATGCAAGATACAGCATGCGACATAATCCGGCAGATATCAAATTCATACGCGTTGAACTTTACCGCAGTCCGGCTCCCGGTTATCCGAAAGTTCTTGCCATGCTGTCGAACCCTATTTACTTTTGCGAGGGATGAGAATACTAAAAATATTGTTATGAACAGCACCGGCTATTCATAGCAGCGACTGGAGTGAAATGTTTTGATTCAAAAAGTGATATTCGTATTTAAGACGCATTTTGATTTTGGGTTTACAAATACGGCTGCAGAAACAATCGAAAGTTACAAAGGTAAAATTCTGGATGATGTGTATGCCACATGCAATGCCACGAAAGATATGGGAAATAAGAAATATGTCTGGACAATGCCGGCATTTCCCATGACACTGTTTTTAGACAATCCCCCTGAGCGAAAACGCATGGCAGAAGAATTGATAGAGGCCGGACAGTTATGCTGGCATGCTTTACCGCTTACTTCCCATTTTGACTTTTGCGGTTTTGAAGATTATATGAGAGGATTTGATTATGCAAAACGGCTTGCAGACATGTTTGGCACCGATATTCCGGTATCGGCCAAGTTGACGGATGTTCCGGGACATGGCGGAATGCTTCCCTCTTTTCTGAATGCCTGGGGTGTAAAATTTCTGCATATTGGTACCAATGAATTTGCGGCTCCGGTTGATGTTCCGCTGTTGTTCTACTGGGAAGGCCAGGATGGAGGCAGAGTGCTGACCATGTATTCCAAAGCCTCTTACGGAACCAGTCTGCAGGCACCCCGGGATTGGGAGTATCCTGTATGGATGGCATTGTTTAACTCCAATGAAAACAGCGGTCCCCAAGGCCGAAGCAAGATTCAGCGGTTATTTAAAAAAGCAGAAGAGATGTATCCCGGTGCTGAAATTATAGTGGGAACCATGGATGATTTTTATCATGAGCTGAGCCGGTATGAACTTAATGTGCCAACGGTCAGAGCGGATTTTAATGATACGTGGATCCACGGCGTAGGTACTTATCCAATGGCAGTTTCCTCTGTCCGAAGAATCAGAGGGCAGCTGACTGCTTTGGAAAAAGCCGCTTCCGTGCTGAACCTGAATGGCGTCCGGAATATGGATGTGCAGACTATGGAAGGGGATATTTCAGAAGCCTATCGTAATCTGTTGTTTTTTGGTGAGCATACATGGGGTATTGATATTAAAACCTATATGGGTGACTGCCGTCCTTATGAAAAGGAAGAGATGGCTAAATATAAGGAAGAGGATCCAGGCTGCAGGTTACTGGAATTTTCCTGGGAGGAGCAGAGAAACAGAGCGATTCTTGCTGCGCAGCATACGCAAAACGCAGAGCAGATTCTCATGCAGTCCATAGCTCACGAGGGGAGAGAGCAATTGATTGTATTTAACCCTTCAGGCAGGTGGGAAAACCGGTATATTAACCTTCAGCACCTACAGGAACAGTTGGCTGGCGCACAGTTGCTGCGTGGTGATGAAATCTTCACACCGGAATGGATTAACAATGTCTTATATGTATACATAACGCAGCTGCCGCCACTTACATTTTCTTCCTTTACAGTCAAATACCCCACTGCGGGATGTGAGGGATCTGACATACTGTCAGCGAAAGAAGCAGCATATGGGAACAGCTTGTCCATAGAAAATAAGTTCTACCGGATATCTGTGAGTGCGTCAGGACAGATAACAGAACTCTTTGACAAAAGAACGTGTAAAAATATGATTGATACCAATTCCGAAGAAGGTTTCGCCGCTTATCGTTATGACCGGTATGGTATAGATGATATGAATAATTATCTGCGAAATTACGGGTATTACCTGTCCGGGTGGGGGATAGAGGACAATGGCAAACGGGATTACCCCAAGTGCCCCCATGTAATATACCGTCCTGAAACAAAAAGCGTGCAAATCGATAACGAAAACCGGAGCATAACGATTTGGGGGCAGATGAGCGAAAGCTTTCACTTATATGGAGATGCCGAAAATATTATCACAAAGATTACGCTGCCGTCCCATACTGATGAAATATATATAAAAGTTAAGCTGTTAAATAAGCAGGAGACTGCATATGCGGAATCCGGCTATATCACGATGCCCTTCAACTTGCCGGAGGGTACGGTGCTGCTAAACCGCCTTGGGAATATGATTGATATTACCAGGGACATAGCAAAAGACGCCAACCATGCGAATTACTGCATAGAACATTTTGCGGTTGTTGATGACGGTGATCGTTTTGCTGCGGTATTTTCACCCGATATTCCCCTGGTCTCTGTTGATGAGGTTGGCATATATAAATTCCGTTCCACCTATAAACCACGGGGTAATGCGCTGTTCTTTAATTGCTTTAACAACATGTGGGGAACAAATTTTCCCCAATGGATGGGAGGCGATTATGAATACGACTTTATCGTGTCGTTTGGAAACCATGATGCGCTTAATGAACAATATTATAAAAGCCTGAGTTATGCAGAAGCATTTCCTTCGTACTTATCAGGCAAAGATATAACCTGCCGCTTTGACAATTTCCTCAAACTGCCATTGTGTCTGCGTCCGTCAGCGTTAATGCCGTATAATGACGGCTATCTCTTACGGCTGCGGGATACAGGCGGTATTCATCAAAATGCTGCCATTTCTATTAACTGCGCCACAGTAGAAACGGTTCGTTTAATTGACTTAAGGGATAATGTATTACAAGAGTTTCCAGACCCTCAGGCAAAACTGAATGTTTCACCTTATGGAATTTACAACCTGTTTTTTATTCCGAAGTAAAATGTCGCTGTTACTGTTCACTCCGTCTTTCTATTGACATGGATATAACCCTCTGAACTGTAACATGTCGTTTCCTGCGCCTTGCCTGCAGAAATAAATTAATATGGAAATAATTTGTATAATATGTTATGCTTTAAAAAGCGAGGAAAAGAGAACGATATGGAACATAAAAAATTCTTATATGAGAAGGTTTATGAAAGAATAGCAAAGGATATACAAGAGAGCGCCCTTTGTCCCGGAGAAAAGCTCAGAACCGAAGAAGAACTTGCTCAGGAATATAATGTCAGTATCATCACCATTAAAAAAGCCATGGATCGCCTGAAGCAAGAAGATTTTGTCCGCCGTGTCCCGGGAGTGGGAACATTTGTTACTGACAGAGCAGCCTTTATCCCGTCTGATGTTCATTTGGATAAGGGAAGCCGCTTAATAGGTGTTATTTTGGAACATATCACGTCGCCATTCGGATTGAGTATGTTATACGCCATGGATCAGAGTGCTGCTAAAAACGGGTTTCGCCTTATTATACGTTTTTCTTATACGGACCAGCAGACAGAAACGGATGAGATTGATTTTTTAACCGCTCTCGGTGTTGAGGGTTTAATTATTATGCCCTCTCATGCCCATCATTACAATACCCGTATTTTAAGGATGGTAGTGGAAGGATTTCCGGTAATTTTAATAGATAAAAAGCTGGAAGGTGTGCCGGTTGCGTCCGTTTATACCGACAACGCTGCTGCTATGGATAAGATCATCCTGGAATTCACGAAAAAGGGGCATAAGCATATAGGATTGATTTCAACCCCTCCACAAGGAATCAGTTCCGTCATGCAAAGACAAAAAGGATTTGCTGAGGCAATGAAAAAATATGGACTGGAATATAATGACCGGTTTTGTGTGCTGAATGTAGGCCTGGATTTGACCACAACAAGATCCAATATGCGTAAAAACAGAGATAACAAGAATACGGAAGCGCTTATGAACTATCTGAATGATAATCCGGAACTAACAGCGTTGGCCGTTTTAGAATATGGTCTTATGGCTGACACGGTTTACGTTTTGAAAAAGCTTGGTAAAAGAATCCCGAAAGATATCTCTATTATATGCTTTGACGAAGATTATGAACATGCGTCGGAATACTTCTTCACGCATATAAAACAGGATGAAGCAGCAATCGGCGTGAAAGCAATAGAGCTTATGGTGGGATTTTTAAACGAAAAAAAAGCACCTACGGTGAAAAGCTATCGTATTGCGCCTTTTTTTTTGGAAGGAGGATCTGTTTCTGACATGAACGAATGAGCATACTATTCAAGTGGAAACGTAATTTGCCAGGGTCCGGTTGTATACATCCCGCTGATGACGAAGTAACCATATAATTCATAATGATCCAACTGGGATGGGGGAATATCAAAAACAAATTCATCGTATCGCACTTTTTCCCCGTTTTGAAAATCATTAAATGAAATACTGCCGACACTCATAATATCGTTCCCGTTTTTATCTTTGAAGTAAACATACCCATGATTGTCATTTATAGTAATGTTCCCCGGAAATGTTTGAATATGAAGCAAACCGTCAATATAACCTATTCCGGTAATGCTGATGCCATCTATGCCAAAATTGACCGGCGCAGAAGGCGTAAGAACGGGTGTATTATCTTTCATTATAGAGTAATCCCCATCACGTCCTCCGCCATATTCAGCAGGCGGCGGCATAGTGTCCGGCGTGTCAGAAATATCAGATAAATCTATTTCCAGTGGAATACCATCATATATATGCTTATCGCTGATAAACTCACGAACAGAAAATGTTATTTTATCACCAGTGATATTTTTGTTATCCAACTCCGTTATGGAGATCAGGAATGTAGCGGTATTGGTTGTTTCATCAAAACCAACTCTCTGGCAGCCAGATACACTGGAGAATGGACGGTGTATCGAATAACTGTCAAATAAGTCAGTGGTAGCATCCACACGATTGCCTGTCAAATCCTGGATGGTTACATAAATCTCCGCTGTATTATCATGAATATAGGTGGATACAACTTCCATTTTAATACCATTATTCTCACAGCTCTCCTGCACTGGCTTGAAAAATTGCGCAACACCCGGAGATACAAAGTACATTAACTCATAGACTGTTGGTATACTCGCCGCCAGCACCGGTATTGAAATCATCAGACAAAACACAAGCACGATACTCACAATAACCGGTCTGCGATACAACGGAAGAAATCTCTTTGATACACCCTTTGTAATCCGCTTAGATGAAATAGTATCCGAAACAATGCCTTTGTCCGGTATAATGTTATCATACATACTCTTATATGTTTCCTTAAACATGGCAATCCTCCCCTAAGATTTCTTTCAGTTTCGCCCGCGCTCTCATAAGCTGCATCTTGACGGCTGACGGTTTTTTGTTCAAAGCCAGACAAATCTCATTATACTCATATCCTCATAATAGAACAAATGGATGATTGCCCTGTATTTCATCGGCAATTTCTGCAGATCATAAAAAAGCCCGTTTTCTTCTTTTGATTCAAAAACGATTGATTCATCCAACGGTACTACCCTTCTTGTCCATGCTGAGGCATATATTTTTTTACAACAGTTGGTGGTAACCCGAATCAGCCAGGCTTTTCTATGCTCTTCGGATTCAAATATGGGATTTTTTCTGATATAGCGGAAAAAGACCTCTTGATAAACATCATCGGCATCACTTTTGTTCCTCATATGAGAAATGGCCAGTCTATATACCATATTGGAATATTTGACGACAATATCTTCCAGGTTATCATCCGTACACAATAATTGTTGTTCCATTCACAAAAGCCTCCTTTCACTATAAATACCCGCCAACCTTGCGAAAGGTCACAAAAAGTTTTTATATGGGAGCATCATATCATTAGAGTGCACTCCAATGTCAATAACAATATTATGTTACTGGCCGCGATATGAACTGCACGTAAATGAACTGCAACAATACTATTACTTATCCTATGTTAATGACAAACCAGATTTCTTGCGGTAAAATAGGTATTATTCTAAAAAAAGGAGAACCATTATGCAGCAATATCTGGAACAGATCCAGGGAATTATACGAAATTATACCAAAGCATCGGTTCCTGCATCCGCACTTAAGGAACTCTTTGATATATATGCTCTGCTATTTTGGCTGGATTGCCTTGATGGGAAAATACGCCATTCCCAAAAGCGCACTAAAATTACTTTTAACAATACCAGTGCTGGCAATGGTGTTTGACTGGACCGAAAATATAGGGATTATCGCAATGATCAGGAATTATCCCCTTTTACCCACATGGGCTGTCATGACGGGCAGTATCGCTGGTATGCTAAAAACTGTACTCACTATCTGCAGCTGGGCTGTCATGATTCTGCTGCTTGCCATTATAATACTAAGAAAAGCAATGCGAAAATAAGTGCGATTCTAAGCACATGAATTTTATCACTTTTCCTGCCAATACCGTTTTACTATCTCATCCGATTCTTTAAGTGAAATGCCGAATTCCTCCTGAAGCTTGTTTTTGGTTTCCACTTTTGTTAAGCCTGCATCCATATACATATTGGTC
>Ga0153940_1001326_pt1 | contig 11209 bp, 7 predicted proteins | sample TSNJ024MetaG_FD_104736 | JGI IMG/M metagenome (GOLD analysis project Ga0153940, IMG submission 104736) | Attine ant fungus gardens microbial communities from New Jersey, USA - TSNJ024 MetaG | ecosystem: Host-associated > Fungi > Mycelium > Unclassified | place: USA: New Jersey, Brendan T. Byrne...
ATATTAAATGACTGTCAAGAATCACCACTTCCGAATCTTTTCCGCCTGAAATGGAGAAAATTCTTACTCTTAAAGTGGAAAAACTCCTACAGGAGTATCTTCCTGTAGGAGTCCTTATTCTGCTTTCATTAATAATTAAACGTTATCGTTCGATCTATCCTTTATATAGGTGCATCCGTTTTACCCCAAATAGGGTATTCTCTTTAAAAGATGCATTATTGATTATTTCATGTACATTGCTCTACCAATACGCAATTGAGTTCCACCTGTAAGCATAGTGATTCCTTATTAAATTTGCCTCTATGAAGCATACTCCAATGGTTTTTAAGGATCAATAGCATAAATGACTGGTGCACATATTATGTCTAAGTGGTATCCTTGCTTCGATCACATGACCACTTCTTCTAATACCTGCCTCATTTTTATTTCCTTATATATTACTTATATTTAGTTGTTTTTAATTTATCAGGTATTCTATAATATATTGTATAAAATAAATTTGAAAGGAATACATATGACAAAAAACCGATTTTCAACAATTATTAAGCAAACAGGCACTGCCATACATACAGTTGGAGACAAAGAATTTTCCTATATCCGACCTGAGGATCTTTCTCCCAGAGCGCAGATTGCAGCACTTGGCCTCATTATCAGACTCCTTGATGAAAGTCAGTATGCAAATGCTGATTGCTATATCATTTCTTCCGACAACACCATTATTCCTTACAGTTTAGCCGTTGAATATTTAGGCATGTTAATAAATGGTTTTAGTAAATAACAGAAACCCACATTATAATCATGTGTCCCTTTACTCCGCTGATTATGAAAAAGAAAGTGCACTAAGCGCACTTTCTTTTCATCAATTTGCAAACTGCCCCTGTTCCAGACCAAGTTTTCTGCTTGTAATCATATCCTCAATGTCTTCTTTTCTCAAATCAACATAACATTGTTTTCCATTATGCCAATATGCCAGCCTTAATATAAGGCTATTTCTAGCCTCATTCAAACGCTTTAATTCATATTCTATATTAGCTCTTGGTCCCCTCATCATAAAATTCTCCTTTTTTGCTGCAGATCTATGCTACATGATTTCCCAAACTGTAGAAACAAAAACGATAACCTCCTGTTTACTCATTATACAAAAGCTATATGCAAATAATAAATTTCTGATCTGTGTAAAAAGAAAACTTATTCTATCAAATCATTTATATCTCTCCTCTCCTAAAACATAGGTAATAAGTTTTTTTATATTTTCCATTTTCACTTGAACAAAATCATATCACATATTTTGATTTACATTATCAGGTGAATTTCTACAGTTTGTCTCACTAATAATATAATATATTTTATACTATTGAATCATTTTTATCCTAAAACGTTAGATAGTGTACCTTCTAAGTCAATTGTCATACTGATAAGATCATTTCCATCACTTTCTTGATATATATAAACCCATTTCAATCCTTTTACCTTTGCAGTGTTAGAATCCAGAGCGTATATAGGCGTAATATTATTTAAAATATTCGTTCTGGATATAAATTTTCCAATGCTAATTATCTCACTGGTACCTGTACATACAATAACGACTACCATCATAACCCTATTTACTGGCAGAGTACTAAATAAGGTTTTATCACAATAATTTAAAAGGTCCATAAATTTCATACCATCTCTATCTTTTGATGCCGGCATTGCGACAAGACATATACTTTTCCGCGTTCCTTTTAAATTAATGTATGATGGCAGCATAATATTATGATTGTTTATGCTACACATATTATAGAATCTTTCCTCTGTTTCTCCCATGCTATTATTCAGTGAGTTTATTATACTGATATGATACTGAGCCATGGAAGCTATCTCTAATAATCTGGCAGGGTGCTGCTTTTTATCAAATACATTTATATCGGGTGTCTTAGTATATCTTTTACTTTGCATATACTGCTCCCCGGCGTTCGTCAATGCATACAGGAAAGTATCATCATAACAATATTTTTCTACCACTTCATCTTCAATCATTTGCCTTAATATATTTTTATAATTAGGCCTACTGTTTGAAAACGGCAGAATGCTCCTCAGAACTCTTTCAATATTAAACCGGTTGATATAACCATATTTATATATTACTTCCATAACGGCTAATTCATGACTCCCATATATTCTTTTTTTAAACTTATACTTTATCTCATCCCTCGTACATTGATCTATTATACTTCGTTCTGGATATATCATCTTGATTTCCGGATCATAACAGTATGGTGAAAGTTTGTATTTCTTATTCATAGTCTGATCCTCCGGTATCATTCAACTGATTTAACATGGCAATCAGCTCCTCTTCCTCCGGATCGGATTCGTAATCACTCACATTCACTTCTGCACATTTGCTATCCTTACTCACTCCAAGCATCATTTGAGTAAACATCCCTCCCAAACTTTCATGGATATCAGCCTCCGTTGTCTCCGTTCCTTCTCCCTCTATTTTTTCAGTCATAAGTTCCTGGATTACTGCATGATCCCAACCATCCAAATTATTACATTTATATTCTTCTGTCTCCTGTCTGTCTGATGTTTTCTCTCTTCTGTCTTCTGGTGTTTCTATGGAAATACTTTCCCAGTTAATTTTATTCATTTTAACCGGTTTGAAAGCATCCTCCTTTAGGAAAAACACCTTTCCAAGTCTTCCGGGCAAAACCCTTCCATTATCTATTGTAAATATCGATATTTCCTGGAAATCCAGCAATCTTATATCTGATCCCTCTAAATTATTCACTAATGTTGGCGTGTATCGCTCCTGGGTACTATATGACGGATTACTTGATAGTAATGATGTCTCTGTTACAGATTTTTGAGCAACGTCCTGCCTGTTTATTCCTGCCATTTTAGAGTAAAGATCCATTTCATCTGGAGATAACCGTCCAAATACAATGTGGGTACCGGCACCCATAATAACATTCTTCAAATATGCCGTAGCTTTATTCTTTTCGGTCTGTGTGGAAGATTGAACGGCAAGAACGACTGCAACCCTGTATTGACGGTATAAAGCTATCATATCTTCATAGCATGGATGCATATACTGACTTGCCTCGTCTATCCAGAGGAAATGAGGTGTCCTGGTATCCTTTTTCCTTCTTAACACACTCACTTTGTGCGTCAGTATGAAAAACAATCCAAAAGCTGTACTGATTGCAGCACCCAGTTCTATCGCCGTATTTACCACTGTTATTCTGTTGTGAGAAAGTATATAATCGAAATTAAGTCTTGCACCATCTTTTGCAGCTAACAAATTTTTAATGCGGGGATCAAGAAGAAGCTTATTTATAAGGTTACGCAGCCCTCTGGCTTGATCATACATCTTTTCTGCTCCAGGTCCAAGTAGCTCCTGTTTAATAAAAAGTAGTTGCTGATAATATGGGTTTTGTCTTGTGCGGTTCCTTATTAATCCGTCTTCCTTTCCATATTCTCTAGCATTAAGTGAGTCAGCTGTAATCTGCTGAACTAATTTAGCTTTCGTCATTGGCGGAGGAGTATCAACTTTTATATTATAATGCAATTCAATTTCTGATACGTACTCATTTAACTTGTTAAAATTGTTTATGCACTCCTGCACATCAAGAATATCTGCCTGTTCACGTCTGATATTCTTAGCCAGCATAATTGCTGTTGCAATATTCATGGATACCGATAAAGCAATGTCTGTGAAATAAACATCAGACTCTCCCCCCATTTGATTCGTTGCAATTAGCACATCGGCAAAAACATTTGCAGCGTTAGATATTTGTATTACCCGCTCCTCTTCCGGCAGATCAAAAGATACATAAAAAGGATTCATACCAACCATATGGTTATTATTATACATGTCATATCGATTAACAGGATCGATTACGTTGACACATAGTCCATGGGCGGCACTCAACTTAATAATGTCCTCTATTAAAGAAGCATTAGGCGCTATTATTGTCATTCCACAATCAGGATAAATGCACTTAATATCATCTATTTTTTTCTTGATGTCATTAAGATCACTTTTATTGTCAGGATTTACCTGTATCATATTTTCATCAAACTCCTGTCCCTGACCGTAATAACATACCTGTCCACTTTCCACCATTTGATGGTATGCCTCCTGCCTTAATTCTGCATTTCGAACTTTTACTTTCATATCACATAAAATAGATGGTTGAAACACTGACGATGTTTTACCTGTACCAGATGATCCATTCACTAAAATATGTACAAATCTGTCATTTTCTTTGATTTTTATACTTGCAGCTGTCTCCAGATCCTTTATTATATCTAAATCATATTTGCTCTCTTTATTTTCCCTGGTATCTACGATATGTGATATCTTAAATAGTGCAATTTTTCTTTGTACTGTTTCGTTATTAAGTACCGGCCAGATTATTTTATATAGTAATAATAAAATTAAAATCATTTCAAACATAATAAATGCGTAAATCAAAAGCAGGATCATTCCCCTGGATAATACTTCATTAATTTGAATAATAATAATTTTATCTATTGTAATATTTCGAATGCAAGTATATGCAGGCTGCATCAATGTTAAAATAGAGTTAAGCAAGACAATTTTAAACAGATAACGTTTTCTGTTATGATATTGCCAGAAAACTGTATCAGTACATAGAATCCATATAATATATGGTGCTACTGCAACGATGGCTATATATATTATTCTATTACTAATAATAACCTTGTCTAAATACATATAGCATATAATGTATCTGAAAATTAATAGACATACATGAAGAATTATACACAACGAAAAAAAATTGACCCATAAATCCTTTTTGCAATATCTTGCCTTATGTTTGTTTTTAATAATAGTTTTCCTCTCTTTCATGCTTTTTACTATTATCCGATTAGCTATAAGTGAAAATCAATACCTAATGATATTTATAATTTCCGACTGTCGTAACATACTAGTGGGTAGTTATATCAACAGAAGAACCTTATCAATAACCGAGGTCAAGATACATAACCGTCATTTACCACTTATTCAATATATTCTGCCTTCCGCTACGCATATCACATAAAATAGTAAGATTTATAAATCAAATTTACATATCAAACTACATCACCACAAACACAAATGTATGATAAATTTTGCTCCATTTATAAACACGTTAATATTATTCTTCTAACACTTTATCCAGCCTAAAAAGATATCATCCAAGAAAATGTCAATGTTGTCCTGCAAAATAAAAATCAATCCTCTTTCTAAATTTCTGATCTTTTCTGTTATACATATTTCTACCCTATCCAATTATTGATTTATATATTTGTTTCCCTCTCAGTCATTAATATTGTTTTAATAGATAGAACCATCCTAAATACCTAATAGAGACATGGAAATAGAATGATTGGAGTCCTCCTTTATCTCATTATAGACTCTCGGAATCTCTAAGCCTTGTTTTATGCGGCTTCTGAGATTCCATTTTTATAAAATCCCCCACTTTTCTCAAAAATCTGTAACAGTTCAGCCTGGCGGCTAAACAGTTACGATTATGCACACAAATCACAAAGAGCGTGTGATTTGGCGCTTGCGACCCTCGGGATTTTGTGCAAAAACCGCACAAAACACCTCGCAGGATACATCCGGCTGAACTGTTACAAAAATCTTCACTTTTTTTAAAACACTTGACATACCCCTCAAAAAATGCTTCTCTTCGCGCCCTTGATTAAAAAGGTATTTCGTTCCGGCGCAGCCGGGGCAGACTTTTTAGATCGGAGGGTTTTTTATTGAAACCTGTTAATACAGGCGGTCATGCCGCCTATCAGGACCTTGTCCTGACTTAGTTACGTAAATATTATCCTGATACCGCAAACTCGCTTCCCAGCGCCACATGGGAGATTATGGAGAAATTCTGGAATCTTGATCTCTCCGAAGCCAATTCAATCATGCGGGACCATTATTCCGACTTTGGACCTGCTCCAAGACTTCCTTCGGATATGATACGCTCCGTTCTTCTTTCTGTTGAGTTTAAGATTACTTCCTACACCAGATGGCCTGCCAGCCTGAAAGAAAATCATCTTCATGCTATCCTTTCGGGTTTTACTGTTGGCGATACACCCGGTACTGGGACCTTCTATGACTTTATTTCCCGTTTATGGCTCTCAGACAAGAATAATCTCTCCGATGCTGAGCGGCCGCCTAAGGTAAAACCACAGAAACCAAAGAACAAGGGCGAAAAGGCTCCGCCCGTTGAAAAAGTCACAGTTAAGGATCTGTTTGAAAAGTTTGAACAAGAGCCTTCCCATGACTTGGAACCCTGCAGGCTGCTTTATGTGATATTCCGGGGGCTTTTCCTTGATCACTCCGTAGAAACCGGATTGATTGACCTCATGAATCTTTTCCTTGCCGGTGACGGTATGCCTGTTTATACAGCTGCACAGCAACGCAAAAAGCGTACCTGTAACTGCCTTGAAGAAGGAACCAGAGACTGCAGATGTAACCGCATTTATAGTCAGCCCGACTGTGACATCGGGTGGTATTCCCATCGTAAGTGTTTCTACTTTGGCTATGACCTGTATATGCTGACCGTTGCTGATTCAGGGAATGACCTTCCTGTTTTCCCGTTCCTTGGTCCGGCTTCCAGGCACGACTCCCACGGGTTCCTTTATAACTGGTACTCCATGAAACAGTTCCTTCCAGATGCCGTTGTAACAAAACTCCTTCTGGACTCCGCACATGATGCCATGCCTTACTATGAATACTGCCTTGACAATGGAATTGTCCCTTTTATTAACCTTAATGGAAAGGGCGGCCGCCCGCCTGTTTACAAAGACGATTTCACAATCAATGACGAAGGGATGCCGGTATACCCCCAGAGCCGCACCATGCACAGGGATGGAAAGGAGACTGCGAAAGGCAGGGCAAAGTTCAAATGCCCTAAAATCAGCCGCGCGAAAGGCAGTATCACCTGCACCTGCGAAAACCCCTGCTCTGACGCAAAGTTTGGCAGGACGATCCATCTTGTTTTGAAGGATAATCCGAGACTTTTTTAATGATCCGCCGCGTAGTGGCAAAGAAAGGAAAACGGAGTATAACGCAAGAACTTCTGCTGAACGTTGCAACAAACGTGAGAAAGTGGCTTACAAATTGGAAGACGGCAGATACCGTTCATCTAAAATGTGGTACTGCCGCCTGTTCAGCATCATGATGTGTAAACATCTTGATGCCCGAATCTTGCCAAAGACCTCCCGACTAAAAGATCTCTTTGAACAAGTCGCCTAATTAAAGGCGCAATACCATTATAATCCATGTCAGGCGCATGGTCTACTTAACTGCGCCCTTTTTTCTCCAAGTTCATTCAACTGTTCCACTTTGGACAATATTTACTTTTCAATGTTCATTCGACCGATAAACCTTAGTCGGTAGGCTCAAGATTCCGAGAGCCTATCATTATTAATTTTAGTCCCACCTGATGATTCGTATTACTTCTTTTTCCACGCCGTGGAATTCGAGTAATTTTGCGATATCATTAACGAAAGTACCACTGCACTCCACATTTAGTTGAAATACACTCAACATGAACAATTATTCTTCTTTTATAACAACTCACGATGTTACCTTAATGACATAAAAATGTATTTCTTATTTAATGCTCCACATAAAGCAATTATGGCAGAATAGTCAATGTATTAAACTTCATGACCATCATTTACAACATACTTTAATTCTTCCGGACTTTTCTCAGTCTACACACCTCAGACCTCTTTAGCAGGTTGGAATACAAGCAGCATAGTGTTTTCTGTCTTAAAATGATAATTATAATATCAATTTAATAGTAGACATTAAATACTATTTCACACACACTTCATTTGTTCTTCCCATCATATCATTTATAGCGTTTTAGTAACATAATATTTTTGACAAACAAATTCCACGCCGTGGAAAAAGAGACAGGTATACACAAATTCCACGCCGTGGAAAATGAAACAAGTGTGTTTATAATTCCACGGCGTGGAATTTTTTATGTTTTGATATATAATGTTTCAAGCTAAAATAATATACATTTTAGCTTGATTAAAATGCTTGAATGAGTTAATATGAATATAATGCATATGATAAGGAGGGTATTATGGACAAAGCATATACTGTTAAATTAGGCAAAATACACAATTTAATGTCAAAAAGAAAGTGGGATTATAAAGATACTTTCAGGGCTTCTGGCATTAATATGAGAACTCTTGAAATGGTTTTGAATGGAGATCGAATTTTGGAAACTGATCAATTGGATCAGATGTATGAAATAATTAGAGATTCTAAAAAGCCGAATTTACTGAAGTTAAAAAAACCAATATTCATGACATTTTATGCTTATAAGGGAGGGATAGGAAAAAGCTCTTTAGCCTATAATTTGGCTTATTCATTAGCACAAATGGGATATAAAATACTAGTCATTGATGCGGATGGTCAAGCCGATACCAGTAGTATGCTAAAAAACAATTTTCTAAGCCTTGGCAATAAAAATTTATTTGAAGCCATGTATCATAGTCATGATTTAGTTAAAGGCGGTTATGTATTTCCTACTGGTTATGATAATTTAGATGTAGTAGTAGCAAACATGAAAATGGAGCTTATGGAGGCAACTGTAGCTTTAAAAAACGAACCACAAAGAAAGCAGATCTTAGATTCATGTTTTAAAACAATAATTGAAGAAAACTACTATGATATGGTTATAATAGATAGAGATAAAAATGCCGGATTAGTAAGTGGTTTATTTTTGGAAAAAACTGATTTTATTATTATGCCCGTATTAAGTCAAATGTTATCTTTAAAATCTGCACCGAATACTCGAAGTTTTATTGAAGCGTGTAAGGAACGTAATCCGAATCTTCAGATATTAGGAATGGTTTGGAATCTTGTAGATAAAAGAAAGAATCCAAGAAATACTAGTGCGAAAGATTTCTATGATGGATTTGACAATCTTCTGTTTAATACAGTTATACCTGTATCAGCTGAATTTGAGCGTTCGCAGGATTACATGCTTCCGTTAGGTGTGTATAAAAGTAACGGAGATGCTTATAGAAAAATACAGGATTTGTCTATTGAAGTTCTGGATCGGATAGAAATAAAACTTAAAGAGAGAGGAGATGGTTTAATTGTCAAATAATAGAAAAAAACCTGAATCAAATAAGGTTAAAACTGATTTTCTTAATAAATTAAATCAAGTATCAGCAGAGGAAGCAAAAAATGTATACCAAAATAATATACAGCCAGAGGAAACAGGTGATTTATTATACATAGATCTTGATTTGCTGGAGGATGCTCCAAATGATTGGAATGAATATCCTAGATTAAAAGAGGATCAACCAGACGAATACTTGGAACTAAAGATGTCCATATATAATAAAGGAATTCAACAACCTTTATTAATATATAAAAAAGATGATGGGAAATACACAATTATTGCTGGACATAACCGTAGAGATTGTTCAAGGGAAATAATTGAAGATAACAAGGAAGATCCTGAATTTGATGAGGATAAATTCCGTAGACTTCCCTGTAAAATAGTTGAAAACATAACCGAAGAAGATATTAAGGAGCTAATAGATGATACAAATATTAGTCGTGAATTTGGTAAAATGCCCAGAAATATTCAACTCTCAATTACAATGAGGAAAATGAAGGCATATAAAAGGAGATTTTATTCACAAGGCGAAACAATGGAACATTTGGGAAGAGAAATGGGTCTTAAAAAGTCTGCAATCTATGACTTGTTTAGCATAGCAGAAAAGGTAATTGATCCATTCCAGAAACTTTATTTTAATGGAACTATTACTAAAAAGGCTATTCTCAGCGTTGCTAATATGGATAAACTCACACAAGAGTGGATTATCAGCGAATATGAAGGTGCAATGACTAATGAAAAGGCAGAAAAACTGAAGAGAGGACTGGGCAGAGATGATATCAAGGAAATATTCGAAGGTAATGCTTTACGTATGAAAAAAGTTGTTTTACAGGTACCAGAAAATAGGGTAGAAGAATTCAAAAAAATGGCACACGATTGGTTAAAATGCATAGAATAAATATGACTTTTTAATACTACTATGATGTATACCTTGCTCATGCTGCAGTCCTTTGATATGCTTACTTTTTTATAATGACACAAGAATGGATATATATATTCATATGGAGAATTATTTAATTTTGAACTATCGCTGCTCCTGAAGAAATATAACCTATGAGCATATCCTTTCTTATATCGTAGGGTAAGGTTATTGATATTCGGGAGATAGTAAAACAAGCTCTTTAACAAAAACTGTGTTAATTATTTAGCCTATCATATTTTAAATATAATCGGAGGGTTCCATGGAACAAAAATATACCGTCGAAGAGGCATCCAAAGTAATATTTGAAGCCCTACCTTCTAAAATAGTTGATTATTTCAACAATGAGCTTATAAAAGATTCGGATTCATTATCTGAACTCTACACAATTATAGAGTCTTGGCATATGCAGGCGAGTAGGAATATCTTTAACATAGGATCCTTATCATTAACCACTCTTATTCACTTTATTCTGGATACCTTTCTTGATAATATGAATGAGACTGAAGCTCATGCTTTCTATATTAAAGCCTATAGAAATCGAAAATATTATTTATATAAGTATTTGCAGGAAGAAATGGGAGATGCAGTAATAAAGCCAAAGAATCCACACTTCATTCAGAACGAATGGTTACATATAAGCAGCCCTTTTATAAAGGATACGCTAGGTCAAATTATTCTTAATTCGGACGCATTATTACCAGACTCCAAAGATTCTTTTAAAAGAAAGCGATATGACGATGCATGTTCTTGGTTTAAAGATAGAACATCATACCTCTTTGAATTTCAATATTTTGTAGCTCTTAGCAGCAAAAAACGAGTAGATTATTTTTTGATAGATCTAGGACTTTGTAGTTTAAACATAATCTGTAAAGATTTTTACAGAAACAAATTCGGATTTATCACAAAGACCCCTGACTTTCGATTTGGCCTACCAGAAGGAATACCAGTTGTAAATTGGCAAGCTCAAAATATGCCATTGGAATATGAAATTTCTCCAAGTAAAAATAGCGTAATTGTTTTTGAACCATTGGGGGATTCCACAAACAAAGTTAGACTGGTTATTGGAGAGGTGCCGGCTGATTGTTCAACTGAAGAAAGTAGAAGAGAAGCTATCGCCAGAGTATCCAAAGAATAT
>Ga0153940_1001333_pt1 | contig 11146 bp, 8 predicted proteins | sample TSNJ024MetaG_FD_104736 | JGI IMG/M metagenome (GOLD analysis project Ga0153940, IMG submission 104736) | Attine ant fungus gardens microbial communities from New Jersey, USA - TSNJ024 MetaG | ecosystem: Host-associated > Fungi > Mycelium > Unclassified | place: USA: New Jersey, Brendan T. Byrne...
CATCACCTTCCACAAATCGAAAATCTTTCCTCGTAAAACAACTACCAAACCGTTCTATCGCATGATCTATATTCCTGCCAAAAGCAGTTACCTGAGTTTGAGTAAAAAATGTATCATTCATACTTAACAGAATATCAACTATTACCGAACCAATTAATCCTGTTGCTCCTGTTATTAATATATTTGCTCCAGACATAATATCTAACCTATACACTAATGCCGATATTTCTGCTATACTTTTACGGTATGTATTATTATCTATCATGTTATTTTTACCTTCATTCTTGATGTACTCATGTACTTCTCTACCTGCTTTGCCACTATTCTACATTCACTCATACCAATATTAAGGATCACCCTTTTTTATGGGCATACCATTGTATTCTATATTTTTATACCACGTAATCTGCTATTTCCGTAGAACTATTCCCATAGCTTCTGATACACAAATAATCATAGCTTATAGTTAATTCTTGTCGTATCTATACCAACATTCTAATCATTCTCTTTTAAAATACGCATCATATACTCATTCACCTTTGTACCACAGCTGCCGTCCAAATTCACCGCAAGCGTTGATAATTCCTGCATCTGCCGTTCTCTAACCCCACCCAATTTATCATCAGCTAAATCATCCATAAACCCTTCCATCGAAAATATCCTGCTTTCCTTTCGGAAAAATGCGTTCTTCCTTTCCATTTTTTCAAACCCATCTTCATCTTCAACAAGAATTGTAAAATCCTCTTCTGAAAGTGCAGGATAAAATATTTCATAATACTCTTCTTCCACATTGACTACAGCTAAACCATTATCCCAGTTTCTTTGCGCTAGAATCGTAAAATCATTTAACTTCTCTCCAAATCCACTAGCCAGAAATAGTTCTGGAATATACCCATTGACTCTCTCACTCACAGCCCTCCAAAAGCCTCCAACCAACATAGATGTTTCACCAGATAATTTATTCACCTTAACCATCCCATTGCAGCATCCGGGAATAGTTACTATCCATTTCCCCATATCTATCAGACGCAAATGAACCATATCCCTGTCAGCTACATACTTCCAAAAGCGAAAGTCTTGAGGCATATGATATATCATGACTTCTCCCGTATCCTGATTCCATCTAACAATATCTCCATTATGTACTTCGCCCAGCCAAAGAGTTCTTTGGTCTATGGTAATTCCCGAATATCCATTCTCTTCTTTCCCTATGGAATGTAATGCATAAGAAGCATTATTCATGTTGAACTGCAGTACACAATTGGTATAAGTAGCAGTAATCCACATAATCTCACCGGATACACCACAATCAAAAGTAACCGCATCCTGAGAATCATTTCTTTTGCATAGTTCCTGTATGCAGGTAGTGTGATATGTATAATGCCCCGTTGCTATATTAAACTCTATTATAGAATCATTAAATGCTGGGAGATAAAATACCTTATTTCCATATGCTACTACTTTCCTGCACCGCAGATTCTCTTCTGATATCATATCCGAACAGGAGATAAACCTGTTTGACTTTACATGATACACCATATGGCAGGATGCAATATCGGGCGAAAGATACAGCTTATCTTCACACTCTGCCAAAAAAGGATATGCTCCCCACCACTTAGGCTGCCCTTCCACCCGTCCTGCCAAATGAACTTGCCAGGTATTCATATCCATCCAAAACAATGCATTATAAAGATTCGTTGTAAACCACGCCTTATTCCTTTTTATAACCATATCTGTGATACAAATCCTTCGTTTTTCTTCCTCTGTATAATTACCTGTTAGATAATTATTTAATATAAATATCGGTTTCCCTGCTGCTCCGAACAGATTGATAACAGATGAACCTCCTTCTCCTATATATCCATCTGACAGAACGACTGTGTTGGTTATATCCGGTGTCATATCCAACACACCAATCTGCTCAGACAAAAAATACTCTATCAATTCCTGATATTCACATAATAAATGTGGGCGCATTGCTTTAATAGTAGCTTCCAAAAGAGGATGGGGCCGCCAGATCAGACCTATCTTATTCTGTTCTTTGATCAGCTTACAAATATACCTTATTTTATCAAAGTAGATCTTTCCATCTTGCAGAAAACATCCAAGACTGGTATTTAACATCAATACCTTTTTCCCTTCTAGTATAGGCTTCCATTGTTCTGGAATCACTTTCCCCTTCCGACAGGCATGAATTACTCTATCAATTTTAGGCGAGCCAAAAGGTAGAATTTTATCATAATAACACATCCCCTTAAAGGACTCTTTTGCATACTCAGACTGCACTACCATATAATCCATATTCTGATATGCCGGAAGATCCAAATGCTCTGGTGAAATAAATCCAGTGGTTATATAATATGGTACATATACCAACTTTCTTACATACTTTTTCAATGCTCCTGAGTAATGGTCAGGATAAACAGAAGTTACCAGATTGTAGTTATCATATGGGTTATGAATATATGCTATATCTGGCAGCATCTTCTCAAAGGAATAATTTTGAAAATATATGACAGGAACCTCCGTGGGAAACTGATATCCATCATAACAATACTCCCGTTTCTTTGATACCGCGTCATACTGGCAATATGGTATTGGAACTACAAAACATTCACATCTGCTGTCTTCCCGGCATGCTAACCAGATGCTTTCCAACGAATCCCACATAGCTGCTTTATAAGGCAGGAATACTACATGATAAGTAAGGGGAATCTCTTCAATTACTTCCCTTGTCACATCTACGATACCATTAAGTTCATCTATACGATCCTGCGTTACTACATCCTCTTGTGACAGCATAAATGCCATTTCACAGTATTTCTCCAACTGAGACACAATAACCGAATCACCTGTCACATTATTCTCCAGAGTTTCGCCCACTACAATAGCTGCCTGCTGGCAATCCTGGAGAAGGTTGATTCTCTGCGCCCCATCATTCATTACAACGATTTCTTTATGTAATTCCTGCATGGTCTGCAATAACATGATAAGCTGTTCTTTTATATATAAGCGCATATTCTGCCTTCCTTCATTTATTCCAACACCGCCAAATACCTTTCTGGCTCATTTGTAATAACATCCGTTACCCCATACACAATAAATAAGTTCCAGTCAAATCCCTTAAAAAACCGATTTTCACCGTAAAAAGGTTCTTCTGTATTCCACGCCCTTACAGGCAGATTTTTCATATTGTTCGGTAGCCCTCCATATACCCATCCTATATGAGGGTGCAGTGCATCCGCTTTCACCCGGTCTGCTATTTCAATACAATCCTCCAAGGTAGTGCACAATACACCAGTCTTAGCTTCCGCATAAAGTTCCTTTATCAGCGCTACTGATTCCGGAAGAAAGGAGGAATATACTACATACGCTTCCAAATGGTATTGACGTACGAGATGAAGTATCTTTACTTCCATGCCCACATACCGTATCTTGTTATTTTTCAGCTCAATATTTATTAGTAAGCCCTTTTGTCGGCAATAAGGTGCTAATAACTCCAATACCTCCTGCAATGTAGGTATACTTACGCTCTCCCCATTATCTGTTTCGATCTTTAATTTTTTTAATTGCTGCAAGGTAAACTTACTGACCTCTCCTGTCCCATCGGTGGTTCTGTCTACACTTTCGTCATGTATCACCACCAGGACTCCATCCTTAGTAAGCTGTACATCTAGTTCAATACCGGTAAGCCCCTCCTGTTTCGCCGCCGCTTCAAATGCTCCAAGCGTATTTTCTGGATACTTCCTGCTGCATCCCCTGTGTGCCCATATTTTTACTGCATTCCTTTCTCTACTCTCTGTCCTTTTCTTTATTTTCTTTCTTAACTCTCCAGACAGAAAGTGTTCCATTATCCCAGCTATGGCAATACTTTCCGCCTCTGTAACCCTGGTTTCTGCCGATCCGTTTGAAATAGCTTGTACAAAAGCTTCTATTTCATAACGTAATCCGGAACCTTCATAGGGATATATATATTGTTCCCTCTTAGCTGGATCTTCATATCTGATTTCAAACTTTCCGGTCATCCACCAGGGCGATTCGCATAGAATATACCCTTTCGTCCCGGATATCACTAACTGCCCTTCCGACTTTACAGTCAGTCCTGTTTTCCCCAAACCCATTCCATTTTCATATTGAAAAACAGCTTTTGTATACACATCCAAACCATTTGGACCTGGAAGCGATTGAAAACAGACCTCTTCATAATCAGCCCCTAATAGTCTCAGAATAGGCAATAACACGTAGCTGCCAAATTCCGTAAAGCTACCTCCGTATACTATATCTGTCATTTCGCGTACATTGGTGGGTGTAAGCCTGGTAAAACACGCTTCCACATCTCTTACCTTACCTATGACACCACTTTCAGCCATTTTCATCATTGCCAGAAACCCAGGACAGTAAGCAGTCTTAATAGCTTCCATTAATATACAATTCTTTTCCTTTGACAGATGAAACAACTCTTCTGCCTGTCCCTTCTGTAAAGCCATCGGTTTCTCGCATAGAACATGTTTTCCATGATGCAGCATCCTCCTGGCATATTCATAATGCTTTCCATGAGGAGACGCAATATACACAGCTTCTACCCTATGAAGTAATTCTTCTATACTATCCGTATATTCACAAGGTCCATATTGCTCGGCAAATCTAAAGGCACTTTGTATATCAGGGTTATATATCATTTCTATTCGGATGCCATCTATCAAACGCGCTTCCTGCACAAAACGTCCTGCTATCCTTCCTGTACCAATTATTCCCAATTTTACCATGATCTAATCAATCCTCTATGTTCCTGAAATTTCCTGAAGTATCTCCTGCACCTATCTACCATTTAAGCACCTGATTAGCGGATATTACTCTAATCAGAGCTATACAATTAAACTACATGCTTGCTTTTATCTCTTTCTCTTCTCCGCTCCTCCATGAATTTCTCAGTAATTTCTGCCATTACTATGGATTCTTGAGGAGTCAATTTATAATGAGGACCGCCATATCCATTTATTCTTGAAACAAACTCGCTGATCTCGTACCTGAGACCATCACCTTGAAAATTAGGCTCATATCGCTCCACAATCTTCGGATTTTCATATCTTATTTCGAACTTTTTAGTAAGCCACCATGGCGATTCAGCCAAAATATAACCTTTGGTACCTGCAATTACCAGCTGTCCTTCTGACTTTACACCCAAACCACTCTTGGACAGTCCTAATCCATTTCGGTATTTTAATTGTATCTTTGTATAAGCATCTGTCCGATTCTCTGATAAAATACTGTCAATCCTTATCTCCTCATATTCTGTACCCAATATCTTAATGATAGGAAGCAAAGTATATCCTCCATATTCTAAAAAAGCACCTCCATACTTACTGTCTGTCATTTCCCGTGACTCTATTTCACCCAACCTTGAGAAGCAAGCCTCTACATCCCGAACTTCTCCAATCTTTCCATTCTTGACGATATTCAATAATTGTATAAATCCAGGGCAATAGGCTGTTTTGATTCCTTCCATCAAAACCTCCTTTTTCTGCTCTGCTATCTGATAGAGGTCAATTGTTTCCTCTTTCGTAAAAGCTATAGGTTTTTCACACAGGACATGTTTTCCCATTTCTAATGCTTTTCTGGCATACTCATAATGGGTTTCATGGGGAGATGCAATATAGACTGCGTCTACCTTCTCAAGAAAACATTCGTAATCCTCCGTAAAACACTCCACTTCCTGTTTCCTTGAAAACTTCTCAGCACTTTCTCTGACAGGATTATACGCATATTGGATATTAATTCCACTTACATATTTTGCTTCTGTAATGAACCTTGGCGCAATCCGCCCTGTCCCAACGATTCCCACCTGTATAATCTGAAATCGGCCTGTCCTTAGTATGGTAGAGGAAATATTTGCTGTCCGTTCCAAATAAATAACTTCACAAAATGCTTTCAAATAGTCAAAGGATCCAATCCAGTCAGAACCAATCGCAAAAATATCAACACCATATTTATGGATATCGTCAATTTTTTGGCCTTCATGATCTTCTACGATAATTTCATCTGCTAATCCTGTTTTTCTTACATTATCTATACGCTCCAGAATAGGGTCAATCACATTAACCTTTCCTCGCATTTCATCATAATACTCTGTAGTGACACCAATAATCAAGTAATCTCCTAACTCTTTTGCACGTTTCAACAGATTATAGTGCCCTTCATGAAACAGATCAAAGGTTCCGTATGTTATGACTTTTTTCACATCAATGCCTCCTCATATAATACTACCACACTTTTCTGCATCCGCCAACCTACTTCCTTATTGTCTGGATATAAACTTTCATTTACACCAACATTGGTATCTGTGTATTACCTAACTATTTCCTTTTCATACATTTCGCTCCAATACACATAATGTTTCCAGACTTTAGTTTTTATAGATAATAATTTGTATAACCTTTATCTTCATTTAATATCTACCCACATCCTGAATCCTTATATGTAATATCCTATATTTATTAGTTAGACTTCTTTATCTGTAGGATTCACAACTATTTTTCGTTTATCATGATTCAACAATGCCGCCAAATAAGAAAACGCAGATTTGCTAATAATCATCCAATGACACAGGCTCATCAATTGGATATCAACATAGTTTCTACCCTTTACATTTCCTTCCACATAAACCACTCTTCCATTGGCAAATCCAAATCCTAACTCTTCAGCGTTTGTTTTACACCAGTCAATATCATCAGAGAATACAAAATAGGTGGCATTAGGAAGCAATTCCGACATATTCTTTATAGCTTCGTAATAGACTACTGGGCAAATTCCACTTGAGTTTCACAAAATCTCCACGGCGTATATGAATACTTTGCTAATTACCATCAACCTTAAAATTATGTGTTTCGGCAACAATAGCAATATCCAACCCAGAGTCTTTAATAGATTGACATATCCCAATCCCATTATGACAATTATCCTTAAAATGATTCCATCCAGAAGATGAAAATTCCTTACTCAGAAGATGTGGAATTGCATTGAGAAAAACCTTTTCTATTTCATAACCGTTATGCTGATTTGTAATCCCGAAAAATGAATCATCCAAAAACAGTTTTTACCACTCTCTATTTCCACAAATCTTGCAAAAATGTATTGGAAAATCTGATTAACCTGACTTCCGTTCAAAAATTGAATCTTCATTTATTCAACCCTATGCTCAACCCTTTATTTTCGTAGCCGAATACTGTTTTCCAGCATTTTAAGCTCCATATCTTCCGGAATCAACGATCGCAACTGATCTACTGTTTCAAGAGCAGCTTCATCATCCCCATCCTGTATCATCTTCCATACCTTTTCCTTAACCCCTTTTGCAAGAAATGCAAACTCATCTTTATCCCTGTTATGCACGGATTGCTCATGCTTCGCCTCTTTTCCCAATAGTTCTGAAAATTTTCTTATGACTTCTGTCATCCCCGTTTCCATTTCTGCAGCCTGCTTTAATTCTTTTAAAGCATTAACATAATCCCTCTGTTGCAGAATTCTAATCGCAGCCTGAATCTTCCAAGCTACTTTATATTCTTTTGGAAGTAGCTCAGGATACTCCTCAAAAACGGAGGTATTGTATAACTTTTTATATAGCACGATTACCTTCCGGGCATAACTGCTGATATTTTTTTGAAAAGAAAGAGCATTTATCTCTCCTTCTATACCTCTCACCAGTCTCCATTCGCTTATCCGCATAAGTAACAACTGCCGATATAAATTTTTCTCTTGAAAAGTAGTTTCCAGATGATTGTATAAGTTTTCAATGTCCGAAACAGGCACTTGCCAACACCAGTTCCTGATGGCATTCTCCCACCACTCCTGACTTTCTGTACTTAACAATTCTTCAGTCTTATCCTTATTCGAAATTACAGTTGCCTGGAAGAATCCATATGTCATGGCATCACGATAAGCAATCGGCAAGAAACATTCATGTAATAATATAGTCTGTTGTTCCTTCCAGACTTCCTTATTACTCTCCAAGGCTTCCTTAAGCTTTAAGTAATTTTCCAGAAACACAATTCCTTCCTGATATCTCTCGGTTTTATAGCAGACATAAATAGCAAGACGGCACAATGCTGCCACCCCTATGAGAATACTTTTCTCATCGTTAATAAGCCTTTTCGCTTCTTGATAAGCTTTTTCATATTCCTCAAGTTTTATATGGCATTGTATTATGTTAACATACAAAGCATTAAGAAACTTTTGATTTCCCGCACGTGAATCATTATAATCTCTTATTCCTTTATAAGATATTGACAATGATTTCTCATTGTCACCTATCGCATTATATTCCATCATCATCTGTGCATGGTGCTTTAGATAATATGGTTCTTCCTCATGAATCTTCTGTAATGGTCCTATATTTCTCTCATGTTTCGCATGCACTTCCGCCATAGAATTGTACACATAACCATAGTGATGTACAAATGCATCTAAATATTTATGTGGTACTAAAAGTGGATTCAGTGCTTCATGAATCGGATATTTGAACTCCATACCTTCTACAATCTCTGTCATTCTGGATACATAAAGTTCACTATATATATCACCATTCCAATCTTTAAAATTCCTTACAATATAACTGGCACTGTGATATTTCCTATATTCACCACTTTTAAAAAAGTATTCAATCTCAGAGGTATTTTCGAACCACTCATCGTCATCCATATAGAGGAACCATTTTCCTTTTGCTTCTTTCAATCCTACATTACGGGCAGCAGAAAAATCATCACACCATGTAAAATCAAAAACTCCATCTGCAAACTCCTCTATCCATCTCCTCATATCCTTAGAGCATCCAGTATCTGTCAACAGTAATTCACAGGATATTTGCTCTCTTAAACTCTTTAAAGATTCCAGACATTTCCTAGTAGTTTCATTTCTCCCTGAGACTAATATTGATATTGTTAGTAGTATTTCTTTTTCCTTATGCTTCTCTATCATAATTCACCTTCACCTGTTGCGGCTCCTGGGAACCTTCTTTCCTGGTAGAATATAGGTATCATCCAAAAGAGCAGACCAGCATTGCCAGTCTGCTCTCATGAATTACTTTAGCATGATAATTATCCCAATAAGGATAAAACACCCTGATTAGATTGATTAGCCTGAGCCAACATGGACTGACCTGCCTGAGCAAGAATATTATAGTTGGAGTACTTAACCATCTCGGAAGCCATATCTGTATCACGAATAGCAGATTCAGCAGCTGAGGTATTCTCAACAATATTATCCAAATTGCTAATAGTATGCTCAAGTCTGTTCTGTACGGCACCTAACTCAGAACGTTGTGAAGATACTCTCTTAATCGCATTTGAAATCGTATCAATAGAAGCAGTTGCATTATTACCATTCCCACCATCTACCCGGATACCATTAATACCAAGACTGCGTGCACTCATAGCTTGAATGTTCAATCCGATCTTATTGTCATCAGTAGAGTCTGCGCCTACATGTAAGCCAGTGCTTAAACCTGCATTAAGATCTGCAAATGTAGATATTACAATTGATGGTTTACCTTCTTCATCCGTTGACCGTTCAACGCTCATAACATCATTTGCTGTATCAATTTTAGCGATTTCTGCTTTAACAGCTTTCAGCAAATCATCCATACTGTTGAAATTGTATCCATCTGTTCCACCAGCTACACTTGTCAGTTCTTTTGTTCCTTCAGCAAAACTAAATGTTATAGTATCAGTACCATTAACGTTTATTGCATACTGTGTTACAGTAGTCGAGATAGTGGTATCGTCAGCAAAGGTTACAGTTATCTTATCAGTAGAAACTTTACCAGCAAGTTTAATTTTTCCTGATGCATCAACTTCACCAAGCGAAGCTGTTAAGTTGGCACTTGCAGTTTCATAAGAGCTTACCCCTCTTGCATCCACTCCTTCAGCTTTGGTAGTATTGGTACCCTTCAATAAATAAATCTCATTAAACTTGGTCGTTGTAGCTACACGATCAATTTCTGTTACCAGCTGATCAACTTCGCTTTGGATATAATCTCTGTCATCCTTGCTCTGCGTCTCGTTAGCTGCCTTAACAGCCAGCTCGTTCATACGCTGTAACATATCATGAACTTCTGTCAATGCGCCTTCAGCTGTCTGTACTGCTGAAATACCATCTTCAGCATTGGAGCTTGCCTGGGTAAGTCCCCTGATCTGCTTTCTCATTTTCTCTGAAATAGCAAGACCGGACGCATCATCTGCTGCACGGTTAATCTTATATCCAGAAGATAATTTCTCGGTGGACTTTGCTTGTGATGCTGTGGTCAAACCTAAAAGTCTGTTAGAATTCATAGCTGTTAAATTGTGTTGTACTACCATAATATATTCCTCCTTGAATTTAATGTCGCTTCCCTGCGACTATTGTTAGCTGATTGTTTGTATGATTCGCACATATCCTACCTACAATCATAATATGCTATAACCAACCATTCAGATTGTGCGTATCTTCTGGAAAGGTTATAACGAAAAGCCAGGTACTGCAGTCTGTTGTAATCGTACTTGCAGTTCTGTTTGCTTGCTTGACTAATATATCGGATAAATTAGCAATTACTTTATACCTTTTTTCACATTTTTAATAAAAACTTCTGTACCATACTCTTTAATTCTTCTTATCCATAAATTGCGGTGATACATTATTAATCTTTCTCATATTCTTATAATAATCATATGCCGCCTTGGATGATTGCCTACCCTTACGTATATTGGCGCGTTCACTCAGAAAATAATCTTCTACCAATTTCCTGTTACGTGCTTCCTGCGCCTGTATGGAGACACTTATTTCTGTAACATGGGTAATCAACTCCTGTAGGATAAGAATCTGCTCTGCATACTCTTCCCTATGCTCCTTCAATTCCTCTGCCACATTATCATAAAGGGTTTCAAATCCTATATCCAGCTTAGCCACTTCATCAATCAGAGTGCCCTTTTCCTCCACATAATCATCAAATTTATCCATGTCAATCTGTTCCGACTGGAAAATATGTTGCTGTTTCTGATTATAATCCTGAATATTAGTGAGCACCTGGATTTTTTTACGCAGACTCTCTTCCAGAATACTGAGATAGTTATTCATCATGCGCGTCTCTGCTCCTTATTCCTCTTCATAACCTCTTTCCATG
>Ga0153940_1001334_pt1 | contig 11143 bp, 7 predicted proteins | sample TSNJ024MetaG_FD_104736 | JGI IMG/M metagenome (GOLD analysis project Ga0153940, IMG submission 104736) | Attine ant fungus gardens microbial communities from New Jersey, USA - TSNJ024 MetaG | ecosystem: Host-associated > Fungi > Mycelium > Unclassified | place: USA: New Jersey, Brendan T. Byrne...
AAGAGATATTATAAGCAAGTGATAGAAAATCTCATTTGATCTGGTGCTGCAATTCTTACTTGTGGTGCAAACAGTAACATAATTTTACTCTCTGTACCGTAATGGTCTGATACAATGCATAACGATGGAAAATGTGCATGGATTATGCGGATATTACTTTATGATTTATAACTGAAATTCTATACTATTTTCTGTTTGAAATACAAAAAAGATGGTTTTATATTAACAGATATTTTTCAAATTTACAATATCTTTTTTGCTTTAATAATTTCGGTATGCTTTAATAATTTCGATTCTTTTTTGGTTGAAAAATTTCAGCTATCTCAGCTAACTCAGTTATTCAGCTATTTTACTAATAGCTATCATTCATAAATATATATTTGCATTTACAGTTATTTTCTGGTATGTTACATTGAAGACCAGCATATTTGGAGGTTATCGTTATGGAAATTATACATGGATTTTATGATAAAAAAATAAATCGTTTACACAATACATATGTTACATTCGGATACTTTGATGGTGTTCACAGAGGTCATACCTGTTTACTGAATGCCCTCAGGGAGGAAGCAGAAAAAACAGGAGGAGAAACTGTAGTTATTAGTTTTATCCGTTCGGGGGACGAAGAGCGGGTACTTACTACAGAGGAAGAAAAGGCATATTATTTTCAAAATATGGAGGTTGACTGGTTCATAACAGCTGAGATGACAAAAGAATTGCAGGACATGGCACCGGAAGCTTTCATAAAGGAGATTCTACTTGGTAAATTGAATGCAAACGGAATTGGCTTTGGAAGGGAGATCCGATTTGGAGCCCGGGGATGCGGAGATTCTGCCTTGGCACAACAACTGTGCATATCCTGCGGAGTCAAAAGCATCATTGTAGAAATGGAGCAATATCAGGGGACTGTCATTACCAGCCAGAGAGTAAAAGAAGCCCTTTTGAACTGCAATTTTGAAGAAGTGACCGGGTTATGCGGGCATCCTTATATCATGATTGGAGAGGTGATGCATGGAAAAGCGCTTGGCCGGACTGTGGGGATGCCCACGGTTAACCTGAGTGTGGAGGATCATAAATTAAAACCGCCAAGCGGCGTATATGCTTCCCTGACAAATATTGACGGTGAGGTTTGCAGGGGATTGACAAATGTTGGAAAGCGTCCGTCGGTAGATGATTTTAACCTGATTACCATTGAAACATTCCTTTTGGATTTCTCCCGGGAAATCTATGGAAAGAAGCTGATTATGGAGATATACCTGTATATCAGAGGAGTTATGAAATTTGATAATCTGGAGCAGGTTATGCAGCAGGTGCAGAAGGATCTGGAGAAAACCCGGGATTATTTGAATGATATAATTTGCTGATTCATTGCCCAAAACTGCTGCTTATATAACAAAAAAGCCCCAGGGTTCACTGAAGCTTAATTTTTTGCGATGTTGCAAAAATGAAATTGCTAATTTTAACATTATTTTAAACTTTTATAGTCATATAATACCATTTAATATACCATTTTATGGAGAAAAAGTCTTGTTTTTTCGTTCCATTTATGTTATAAACAATATACCGGACAGGCAGTACACAACATTACATATAGCCACATAACTTTACATTATGAAACAGCTTTTTCTGCATATGCCAATAGTAGGCTCTATTATGTATGAGTTTATCAGTAGATTTTATGGACAAGCCTGGGAACAAGCATTATATGTTAATATTGCCATATAATGTAAATAGGGAAAAGGAGAGAGAGGAATTTTTATGATAATGAACAATCTACTTAAATCCATGTTAGAGGATGATTTTGACACCGAATCTGGACTAAACGATAACAATGATTTTGATTTTGCGGAAGTGATTAAAAAAAGCACTTTCCCACACTCTTTTGAACCAATCCCCTGCATTGATGGAATAGATAGAGTATATACAAAGAATTTGTCTATAACTCAAATTTACATAATAAGATATATTGAGACGAACAAACCGATTACTGTCTGTATAGAAAACAGTGTTTCCAAGTAAATGTCAAACCGTATTCATTAAAGACCCCACAGTAATGCGGGGTCTTTACTTTGCCAGAACATTCACTCTTCATGCGCGGTAATGATTCTATCAAGATACGCACCGAACACTGCTTGTCAAAACCATTAGCTCTGCAGCATTTTTTGATGTGTTTATACTGTATCTTCCAAATTTGTATGAAAAATCAAATTGAATTTCATACAAATTTGTTATAAAATGTAATTTAAGCAGTAAATCATTTTATAATAGGAATTATTATAGTTTATGGAGGCATTTATGAAAAACCATTTAAAGATTAAAAAAAACGGTATGCTGCTTTCATGGATTATATCCTATCTTATTATTATTACAATCCCAGTGTTCTTTGGTCTTGTTTCACTTTCCAATACCAATCGTATCCTAAAGGAAGAGCTCATTTTAATTGAAAAAGAGACTGCCGAACAGGTGAAGTATTTATGTGACGGTGAATTGCAGGCTATACAAAAACTGTCATCTCAGATTTCATCCAATATATTGGTTCAAAATTTTGTGAGTCAGGCGAATAGCAAGTCGGCAGATTTGAAAATGGATATGATGCATATCTTTAATCAATTACAGAAAGATGCAAATGCCATGCGCAGCGTGGAAAGTATTTATGTGATTTCTTATACAAATGACCATGTAATTTCTTCCAATGATGGAACCAATACGGATTTTAACTGGTATTTGAAGAACCAGGATATCTGGGGAGGAATTCTAAATAAAGAGACGTTTTATGAACAATTGGAATCGAAAATACATTCTTTTTTTATAATGGAGAATCAGGATGGAAGCCGTTCATTGTTTTATTGTAACATCGTTTTTTCTGATGTGCGGAAAAAACCAGAGGGAATCGTTTTAATCCGCTTCCAACTGAGGGATATGGTGAACTTATATTCAGGAGAAGGAGGACAGATTTGCGGTTTTGTTGCTCCCGGGGGAATGTGGCTGCCCTTAATAAGTGAAAATATATTAGAAGGCAGTGAGATATCCTTTTCAGAAAATGATTCTTCCATTATAGAAACTATATTTCAGGGACAACAGTACTTTATTGTAAAGACCAATTCTCAGATGAGTGGATATTACTATTTTTATGGTATGCCAACAGATAGTCTTACAGAAGATTTGCGTAAGAATCAGAAGCAAATGCTTTTAAGCATTGGAGCCGGAGCATTATTTTCAATTTGTATGGCGATCTGGCTGGCGTATAAAAATTATAATCCTGTATCCAGGTTAATGCACATCCTGCAGGAAAACCGATTCAGAAATATGATCAATGAAAATGAATTCAGCTTTATTGAGAAATCATTCCAGGAGATCTTTCATGAGAGGAGGACTTTACAGGAAACCATCAAAAATGAATATTCTGTGATCGTCAATAACCTTTTATTAAGGTTACTGAAAGGAAAGTTTTCCAGAAGAGAGCAGATTTTGGATTTGACAGCGCAGTATCAAATCGATTTGGAAGAGGGTGTTTTTGTCTGTCTTTTGTGGACTGTAGATGACTATAGTGCGGAGGAGTGGACAAAAGAAGACACTAATTTGGTGGATTTATCATTTTTTATCGTCAGAAACATTGCCGAAGAAAATTTACGAAAGCGATTTTCATTTGTTTATGCAGTAGAAATTGATGGAATGCTTGCTTTTATCATTCAGGATTTGAAAGATGGAATTGTAGAAGGGATTTTGAAAGAGTCTGCTCTGACACAAAAGATTATATCAGATACATTCAAAATCAGTACTTCTTATTTCATAAGCAGTGAAAAAAAGGAAGCAGAAAGTCTCGCGGCAGCCTATACAGAATGTCTGTCTTCCATGGGAATAATGGGAAGCGTTACCATGGTAGAAGATTCCTCTCTTTATAAGGAACAACAAAAGTTAGATCAATTACTCTCTCTGATACAGATGCGTGATTACAAGAACGCTGCAGGGCGGCTGCGTCAGATAATGTATGATTATATTCATTCTCAGGAACGGAATGATTTCGAGATCCGGCTCTATATGCACCATATGTTTTACTTAGTTTATGTGAATGTGCAGCAACAGGAGGATAGTGCCGGATTCCCAAGGAAAATGGAATATATATTAAATCATGCGGATACAGAAGAAGTGATGGAATCAATATGCAAATATCTTTATAGCCTGGGAGAAGAAACCGAATCGAAGAAACAGAAAAGAACGGAACTTATTATTGCGTATATTGATGCCAATCTTTATAATCCGGACTTATCGATTAATATGATCTCAGAAGCGTTTCAAATATCAGGAAGCTATCTTTCTAAATTACTCAAGAAAGAATTAGGAACCAATATCGTAAACTACATCAATGGAAGGCGAATCGATTATGTTAAGTACCTCATTGATAATAGTGAAGATAATCTGATTTCAGTATCGGAAAAAGCAGGGTTTTATTCCTATCGTACGATGATAAGAGTATTTCGAAAAGTGGAAGGGATGCCTCCTTCAGAATATAGAAAAAGCAGTAAATAGAAAAAGCTGATATTGGGAATACCAATATTGGCTTTTTCTATTTTTGTCACATTTGAGTAAAATAGGATAAAAAATGTCATATAAACTTCTAAAAGGAAAGAAAATGTCAAGTAAATGGAGAAATCGGTCTCTTTTTTCTCATCCAGCATAATGCTAAGATGATACCGTAGTGAAATTTCATAAGCGAATGGAGGAAATAGATATGAAGAAACGATGGTTGGCTTTCCTATTATCAGGCTGCCTGACTCTTGCTGTTTTGTCAGGTTGCTCCAGTAATGGATCAGGAAGTACTGTAAATGACACAGATGATCAAACATCACAGAAAGATTCCGAAGAGACCAGTGTTCAGGGTAACATAGATACGGATGGTAACTATGAGGGAGTCTTAACAGAAAAAGAAGTGACATTTACAGCATTTGTGACAGGTTCTTCAAATTTTACAACCGGTACTTTCACAGAAAGTGTGATTACAGAGAATCCTGCTTATAATCAGATTTTTAAAAACACCAATGTGAAAATGGAATTTATTGTTCCAACATCCGGTGAAGAAGAGTCGCAGTTTAATTTGTTAATTGCTTCTGGCAAATATCCTGATTTTATTATTTCTGGCAAACAATATGTATATCCCGGTGGGTTTGATCAGGCGATCGAAGACGGTGCTTTTTTTGATCTGACGGACTACGCAGAGGAGTACATGCCAAATTACTGGCGTGTGATTCATGAAAATGAACAAATTTTAAAAGAAGCAACTACCTTGAAGAACCGGATTCCTTGTGCCTACTATATTTATAGTCCGGAATATGAGGGAAAAGAGTTGATTTGGGAGGGGCAGGCAATTCGTTTGGATATTTTAGATGCGTTAGGATTAGATATGCCGGAAACCATTGATGACTGGGAAGTTGTTTTAACGGCAATGAAGGATCATGGGGTTGAAGTACCCTATTCTATGATTAATTGTACGGGAATGGATGCAGCATTTTTAATGTCGTACGGAATCGCCAAGCCTCCGATTAACGCATTCAGTCAGAATTGTTTCTACGCAAATGAAGAAGGCAAGATAACCTATGGTGCTATAGAAGATGGATACAAAGAATATTTGAACACGATGAACCGCTGGTATAAGAACGGTTTGCTGGATTCTGAATTTATGACCCGTTCTTATATGACGGTATCTGATACAATTATTGCAATGTATGGAAAGGGACAGATTGGAGCTGCTTATGTATTTGATGGAATTTTACCTACTATGGTATTGGCAGTAAAATCGGAAAATGAAAAAGCAGTGACAAAAGCAGTACCGACACCAGTTCTTTCTCAGGGAGATACCGTTTTACGTTCCGTGGATAAGCTGTATGCAGGAAATGGTACCTATTGGGCCATCACAAATAATTGCAGTGATCCCATACTTGCTATGAGGTTTTTGGATTACATGTGTTCTCCGGAGGGGATTAATCTGACCAATTATGGTGTAGAGGGTGATGCTTATACTATGGAGGATGGTATACCTGCTTTTACAGAAAAAATTTTAGGTGCAGAAGTAGGAACCGCAGATTCCTGGAGGAAAAATAGTGGAAATGCTTTATGTATTATTGGGCAGGAACCTGTGCGCAATATGCAATTTAAGGATGCAAATACGCAGGAATGGGACAGAGTATGGACGGAAAGTGCAGAACAATATAGCACGATAGTCTCCCTGTCGGCGGAAGAAGAGACCAGATTATCTACGCTCATGGGGGATATTACAACGTATGTGCAAGAAATGACGATCAAAGCAATTATTGATGAAAAAGTATTAAATAACTGGGATGAAGTAGTCCAGAAGCTGGAAGAAATGGGAATGAATGAAGTGCTGGAAATGCAACAAGCAGGTTATGATCGCTACAATAATCGTTAAAATGGGAGATGCACATGAAAAAAAGGAAAAATTTGCTGAAACAAATTCAAAAAAATCAAGCTTACTATTGGATGATACTTCCTGTGCTGCTTTACTTTTTCGTTTTTTCTTATATTCCAATAGGAGGATTGGTTATAGCGTTTCAGGACTTTAAACCAGCAAAAGGAATTTTACAAAGCAATTTTGTCTGGCTGAAGAATTTTACTGATTTTTTTAACAGTATTTATTTTGGACGTGTGCTGAAAAATACGGTTGTATTAAGTGGCTTAAGCTTATTGATCTGCTTCCCGCTGCCAATTATATTTGCCTTACTTTTAAATGAAATTCGTTCAAATAAATTCAAAAAAACCATACAGACCATAACTTATATGCCATATTTTGTTTCATTGGTAGTGGTAGCTGGAATTATTATTGACTTTACCTCTTCAGATGGATTGATTGGCGGTACGCTGATGCGTATGCTAACCGGTGATAAAGTAAATCTTCTTGCAGAAGCCAAATATTTTCGGTCAATCATGATTGTCAGTGAACTATGGCAAAGCCTGGGGTATTCCAGTATTATCTATATCGCTGCACTTTCAGGGGTGGATCAGCAGCTTTATGAGGCGGCGGCTATTGACGGAGCAGGGAGGTGGAAGCAAATATGGAATATCACACTTCCTGCTATTTCATCAACTATTATCATCATGTTGATTTTGAAATGCGGAACCCTGCTTTCTATTGGTGCGGAAAAGATTATCCTGATCTACAATGCCAATATTTATGAAACAGCAGACGTGATATCTACGTTTGTTTATAGAAAAGGATTGCAGGAGTTTAATTATGGTTATTCAACGGCAGTGGGAATGTTTAACTCTGTAATCAATTTTATCTTGATACTTGTAAGCAACCGGCTTGCAAAACGTTTCAGTGATACAAATCTGTTTTAAGGGAGAACATAATGATTGAATCAAAAAGTATAAGCAGAAAAATATTTCAAATTTGCAATACAGTTATTTTGCTATTATTGGCTGTCATATGTGTCATCCCTATTATACATGTGGTAATGTCATCTTTATCAGATCCGGTGGAGTTATCAAAACAGACAGGCTTGGTTCTGTTTCCCAGGAAAATCTCTCTTGTGGGATATAGTGAAGTGTTAAAAACATCCTCCATTTGGAATGGCTATTTACATACGATTATTTACGTAGTAATTCAGACTGTCGTTGGTGTGTTCTTTACTGCCCTGGGTGCGTATGTATTATCCAGAAAAGAGCTTCCGTTTAAAAACGCAATGATGCTTATGATTACATTTACGATGATTTTTAACGGGGGCTTAATTCCAAACTATATGTTAATGAATGGATTGAATCTGTTGGATACACCGTGGGCAGTGATTATACCCGGCTGTATTACGCCGATGAATCTGATTATTATGAGAACCTTTTTCCTTACGATTCCGGATAGTTTGGAGGAAAGTGCGAAACTGGACGGGGCTGGGGCATGGTATATTTTATTCAAAATATATTTGCCGCTGTCCAAAGCTAATATTGCTGTTATTGCTTTGTTTTTAGTGGTTGCTCAATGGAACAGTTATTTTACAGCAATGATCTATCTTCAGGATCGAAGCTTGTGGCCATTGCAATTGATCCTCAAGGATCTGATAACCACAGCGAAAGGTGCGGCAGTATTGGCAGCGCAGTCCGGAGGTGGTGGCGGCAACTCCGGAATGACCGTTATGACAACAAAAGTAATGAATTACGCAGTTATTGTAGTGGCTTCTCTGCCAATATTCTGTGCTTATCCGTTTATACAGAAATATTTTGTCAAAGGAGTCATGATTGGTTCCGTTAAGGGCTGAGAAAAGGAGGAGAGATAATGGCATTGATAAAGGTGGATTTTTTCTCAGAAGTGTTGGGTATGGGAAGTCAGGTGAATGTATTATTGCCGCAGGAGAAGCAGGGTATTGGTATTGAAGGTACGAAAAAATCAGGAAATTATCCGGTTTTATGGCTGCTTCATGGAGCCAGTGATGACCATACAACATGGATGCGCAGAACATCCATAGAACGATACGTTGCTTCAATGGGGATTGCGGTGATCACACCAGCTGCTCACTTGAGCTTTTATACAAATATGAAATACGGTGCTCCGTATCTGGACTATATCGCAGATGAATTACCGGAGATTATGAGAGGATTCTTTCCCATATCCCATAAGCGGGAGGATAATTTTATTGCAGGTCAGTCCATGGGAGGATATGGTGCATTGAAGATTGGGTTATCCAGACCGGGAAGATATGCAGGAATCGGCTGTTTTTCTTCAGGTAATCTGGTTTTGGATATCAACAGAACGAAAATGCCTGAATTAGATAAAATAAATGAAATGGTATACGGAGTGCAAAAACCCGGACAGCTGCTAGGGACAGAGCATGATATTTTTGAGCTTGCGAAACGTTACATTTCTTCCGGGCAAGCACTGCCGGCAATTTACCAGGTTTGCGGAAGTGAAGATTTTTTGATTGAATTCTCCAGAAAAACGAATGATTGGTTTCAAGACTCTGCATATGATTCTATTTACAAAGAAGCTCAGGGAGAACATGATTGGGATTTCTGGGATATTTGGATCCAGGATTTCTTGTTCTGGATGAGGGAGAAACTAACGGCAAAGTCATAATTGTGACACGACATTATTCAGCTTGGAAAAATAAAGCAAACCCGACAGTTGTTATATACAGATTGATGGGTTTGCTTTATCTTTTATTCTTTCCTGATTAATTTATGGTCATACTATAAAGTCTCAAAATATAAAGGAATCCCCTCTTTTTCAAAAGCGTAATACTCAGAAATCTGATATAATATGAATTACAATAGCGTTACCATGGCTGAAATTCTTACTATTAACACGATTACGAGGAGGCAATTTATGAAAAACATGAAAGATGAATCAAACATAAAATTTGGAGACGTACCGGGAGATATAGTAAGCATAGGGAAAGAAGTGCGTCATAATGCAGAAGTGATTTTCCCTAAAATTCTGCAATTACTCCCTGAAGTTATGGAAAGAAATCCATATAAGCGTGCGGTCATAACCGTATGCGGAGGTTCCGGTGCAGGAAAGTCAGGTGTTGCCTCTTTACTAACCCGTTATTTTGAAGATATGTCCATTAGCAGCTATGTTTTATCAGGTGATAATTATCCCCGGCGGATTCCACTGTATAATGATGCGGAACGGCTTCATATATTTAGGGAAAGCGGTATACATACCCTGCTTGAACAGGGGGAATATAGTGAAAAACGTTTCCGGATACTAAGGGACATACGAAGTACAGGTGATGATGCAGATCCGGAATACCGTAAAAAATATCCATGGATAGCAATATATCAGGACGGAGGAAAGGAAGGACTGCGCAAATATTTGGGAACACCTTCGGAAATTCATTTTGGGCAGCTTGACAGAATCATCAGCAGCTTTAAGCAGGGAGAGGATAAAATCTGGCTGCGGCGGCTGGGCAGGGAGGATACAGAGCTATGGTATGATGAAATTGACTTCAGCAATACGCAGATTCTGTTGGTTGAATGGACCCATGGCAACAGTGATTATCTGACGGGAATTGATATTTCCGTATTGCTTTGCAGCACCCCGGAGGAAACCATGTATTACCGCAAGGCCAGAAACAGGGATCTGAATGCGGACAGTCCCTTTACCACGATGGTACTTGCCATAGAACAGGAATTGGTAGAACGTCAGGCTCATAAATCCCAAATTATAATTTCCAGATCCGGAGAACTGATGGAACCCAAAATAGAGAATGGTCCTATGCTGAATGCTTATCCTGACAGTATGGGCGGTACTTTAGGGGATATAGTGGAGATTCTGAATATGCCGGAACTAAATAAGGCATTTACCTCTTTTTATATCCTTCCAAGTATTTTTCATTCGGATTTGGATCGGGGGTTTTCCATTATGGATTACCAGTTGGAAGAGCAGTTGGCAAGTGAGGAAGACCTGAAGCAGATTCGGGATATGGGAATTGACCTGAAGCTGGATTTTGTCCTGAACCATGCCTCTGTCCGCTCAATGCAGTTCCAGGACATCTTGTCAAAAGGCAGGGACTCGGAATATAAAGATTTCTTTATCGATTGGAATAAATTCTGGGAAGGGTATGGTTCCATGACGGCTGAGGGTTATATGGAACCGGAAGCCTCGCTGCGTGAGAAGATGGTTTTCCGGAAACCAGGTCTGCCGATTCTGATGGTCAGAATGCCGGATGGTTCGGAAATACCATATTGGAATACTTTTTACCAGGAAGTCACCTATGAAAGCGGGGACAACCGATTCCCCGGCAGTACCCGGATTTCCTATCAGGGGCAGATGGATTTAAATATCAAGTCTCCCATGGTATGGGATTTTTATGCAGATACTTTAAAGAGATTAGCCTCTTATGGAGCCGCAATCATTCGTCTGGATGCTTTTGCCTATGCCTCGAAGGAACCGGGAAAAAAGAATTTTCTAAACGAACCGGAGACCTGGGAGCTGCTTAACAGGATACGAAACATGGCGGATCAGGACAAGCTTACATTGCTTCCGGAAATCCATGCAGCATACGAGGAAGGTATTCATGAAAAAATTGCAGGGAAAGGTTATCTGACATATGATTTCTTTCTTCCCGGCCTGATTCTGGATGCTCTTGAAGAAGAGAATGGAGAAAGTCTGGCAGCCTGGGCTCGCGAGCAGGTGGAA
>Ga0153940_1001340_pt1 | contig 11129 bp, 4 predicted proteins | sample TSNJ024MetaG_FD_104736 | JGI IMG/M metagenome (GOLD analysis project Ga0153940, IMG submission 104736) | Attine ant fungus gardens microbial communities from New Jersey, USA - TSNJ024 MetaG | ecosystem: Host-associated > Fungi > Mycelium > Unclassified | place: USA: New Jersey, Brendan T. Byrne...
TTATAAATACTGGTATTGAATTGGATTCTTATATTGTTTCAAACTCATCCTATTTACAGGTAAATTGGAAAGATGATTTATCTATAGCAGATTTTAATAAACAGAATGTTTATTTTCAAAAAGAAAATGCAGACAATTATATTAAAGCCATTATTAATATAAATTGTATTGAATAGGATTGCAATTTATATACTGTTTATGAATTGTGTCGCCCTATTCCTGAACTGACACAGGAATTGAAAGCAACTCTTGAAATGATGGAAGGAAATTTATGTCCTGCCATTCGAACCATCAAAAGGAACAAGTTTGCAAAAACTTTAATTTTAGTTATATTTGAATATGATATATCATTATATAGTAATCGGCTGTAAATAGATATGTTGTCTTATTTATCATTTCAAGTCCGCAACATATTGGCCTATAAAAACATACTTTTTGTGTATCGGAATGTTATTATAAAAATATTTTACCCCTAAGATGATTCTTTTAGGGGTAATTTACGTCAAAAGCCAAATATATTCTTGATAGGTATAATTAAAGAAGAACAGATAAATAATAGCTTTATCAAAAGAAGACGAGAATTGCTTCCTGCCCTAAATGTTTTCACAACGGAATAATCCTTATTGTGATAAGCTTTCATTTTGTCTTGCAAACGTAAATTTTTTCTTCGAAAAATCCAAATAATTGTTAAAATTTATAAATTCTATTCGGAAAGAATAATTTACTGGTGTGTTTGTAGTAAGCAGTATAATGGAAACAGGGACAAAGATACGATCCTCTTTCTTTATTACAGACTTTGTATTGTAAATAATTAGTGCAACCGTGTCGAATTTGCATAAACTTTTTTATTGGCGGATCATTTTCTCTTCTAACACATTATGCTAATATATCTAAACGGTGTAAACTTTCAGACGTGTCGGTTGATGTCACGGACAGAAACAACATTTTAAAGGACAAAATAAATTAAATGACAGGTTATTAAAAGAAAGGGATTCGTAAAAGGTCAGGATGGTTTCGGATATAAAGTCTATATAAAACAAGATGGTTAACCTTTTTTATTTTGTCAATAACCCGATTTTAACCCATTATTTAACCTATGATATCATATTTTTGAAAAAAGCATATTCTTGTTTATGAAGAAAAATCGATTATTTCCATTATTTATTCTGCTGTTTTTTATCCAATTATCATCATTTGCCCAAAAATGGAACATGAAGCACGCTCGCATAATGACTCCCTGGGCTGAGCAGATCGACCCGGAGAATGTGCTGGGCGAATATCCCCGTCCTCAGATGATACGTTCTGCCTGGACTAATTTGAATGGTGTGTGGGATTTTACGAAGGTAGATAACATGGCATATAATCCATCTCAGAAATATGATAAGTCGATTCTGGTTCCTTTTCCTATGGAATCTGCTATTTCGGGGATTATGGATACTAATCATATGGAGAACCGTGGAAAGGTCTTTGCTTATCGCAGGCAATTTTCGGTTTCTGCTAAAAAAGGGGAAGATATTCTTTTGCATTTTGGAGCAGTAGACTGGAAATGTGCAGTATATGTTAATGGCTATAAAGTGGGGGAACATAAAGGAGGATTTGATCCATTCTACTTTAATATTACAGAGGCTATAGATGCGAAAAAACGGAATCAGGAGCTTTGCGTTTTTGTGCAGGACTATCAGGAGTTTGGTGGTTATCCTCATGGAAAACAAAAGATTGGTGAAAAGGTAATATGGTACACGCCTGTAACGGGCATCTGGCAGACCGTATGGCTGGAATCAGTTCCCAAAACCCATATTGAAAGATTAGTTATCAGGCCCAATATTGATAACGAAACAATAAATGTTAAGGTACTTGCTGAAAATACGTCGACTTTGACTAAAGCTACAATTAAAGTATACGACGGACAGAATCTGATAGCTACGGCAAACAATACCGCTATTGGGGAAGAAGTAGCGATATCCGTTCCCAAAGCTAAACTTTGGAGCCCGGAGTCACCATTCCTTTATGATTTGACAATAGAGTTATATGATGACCGTAGAATAACGGATAAGGTAGATAGTTATTTTGGGATGAGAAAGATCAGTGTAGAATACTTCAACGGGCGCCCTGGCATGTTTCTGAATAATAAGCCTTATTTTCATTATGGGGTACTCGATCAGGGCTATTGGCCGGATGGTTTATACACGGCTCCCACCGATGATGCTTTGAAATTTGACTTAGTTAAAACGAAAGAATTCGGAATGAATATGTCCCGTAAGCATATTAAAGTCGAGCCGGCCCGCTGGTATTACCATTGCGACAAGATGGGTATTCTTGTGTGGCAGGATATCCCGAATCCCGGTTTTGGACAAAAAGGTAAAATTATAGATGAAAATACGGATATAAGAGAGAACTTCCATGATGAGATGGTGAGGATAATGAAATCACTGGAAAACTATCCCTCTGTTGTTTTATGGACGATTTATAACGAGAGTTGGGGGCAACCGGATGAAAAAGTATCGAAACGTAGTGTAGACATTGCGCGTGAAACAGACCCCTATCGTCTGATAAGTATTGCCAGCGGATGGAACGATTATGAATATGGAGATATAAAAGACACACACTGGTATCCTCAGCCTAATGTATTGCCTAATCCTGTGAATAAGCGGGCATCTGTTTGTGGTGAGTATGGTGGTATAACATTACTCGTGGACGGACACAGGTGGATCGGGGGAAGTGATATGAAATACACACAGGTATATTCTTCTGAGGAACTTAAGAATACGTTTGTAGGCTTTGTCAATCAGGTTCTTGGTTTACAGGCTAATGGTCTTTGTGCAGCCGTATATACTCAGATCACCGATGTCGAAGATGAAGAGAACGGGTTGATTACATATGACAGAAAAGTAGTAAAAGTTGATAAAGCACAACTAACGGAGATAAGCGATGCTGTACAATACAATATTTCCCATACTTCTGTTCCTGTCGTACCTGTATCTCAGGCTGGAAATGTAGTTGACAAGTGGCGTTATTATTCTTCCGATAAAGAGCTTACATCAGATACATGGAAAAGTATTTCTTTTGCAGACGCGGCTTGGAATGAAGGCGCTGCCGGGTTTGGCTATGGAAGTTTACAGGGCGCAACTATGAATACCAGGTGGGATAAGCAGTACATATATATGCGTACGTGGCAAAATTTTAACAATGTAAAATCCGGTGATATTGATAAACTACAAATGCAGATATTCCATGATGAAGAGTGCGAAATATATATAAACGGCGTACTTGCAGTTTCGTTAAACGGTTTTACAAACCGCTATGCATTTGTAGAAATAAGCAAAGAGGCAAAAGCAAGTATAAATATAGGCCAACCCAACCTTATCGCCGTAAAATGTAAGAATGTAGAAGGAAATCAATTTATAGACTTAGGTTTTAGTCTGGTCGGTGTTTCTATCGATTCATTAATTTGTCCGGTCGGTACGAGTCACTAAATCATTTTTATGAGTTTTGCACAGATATTGATATTTTTTGGTCAGTTATTCTTGCCTTTTTTTTCAGTTTTAATTTACGTTCGTTGAATGAAAATTATACCATGAATTACGCCATTATCACATATTTAAACAGTCAGCAGATACAGTCTATTTATAATACAAATAAACTGTATAATCGCCATATATTTAACATATTATATTTGGTAATTAATCCTGTTTTATTAGAGAGAGAGAGAGAGAGAGAGAGAGAGAGAGAGAGAGAGAGAGAGCTGATATGCGTAATATTAAATAAAAAAAGTGAAGAAAGCAATAGGCCGGGCATAGTAAATAAAATCCGACCTCATTTTTATAATAAAAAACCCTTCTTCCGGAGAACTTTTTTGTTCCCGGGAGAGGGGTTTTTGCATTTATACGCACCTGTCAAAACTTAGAAAAGGGAAATCATCCATTCATATTCAAAAAACCAATTACTAACCTCTAAAATTTATCGCCTATGGGAAAGCAAAAAAGATAACAATAGATCAGAGAATTAAATCAACTAACCTTAATCTGAAAATAAAATAATGATCCGAAAATGAGGGTAATTACTTATCCCTCTAAGTAAGACTAAGAAATTTATTATAGAAAAAATTTAATCTTAATTATGAAAAAAACATTGACCATTAGTATTAATATTTCAAATTAATAAAATGTAACACTATGAAAAAATTAAAGTATCTAATGTATTTGACTGTAACAGTTTTGTGTACGTTATTGTCTTGTAGCAACGAATCCAATGATCTTATAACCGGTAATGATGAAAAAGAACAAAAAGAAGAGAAAAAAGAGTTAAAATCCATTGTTTATACAGATAATTATATACTCGACACTAATCAAGGCCTTTATATCGCTCCAGGTATAGAATGGTGGCATAATAGGGAGGGAACTTTTGGTTGTTACTTATATGATGTTTATTATCTAGACACTCCTTATTCTCCGTATTCACCAAACAACTATTTCCATTATATAAATATTATTTGGAATGGATACCCGCCATATAATTATTCTAATTTCCGAGACTATAGAATGCAAGTACAATACCGGATTGGTAATTATGATTGGATAACCCCAGGAAATGTAGCTAACGTTGAGGGAGTTCCATACCGAACATATGGAATCTATAATATTCTGGGGCATGAGGCAGCTTTAGACCTAAATTCTACAGATTTCGCTTATGGTAATTTAGAAATCAGAATAAGAATGGTGCATAAAGATTTCCCAGGTCCAAATATTGGCACAATAACAGAACCGAAATATAATGCCAACTTAGTTTCCAAATGGGCTTATTGTAACCGCATAGTTAATAACATTTACGGTTCAGGAAGTCCTTTGTTAGGAGATCCAAATACTGGAGTATATGGAAGAATTAAAATTTATGTGAGTATACCTCCCGATTCAAATCATGATGATTATTCTTATTTTGTATCATTTGGGGAACATTCTTATGATAAAAATTTTGCAATGGGAGGGATTAATGGTTTTTATTGGAAGCCTGTTAAGACCGGAACAGTCAATGTTATTGCTCAAAAAAGAGACACTTCTTCTACCCCTACATATATAAAGACGGTTTCAAAATCAAGTGCGTATGATGCAGGTACAGAAAGTCTGACTTTTACCTTTTCATCAAATGAATTTTGAAAATATCATTAAGAACAGCTCTCTTAAGTATCAGTCAATAAAATATTTAAAACTCAATGAAAAACATTATGGAAAAGTTTAAATCTTGGTGGCGTATCCGGTGGATAATGCCGCTCCTGCTATTTCTTTGCCTCACAAGCTGCAAAGATAACAATGAGAACAGCAACAGCGCGCCTCCTTTTGATTCTTCCCAACCGGTAGTGATAACCGATTTCCTTCCTAAAGAAGGAGGTATAGGACAGCGATTGGTTATTTACGGAAAAAACTTTGGCAATGATCTTAGCCTTATCCGCGTATATATTGGCGGTAAAGAGGCTAAAGTGATCGGCGTAGAAGGTGAAAGCCTTTACTGTCTGGTTCCCGGAAAAGCGATAAAAGGAAACATCGAAGTATGGGTGGGGAAAGGAGACAACCCTGTCGTAGCCAAAGCCGGTGAATTATTTCAATATCAACGGAAGATGGTCGTTTCCACAGTGGCCGGGTATAAAACCGACAGGGACGACCAGGGATGGAAAGACGGTAAGTTTAAAGATCCGGATCCAAACAAAATGGCGGCAGGATTCAGAAACTCAGGATGGTTGAAATTCGACCCGGTGAATCCTAAAAACCTGTGGATGGTATGTGATGGAAACGACGGGCTCTATCTGATAAATTTTCAGGACAGCACCATCACCAAAAGACAGGGAGGGTTTGACCGTCCCCGCGCAATTGATTTTACCATCGATGGGCAGTACATGCTTGTCGCGGAAGACAGGGGCGGAGAAGACGACCGGAATGTTATCAGGGTCGACCGCGCCCAAAACTTCGTGAACAAAGACATCATCACCAGGTATAAGCAATGCAACACGGTGGCGGTTCATCCTGTAAATGGCGAAATGTATTTCAACAGTTACGAAAAAGGACAATTCTACCGTTACGACCTGAACAAATATTTCAGCGAAGGATTGGGGCCTAAAGACTATGTCTCACTATTTTTTGTCCACGACCCGGAATGGGAATACCGTATCATTATACACCCTACGGGAAACTACGCATATGTAGTGATAGTCAATAAACATTATATCTTACGCGTCGATTACAACTGGGAAAAGCAACAGTTCAATCAACCCTATGTAGTATGCGGGACAATAAGGGAAAGCGGATATGAAGACGGCGTCGGTACCAGCACGCACCTCGATCAACCTTATCAGGGAGTGTTTGTGAAAAACACCGAATATGAGGCAGCCGGGAAAAGCGATATATACGATTTTTACTTTACAGATAAATTTAATCATGCTATCCGTAAACTGACGCCTGAGGGCGCTGTAACCACATTCGCCGGACGGGGTAGTTCCAGTATCAATCCCAATCCTTATGGTTATATCGACGGGGATTTGCGTGAAGAAGCCCGTTTCGACCGTCCTACGGGAATCGCGTATAATGAAGGAGAACGCGCATTTTACGTAGCGGATGACGAAAATCGCCGCCTTCGTAAAATTGCCCTGGAAGAAATGGATGAAGAATAATTTAATTTATGAATAAACACATATCGATTATGAAGAAATTTTTAATAATATGTATGTCATTAATAGCCTTTTCTCTCAACACTTTCGCGCAGGAAAGAGTTGAAGTGACAGGGCGGGTGACAGATGCCGGTAATGAGCCGTTAATTGGCGTAAGTGTCGCCGTGGCCGATGCTCCGGGATTGGGTACCATCACCGATGTGGACGGAAAATATAAGATAAAACTGGAAAGATATAAGAAGCTGGTTTTTTCTTACATCGGCTTTGAAAGACAGGAAGTCCTGATAAACGAACAGCGTGTGGTCGATATCACAATGAAAGAAGCTGAGTCCAGTGTATTGAAAGAGATTGTAGTGACCGGAACCGGTGTGCAGACAAAGCAAACCCTGACCGGTGCGGTATCTACGGTTAATATGCGGGACTTAAAGTCAAATCCGACATCGAGCATATCCAATGCGCTGGCTGGTAATGTACCGGGTATTATGGCTATGGCTGTGTCGGGCCAGCCGGGGAAAAATATATCGGAATTCTGGATTCGCGGAATCTCCACATTTGGAGGCGGAAGCAGTGCGCTTGTGCTTGTAGACGGATTTGAGCGCGACCTGAACGATATTAATATAGAAGATATAGAATCTTTCTCGGTACTTAAGGATGCCTCCGTTACGGCTATTTACGGTTCCAAAGGAGCCAACGGCGTTATATTGATCACCACCAAACGCGGTAAATCGGGTAAGATAAACATCGATGTTAAAGTAGAAACCACATACAACACGCGTACTATTACGCCTGAGTTTGTCGATGGTTCTACCTATGCCAGCCTATTGAACGAGTCCCGTATCACCCGCAACTTTTCCCCGATCTATCAGCCGGAAGAACTGGAGATACTGCGTTTAGGGCTCGATCCCGACCTGTATCCGAATGTAGACTGGAAAGACCTGCTGCTCAAAGATGGCGCCATGGCATACCGTGCCAATATGAATATGAGCGGGGGAGGTACTACAGCCCGTTATTTTGTATCCGTCAGCTATTCGGACGAAGGTGGTATGTACAAAACCGATAAAGCGCTCAGAGAGGATTATGATACCAATGCGAATTACAAGAGATGGAATTACCGTCTCAACACAGATATAGACATCACCAAGTCCACTGTGCTGAAAGTCGGTGTATCGGGAATATTGTCGAAACGCAACAGCCCGGGAGTAGGTGATGAAAATAATAATGTATGGGCTTCGCTCTTCGGATATTCTCCTATACGTACACCGGTAATGTACTCGAATGGTTATGTGCCCGCTGTTGGTACGGGAGGGCAGACCAATCCATGGGTGATGGCTACACAGACAGGCTTCAATGAAAACTGGGAAAACAATATACAAACAAACGTATCCCTTGAGCAAAACTTCGATTTCATAACCAAGGGACTGCGTTTCACCGGCCACTTTGGTTTCGATACAGAGAATTCGAATAATATACAGCGCCGCAAATGGCCTGAACAATGGAAAGCTGAACGCAGTCGCAACGCGCAGGGCGAATTAGTTTTCACCCATATCTCCGATCCCAGTGAAATGGTACAGGGTGGTTATTCATCCGGTAACCGGCGCGAGTTTCTCGATTTAATGCTTAACTGGGACCGTGGATTTAACGGGCACAATGTCGGGGGAGCCCTTAAATATACAAGGGACGCTTTTATTAAAACTGTCGATTTAGGAACCGATATCAAAAACGGAGTATCGAGGCGTAATCAGGGATTGGCCGGACGCGTGACATATAACTGGAATCTGCGTTATTTCGCGGACTTTAATTTCGGATATACAGGTTCGGAAAACTTCGCCGTAGGCCAGCAATACGGATTCTTCCCTGCATTCTCGGCGGGCTGGAATATAGCTGAAGAAAAATTCATTAAAGACAATCTGGGATGGATGAACATGTTCAAGGTTCGCTATTCCTGGGGTAGGGTAGGTAACGACAACTTAGGGGATATCCGCTTCCCGTATTTATACTCTATGGCAGAGATAGGGCACAGGGATGAGCGAAACGTATGGATTCCGGAAGGAGGATACCAGTTGTCCGATTTCGGCACCGACCATTATATCGGAGGCTTGCAGTACACTCAGGTTGCTTCGCCATATGTCACCTGGGAGATTGCTACCAAAAACAACCTGGGCTTCGATTTATCGCTTTTCGGAGATAAATTCCAGGCCAATGTCGACTTCTTCGATGAAAAACGCGAGGGAATATATATGGCGCGTAATTTCTTACCATCTATGGTCGGTTTGGAAAGTACTCCGAGCGCTAATGTGGGAGCAGTAAAATCAAGAGGATTTGACGGACGTATCGAATACAGGCAAAAACTGGGCGATGTGAACCTGACCGTCAGAGGCAATATGACATACAGTAAGAACGAAGTACTTGAAAGAGACGAGGAAAACAATGTATATGCATATCAGAACCAGGAAGGTTACCGGGTAGATCAGGCTAAAGGGTTGATCTCCTTAGGTTTGTTTGAAGACTACGATGATATACGCAACAGCCCTACACAAACTTTTGGTACTGTTCAGCCAGGCGATATCAAGTATAAAGACGTCAATGGTGACGGTATTATAGACGACGGAGACCAGGTGGCTGTCGGCGCTACCCAGAGGCCTAATCTTATTTATGGCGCGGGTATATCCGCCAGTTGGAATGGATTTGATGTAAACGTACACTTCCAGGGCGCAGGGAAATCGACATTCTTCACATACGGAAAAACCGTGTATGCGTTCAGTGAAGGAGAATGGGGTACGGTATTAAAAGATGTAATGGGGCCTAACCGCTGGATAGCGGCCGATATTTCGGGCGACCCGTCGACAGAAGACCCGAACGCTTCGTATCCCCGGTTAAGTTTCGGCGGGAATGCGAACAACTACAGGAATTCGACTTTCTGGCTGCGAAACGGAGCGTACCTTCGCCTGAAAACGGTAGATATAGGATATACGCTTCCTAAAAACTTAACGAATAGGATTCATTGCAATAACATCCGGGTATTTTTGGTCGGGACCAATCTTTTGACCTGGTCTAAATTCAAACTTTGGGACCCTGAGCTTGCGACACCTCGTGGAGAAGATTATCCATTGGCGAAATCGATTACATTGGGCTTAAGTGTTAACTTATAAAATAAAGTAATATGATAAAGAAAATATATATTCTGTTATTGGTGCTGGGAGCAGGATTTTTCTTCTCCTGTTCGGATTATCTGGATTCCGACCAGTACTTCAAAGACCGTCTGACTACAGAGAAAGTATTTAAGAGTAAAGTATATTCCGAACAGTGGTTGTCGCATGTATTTCAAGAGTTTATGGATATAAACGCGGATGTGGCAAGTAAAGGGCATACGCCGCATTGTTTTGCAGACGATATGTACTATGGCGACCGCGACCATGATCTTGACCCTTCTAAGAATGAGCTATCGTACAATATGTTCAAAATGGGTGAATACAACGAAGGGGACAAGCAGGATTCATGGGTTAGATCCTATAGAGGAATACGGAATGCTTCGACTTTTATTCATAATATATATATGAATGAAGAAATGAGCCGCGACGAGATAGAGGATTACAGAGGCCAGGCCCGTTTTGCCAGAGCCTACCTGTACTGGTTGCTGCTGCGTAAATACGGACCTATTCCGATTGTCCCTGACGAGGGGATCGACTATACAGAAAGTTACGATGATATAGCTACTCCCCGCAGTACATATGAGGAGTGTGCCGAATATATAGCTACCGAGATGCAACAGGCTGCGAAAGAAATGGAGAAACTGGGTATGAGACGCGGGCAGGATGTTATCGCCCGCCCTACCTGCGGAGCGGCTTTAGCTACCCGCGCCAAGGTGTTGATATACGCGGCCAGTCCGTTAGCGAACGGCAATACGGCTGGCTGGGCTCAATTGTTGAAAGACGATGCGGGCAGGCCTTTACTTTCTCCGGACTACAACGAGGAAAAATGGGCTAAAGCGGCAGCCGCGGCCAGGGATGTCATCGAGCTCGGCATATATGATTTATATTGGACTCCGCTTCGAACTACAGGCGACAATGTAGAACCCGCTACCATTGTTCCGCCAAGTGATGGCAATTTTTCCGAAAAAACATGGCCGGGAGGCTGGGCCAATATAGACCCATACCGGTCGTACAGGGATGTATTCAACGGGACATTAAGCGCATCGAGTAATCCTGAACTTATATTCACACGCGGGCAGAATCAGGGAGGCGAGAGTATTGTGAGCATGGTAGCGCACCAGTTGCCTCGTTCTGCTACAGGCTGGAATACTCATGGGCTTACTCAGAAATTAGTAGATGCGTATTATATGAATGATGGGACGGATGCCCCCGGCAAAGATAAAGAAATCGGACGGGGAGACGGTAGCAACCGTGTATCCGGATATGTGACACAAGAAGATTATGACGCCGGTAAATATAAACCTTTAAAGGAAGGCGTATCGTTGCAA
>Ga0153940_1001341_pt1 | contig 11121 bp, 10 predicted proteins | sample TSNJ024MetaG_FD_104736 | JGI IMG/M metagenome (GOLD analysis project Ga0153940, IMG submission 104736) | Attine ant fungus gardens microbial communities from New Jersey, USA - TSNJ024 MetaG | ecosystem: Host-associated > Fungi > Mycelium > Unclassified | place: USA: New Jersey, Brendan T. Byrne...
AAGAATCGACCCGAGAGCGATTTGCTTTTTTATACGACCCCTTGAAAACATAAGGTATATCAAGTTTTGATGTAATTCCTATTATTTTTTCGGCAATGCGTAATGCCATTTCTTCCCCCTCAATAACACAAGGTCCCGCAAGCAGGAAGAAATTATCATTTTTCAGATTTGTAATATTCATTTTATTCGTTTGATTAGAATGTATTAAAAACTTTATCAAAGGTACAAATATTATCTCTTATGATAAAACGCCCGGCCCTCTATCATTATTACTATAACCCATAGAACGGATGAATCTTAATGAAACTAAAAAAACATACCTTTTCTTGCTCATAACAAGAATATTGACTAAAATTGCATCTGTTAATATATCATGTGCAACACTATTGAAGAGACCGGTATTAACAGATTAGATCTTTTTCCACTAAAAACAACTATTCATTCCAAACAAAACAGCAACTAGAAAAGGAAGGTAGATTCTCTGCCCATACGAAATAAAAACATAAAACACTGATTTAATTCGTTTTGAAATTATGGAAACAACAGCTAAACTTTATTCTCTCAACTACAAAGAGGCTAAAACATATATGTTTGCCCTTTTGTTTATTGCCGGCAACATAGCACTTCCTCAACTTTGCCATCTGATACCCGGAGGAGGGCTTACATGGCTACCCATCTATTTCTTCACACTGATTGCCGCTTATAAATACGGCTTCCGCGTAGGGTTGCTGACAGCCATACTATCTCCTTTAGCCAACAATATCTTATTTGGTATGCCTCCGGCAGATGTATTGCCTATAATCCTTATCAAATCATCTTTATTAGCCGGTGCAGCAGCTTATGCCGCCCACCGTTTCGAAAAAGTGTCTCTTCTTGCATTAGTTGGTGTGGTACTGGCTTATCAGATCATAGGAATACCTGTAGAATGGGCTATAGTTAAAGATTTCTTTGTAGCCGTTCAGGACTTCCGTATTGGTATACCGGGTATGCTAATCCAGATATTCGGAGGCTTTGCTGTATTAAAGGCTATTGCTAAACTCTAAAAAATAATTTCAAGATTTCAAAATATGTTTATTCTCAATATAACTATATCTTAATCTTGAAACCTGAAATCTTGAAATCATAATTATCATGTATGATAAAACATTCGAAGAGGTATTGGAGCGATTCCGCGCAGTATCTTTTTCCGAACAGTTCGATATGATTGTAGCCATCGCCAACGGAGGTATAATTCCTGCGGCGATTCTAAATCAGCGTTTAGGCATTGAAATACAACTTTTAAAAATCAATCTGAGAGACAGTAACCAGAGGCCAATTTACGACAGCCCACAGCTAATGGCTCCCATCGATTTTGAATTTAAAAGCAAAACGATTCTGCTTGTAGAAGACAGAGTTAAGACAGGGGCATCTCTTACGAAAGCCTGTGAATTGCTGAAAGGCGCTAATCTTATAAAAACGTTTGCAGTGAATGGAAAAGCAGATTACAGTCTCTACGATGAAGCCTGCTTTAAATTTCCATGGTTATTTTAATAAGGGTAAAAGGTAAAATAAATAAAGAAAAAAACAGTTGGTTATGGATAGACGCAATTTTCTAAGGGCGATCGCACTTACAGGAGCCGCAGCTACAATTAAGGCAAGCGGCAACATAGATATACTGTCAGAAAAATTTATTAGTTCCGAATCTGCAGCCGCAGTAGATATGGTTGCGGTCATGGGCGGTGAACCCGAAATTATGTTCAGGCGTGCCATGACTGAGATGGGCGGCATGAGCAAATTCATAAAAAAAGGGTGGAAAGTAGTAGTTAAACCGAATATCGGATGGGATAAGACTCCTGAACAATCGGGCAATACCAACCCGAAGCTGGTAACTGAAGTTATCCGCCAATGCTTATCTGCCGGGGCTAAAGAAGTTGTCGTATTCGACCATACCTGCGACGACTGGATCAAATGCTATAAAAACAGTGGAATTGAAGCCGCAGCTAAAGCCGCAGGAGCAAAAGTAGTGCCTGCACACGAAGAATCATATTACCGTGAAGTTGCTCTACCATTGGGAAAGAAACTGAAAAGTGCAAAGATACACGAAGCCATTATCAATTGCGACGCATGGATAAACCTTCCTGTACTGAAACATCACGGAGGCGCCAACCTGACAATTTCCATGAAAAACTATATGGGCATCGTCTGGGACAGGCGTATTTTCCACAGCACTGATTTGCAGCAGTGTATAGCCGATGTATGTACATATTCGAAGAAACCGGTTCTTAATATTGTAGACGCGTACAGGATAGTAAAAACAAACGGCCCGCAAGGACGTTCGACTGCCGATGTGGCGAATCCGAAAGGACTCTTTATTTCTCAGGATATAGTGGCAGTGGATACAGCAGCGGCCAAGTTCTTCAATCAGGTGCGGACAATGCCTCTCGACCATGTAGGCCATATAGCGGGAGGACAATCCCATAAGCTAGGCACAATGGACATAGATAAGCTGAACATCAAGAGGATAAAAATATAATTTACAAAGATCAACTATGCTAAAAAAACTGCGGGTGGGTGTATCTATTATTTTATTCACCCTGATAACGTTCTATTTCCTTGATTTTGCAGCCCTGATGTCAGACCGGTTTCATGCACTAGCACACATACAGTTTATTCCGGCAATACTGGGTAGCAGCTTTATTATATTGACTGTACTTATTATATTGACTATATTATTCGGACGCGTATATTGTTCATCCATTTGCCCTATGGGTATCTATCAGGATATCGTGGCATGGCTATCGAAGAAAACAGCCAAAAAGAAAAAAAGATATAAGTATAGTAAGGCCAAGAATATACTCAGATGGTCGGTAATAGTAGTCATACTGATAGCATTCTTTGCGGGATATCCTGTCCTGTTAGGCTTGGTAGACCCTTACAGTGCCTACGGACGTATCATCAGTAATGTCTTCAGACCGGTTTACATGACCGGAAATAATGTTCTGGAATCTATTTTCACCAGTTTCGGAAATTATACATTCTATAAAATGGAAGTAGTGATACTCAGTATGTTTTCTTTTATCATTGCTATCATTACATTTCTTGGCATAGGCTTCTTTGCGTGGAAATACGGACGTACATTTTGCAACACAATATGCCCAGTGGGAACTGTGCTGGGCTTCATCAGCAAGTTTTCGATATTTAAAGTACGGATAGACGACAGCCTGTGTAACAGCTGCGGTTCGTGTGCTATGAAGTGTAAGGCTTCATGCATCGACAGCAAGAATCATACAGTAGACCATAGTCGCTGTGTAGATTGTTTCAATTGCCTCGACAGTTGTTCCCGTAATGCTCTGAAGTACACGCCTTACATAAAGAGAGCAACAGATACTAAGATCGGAAAAACAGCCGATTCAGGGAAAAGGCAGTTTCTGGCTACAGCGATAACAACAGCTGTATCTGTACCTGCAGTATTGGCGCAAGAGAAAATAGTGGAGATCATTACAGATGGCAGAGTCCCTACACGGCAGAATCCTATATGCCCACCGGGAGCAAAAAGTGCCGAACATTTGCTACATCATTGCACTTCATGCCACCTTTGTATAAGTCGCTGCCCGTCAAGGGTTATAAAACCTGCATTTATGGAATACGGTATCGGAGGCATTATGCAACCTGTGATGACATACGAAAAGGGATTCTGCAACTACAACTGCACAGTATGTGCCGACGTGTGCCCCAACCGGGCATTACTGCCTCTGACGATGAAAGAAAAGCATATGACACAAATAGGACGTGTACATTTTGTCGAAGATATTTGTGTGGTGCATGTAGAGGAAACCAATTGCGGGGCTTGTGCCGAGCATTGTCCGACACAGGCTGTAACAATGGTTCCCTACGAAGGCCATGAAGGACTTACCATACCGCACATCACGCCGGACATCTGTGTAGGATGTGGCGGTTGTGAATTTATCTGCCCCGTACGGCCTAATCGAGCAATTTTTGTAGAAGGTAATGCAGTTCATCAGACCCGGAAAGCATTCGAGGTTGAAGAAAAAAAGGAAGTTAAGGTTGATGATTTCGGATTCTGATTTTATCATTCATCGTTATTCCCAGAGATTCATAACGCTTGCAAAACCGGCCTGATTGGTCGGTTTTATTTTTAAACGGTATCTCTAAAGTTAATAGCAACCGTGAAGTTCATAAGAATCCATTTCCAACTTTTCTTTGGATTGTCCGTGACCTATATAAGATTTGTAAGCAGTAGAGTTCAGAGTCCACTCCAAATCGAATTCTTCTAATAAACGAACTATCATATAAATAAGAAAGTCCTTTATGTGCTTAATGCTTTTATTGAGATTCATTCTAATAATGTTTATATGGTTCAACTATAAGGATAATACAACCCTACTACCATTTTTAGACGAATAACTCAGTTATATATTTTAAGAAGAAGCATTTTTTTTGAAAAAGATCAGATCAGGCCTGAAATATAAAAATACCATAATAACGGAAAAAAAGGGTGCGTCAAAAGTATTTTTTACTTTCTTTTTACATAAGCTACGCTCCTGTGACCGTTGGTTGTCATGTTGAACGAAGTGAAACATCTCGTTTCTCAGGGTCGAGATCCTTCGTTATACTCAGAAACAACGTTCGGCAGAGCGAAGCGGAGCCAATGACAAAGAGGATAACACATTGATAGTGCTGTTTCCCTTTTGACACACCCCTTTTTCCGTTATTTGTTTCTTCTATACACCACTCTGCATTCTATCCGCCACTGTTGAGGAAACAGATTATCGCGCATATATCTATACGGATTCCCTTGTGCCAACTGCATAAGTTTCAGTTCACGGCCGGTAAAAATACCTGTATTGTTTATGATATTCAGAACTTCTTGTTGATAAGGCATATTTGACTGTTTAACAAGCTCCGTCAATCCCGGCCAGTCCTCTCCTTTAAATTCCGTAAAAAACAATGGTTCCGGATAGTTATTTCCGGCTTGCAAGGCTCTCTTGAATGCCAAAGATTGTTCCTTAGTAAGTTCATCATTATCCATATAAATCCCGTCCACAGATGTATAAGAAGTAATATAGACACCTGTAAGCGAAACATTCTCATTGGTCATTACCCAATCGATCAATGCCTTTATCTTATCTACTTCCTCCTGATTGGCTACAACAAATGATTTTTTACCCGCAAGACGCAAATCGAAAGTAGCACTTACCTGGGAAGGATCTGCCCGATTGGAAAAGATATTCTCGGTTGGCGACGGTGTACTGGTGAATTCCTGTCTTGCTGTAGGCAATGGCATCTGCACCTTAGGTACCTTTGCATTAATACCATTTTTCAACGCTTCTGCATAACTGTATAATGGGAATCCTCCAATCTGGTTCAGATCAATCTTCATGTCCAATCTCGAACTATTCATCCACGGTTCATAAGGGACTTTAGTCCGATATAATTCATTCTTTTGGCCGGAAGCCTGAGGAAGCCTGTATGATCTCGCGTCTATCAGACTTCTGTTAAACAAATAAAAACCTTGCAGTCCTTGTCCTATCAGGACTACATTCGGGAGTTCCAGAGCATTTGAATTTGCCCTTATCAGAGGTGTCAACGTCAGGGAATCACCTAATTCAACATAATAGTCTTGCAAATTAAGATAAATACTTACATATACATTTTCCTTGTCATATTCAAATTCAATGTTTTTGTATTTATTACTTTGTTGTGCATTGGCTTCCTGGTGATAACAAATGAATGTCACCATCAGAAAAACTATAAAAATCTTCTTCATATTTATATAATAGTGTTATAGGTATTTTTGTCTACACCCTCTAAAGTCCCCACCCATAAAATCGGGTAATATAAAAACAGAATATACAAAAGATATTCTTTATGCATGCTAATATTCAGTTGCCTTGTATTCCGAACTAGTTTTATGTCCGAAAGGTAATAAAAATATTTCAAAAATTTACTTTGTATAAATCAAATCAGCTATATTTATTGTTATATATCACAGATAAAGTAATTGTAAAAAATATGACAAGAAAGAAAAAAAAGAACTTTGTATTAGATACAAACGTAATACTACATGATTTCAGATGTTTAGACAATTTTGAAGAAAACGATATATATCTTCCTATCGTAGTTCTGGAAGAATTAGACAAATTCAAAAAAGGAAATGACCAGATAAATTACAACGCCCGCGAATTTCTCCGCCAGTTGGACGCTATCACTGATGACAATTTGTTCACAAAAGGAACTCCCTTAGGTAGCGGCATGGGAAATCTGTTTATAGAAACAGGGATTAAAGCTCAAAATAAAGTATATGAAATATTTCCTGAACGAATTCCCGATCATCGTATTTTGTCTGCCGTAGTAGAAATAACAGAACGCGACCCGAAAACAAAGACAATATTGGTTACCAAGGATATCAATCTGCGGATGAAAGCACGCGCCATCGGTCTGTTGGCTGAAGATTATATCAACGACAAGGTCGTGGATGTATTTATGTTTGAGAAACAGCACAAAACTTTCAAAGACATGGATTCTTCCGTCATAGATAATCTGTATGCCAATCCGGATGGTATCGACCTTGACGAATTCGATCTGGAGAACCCTGTTATCGCAAATGAGTGTTTTGTGATGAAAAACGGGAAAAAGAGTGTTTTAGCCCGCTACAATCCGTTTACCAATAAGATAAGGAAAATTGAAAAACAAATGGCTTACGGCATACAGCCACGCAACGCGGAACAAACATTTGCACTGGAAGTATTAACGGATCAGGATATAAAACTGGTAGCTCTGACAGGGAAAGCGGGTACAGGGAAAACCTTACTGGCTTTGGCTTCGGCTTTGAAACAAAGTGAAAATTTCGACCAGATATTACTTGCCCGTCCTATTGTAGCCCTTGGTAATAAAGAATTGGGATTCCTGCCCGGCGACGAAAAGCAAAAGATCGCACCATACATGCAGCCCCTGTTCGACAACCTTTCCGTAATAAAAAATCACATCCCATACGGTGGTGCAGAATACCGCAACATTGAAGAGATGCAGAAGAATAAAAAGCTGGAGATAGAAGCCCTTGCTTATATCCGCGGACGAAGCCTGTCGGAAATGATATGCATCATAGATGAAGCGCAAAACCTGACCCCTCACGAGATAAAAACAATTATCACCCGTGCCGGAGAAGGTACTAAAATGATATTTGCAGGAGATTTGCAGCAGATAGATTCCCCATACCTCGATGCCCAGTCGAACGGGCTTGCCTATATGATAGACAAGATGAACGGACAGGATCTGTTTGCTCATGTGAATCTGGTGAAGGGCGAAAGGAGCAAACTCTCGGAAGTGGCAAGCACATTATTATAATTAAAAAGCAGCGATTTGATACAGATTGTACTGAATCTTGTATCTTTGCACCAATTTTAATAATAATACAGAAAATGAGAATTTTGATACTTGGAGCCGGAAAGATGGGTTCTTTCTTCGGCGATGTGCTTAGCTTCGACCACGAGCTTGCTGTATTTGACATTGATCCGCAAAAACTGAGATTTATATACAATACAGTAAGGATGAGTGATCCGAAAGAAATTGCGGATTTCAATCCAGAACTTGTTATCAATGCAGCCACAGTTAAATATACGATAGATGCATTCAAGACGGTATTACCGTATATCAGCAAAAATTGTATCATATCCGACATAGCATCTGTAAAAACCGGATTGAAAGAATTTTATGCAACTGTGGAGCAACCTTTTGCCTCATCCCATCCTATGTTCGGCCCTACATTTGCCGACCTGCGCAACCTGAGTACGCAAAGTGCGATTGTAATCTCGGAATCGAGTCAGGTGGGAAAGAAATTTTTCCTTGACCTATATAAAAGCCTGAATTTAAGGGTATTCGAATATACATTTGAAGAACATGACGAAACAATAGCCTACTCTCTGTCTATACCTTTTGCATCTACCCTTGTTTTCACATCGGTAATGAAACATCAGGAAGCACCGGGAACGACATTCAAACGACATATGGATATTGCTAAAGGTTTGCTCTCGGAAGACGACTATTTACTCACCGAAATCCTATTCAACCCATATACTCCTGCACAGGTCGAAGGTATCCGCAAAGAGTTGAAAAACCTTCTGGAAATAATAGAAAAGAAGGATAGTGCGGCGATGCTCGACTTCCTGACCAAAGCAAGAAAGAATATAGCTGAAAAGGAATAATTAATGAGAAAATAATATCGGCTGCATCTTGAGAAATCAGGATGCAGTTTTTTGTTTTATCCGATACCGGTAATATTGCAATCCATTAAGCAATACCGATGTAACCATCAATATTTCGAATGGATAGCTGAACCGTGAATTTGTTCCGTATGTGGCAAAAGCCTGAAGAAGAGAAGCAAATAGTATAATTAAGGATATAATCACTTCGGGCGTTAGTCTCCTTCTACGGATAGCAACTATAATATTGTAAGGGATAAGTAGCACAAAAAGTATTTTCACCAGTTGCAGGATAATACGTCCCGCATAGCATACATACATGATTACGACATGCGATTCGGGTACAGAAAAATTATAAACCTCCCAATATAGTGAGGTTTTCCAAAAATCTCGCCATGAGATAAATACCTGTTCAAGATAAGGCCCCGGATTCTTCTTAATAGTAGCAATACTGTAATCGTACATTTTCTTTGATAAATCGGGAAATGATAAGCCTGTGCGGGCTTTCAGTTCGGGATAAGCCTCCCAGATAGTCATAGCAATTTCTTTATCTTTGGGGCTTTCGTATCTGTATCTCACATACACATCTCCGATTTCCTTATATTCTTCGGTCGTATTATCTGCAAACCAGACACAATTCTGCGCAATATTGAAGCCATAGAAAGTGGAAGATACAAAAAGACCGGTATTCAGTTTATTTACATAAGACCATCCTAAAAATACCAATAGAGGTATAAGCAATATCAATGCATATTTACGAGTTATAATCTTTAGAGACCTATAATTATCCAGTAACAGCATGATAAACAATATGATAGCCAGATAAATATAAAACATCTTTATCAGCACAAGGTAGCCACAGAGTAAGGACAGCCACAGATAACTTTTCGAACTACTATCTTTATCTCCGACAATGCCAAAGAAAACATAAAATATAAGTGTGATAACCAGCAATGTAAATGATTCTGTCAGTATGGCGAACTCAAAGAAAACCGAAGGTAAATAAACCGCTCCGAAAAGAGTCACTACTAATGCTATCCGTTTCTCCACATTTAGTAATAATAAGGTTTTATAAGCAACAACAAGTGTACATACACCCATTATCAATTGAAGTATAACCGTAATCGAACCGGACAGGCCGGAAAGACAAAGCAACAACGGATAGCCCGGAGGCCTCTCCCCCTCGTATCCTGCGAGATTAAAACTTAGAATACGTTCTGCTAACGCCCGATAATCTTCACTATCAGGATATAATGTAATATGCCCGTAAAGGATAGCTATCAATAAACGGACGGATACCGCGATGATAACAATCACTTTTACAGGGTTATTAATACACCACTGCCATATTTTAGTTGTTTGTTCCAAATTATCCGGCTTTATGATTATAACTTACAGCGCTTGATTATGTTCGCCAAGATATAATATTTCCCGAAAACATTCTCAATAAAACTATAATACTTTATATCTTTGCAGACACAATTTTTATAAACATGGCAATAACACTTCATTGAGATATTATTTATTGTATTTATCTATGGGTTAGCCTAAATAAATAATTATTTTTATCCTTAACTTTAAGAACTTTTTACACTTTGAGTTTTTATGAATTTAAATCAATAATCCGATGTTTGACAACGAAAAAAGGGCTTTTATCGCCATATCACAAGATGCAGAGGTTTGTCTGGTTCCTAAGATGGCAAACCGTCACGGGCTTATTACCGGAGCCACCGGAACAGGGAAAACCGTTACCCTTCAAACATTGGCGGAAACATTCAGCAAAATGGGTGTACCTGTTTTTGCCGCCGATGTAAAAGGTGACCTGTCGGGCGTAGCTGCCATTGGAGGGAACAAGGATAGCGTAGTGCAACGCGTAGAGTCATATCATCTGGCTGACAAAGGATTCAAATTTCAGGCATTTCCCGTACAGTTCTGGGATGTATTCGGCGAACAGGGAACTCCTATCAGAGCTACAGTGGCCGATATGGGCCCGTTACTGCTTAGCCGGCTCCTTTCCCTGAACGATACCCAATCTGCCGTATTAACGATCATATTTAAGATTGCAAAAGATGAATCATTGGAGATAATAGACCTTAAAGATTTGCAAAAGTTACTCGAATATGTAGGGAACAACTCCAATAAATATACAACTGCATACGGAAATATATCGACAGCCAGTATCGGAGCCATACAGCGTGGGTTAATCACACTCGAACATGACGGAGCCGACCAGTTTTTCGGAGAGCCTAACCTAAATATCGACGACCTGATACAAACTGAGGGGGAAAAAGGAGTAATCAATATTCTTGCGTCGGACAAGCTGATGAATTCACCGAAGGTGTACACAACCTTCCTGATGTGGCTGATGACAAAGCTGTTTGAAGTAATGCCCGAAGTAGGAGACCCGGATAAACCAAAAATGGTTTTCTTCTTCGATGAAGCCCATTTACTATTTACAGATGCGCCAAAAGCACTGTTGGAAAAGATAGAGCAGGTGGTACGGCTTATCCGCTCGAAAGGAATAGGTATATATTTCATATCCCAAACGCCTGCCGATATACCCGATTCTGTATTAGGACAATTAGGCAACCGCGTACAGCATGCACTCAGGGCATATACGCCGAAGGATCAGAAAGCTGTAAAGGTAGCAGCACAAACATTTCGTGCCAATCCGAAATTCGATACGGAAACCGCTATCTCCGAACTGGGAACGGGTGAAGCATTAGTCTCTTTCCTTGATGAAAAGGGACGGCCGAATCAGGTGGAAAGATCCTATATATTGCCCCCCGAAGGACAGATAGGGCCGCTCGATACTGATGTCAGAAAGAAGATGATAGCCGGTTCATTACTATACAGGCATTATGCACAGGTACAGGACAGGCAATCGGCCTACGAAATCCTTACCGAACGCCTGCAAGGCACA
>Ga0153940_1001342_pt1 | contig 11113 bp, 5 predicted proteins | sample TSNJ024MetaG_FD_104736 | JGI IMG/M metagenome (GOLD analysis project Ga0153940, IMG submission 104736) | Attine ant fungus gardens microbial communities from New Jersey, USA - TSNJ024 MetaG | ecosystem: Host-associated > Fungi > Mycelium > Unclassified | place: USA: New Jersey, Brendan T. Byrne...
AATATGCATTTGCCAAATGGGCAAGTGCTGTTCTTTCTTTTGTCTGAACTCAAAATAAGATAGTAATAAAGGATTTATAACGCTCTCTGACAGTGGGGAGCACAACTTAATTTACGTATGAAAGAAAACAAGAGAACCCCCCCCGGGCGTAAGAAAGCGTTGGACCCTGCCCTGCACAGGTACAGTCTCAGGCTGAACTCAATAGAGAACGATATGTTTTTAAGGCTTCTTCGCCAATCAGGCCAGAAAAGCAACACTGATTTTATAAAAGCGATGATCTTCGATAAAGAGATGAAGGTCGTTTTTATCGATAAATCCTCCAAGGATTACTACATGCGGCTGACAAACCTGTACGAACAATACCGTCATATCGGTGTCAACTATAACCAGGTTGTGAAGGCCCTGAAGACAAACTTCGCGGAAAAAAGAGCCCTGGCGTTGCTTTACCGGCTGGAAAAAATGACAGTGGAGCTCGTGAAAATCTCGAAAGATATCCTCGCCGTTACACAGGAATATGAAAAAAGATGGTTGCAAAAATAACCTACGGGTCATCGGTTTACGGCGCCGTTTCTTATAACCATCTAAAGGTTGAAGAAGGGACAGCCGGGATTATCCATACACATAATATGGTAAGCAACATCAATGGCGAGCCCTTAAGTTTTTCACAGGTGCTGCGTTCATTCGAAGACTATTTACTGGCCAATAACCGTACAAAGACCCCCGTGGCCCACTTTTCCCTGAATCCTGCCCCTGAAGATAAACCGGATGAGGACAGCCTGAGAGCGCTGGCAGCGGAATATATGGATAAAATGGGCTATGGGGACCAGCCCTATATCGTCTATAAGCACACCGATACGGACCGGGAGCATATACATATCGTCTCGGTCAGGGTGGATGAAACAGGCAAAAAGATAAGCGACAGCTATGACTATATCCGTTCCATGTCTGTTTGCCGGGAACTGGAGCAGAAATACGGCTTGAGGCAAATCACTGACGAGCCGAAAGAAGATTCGAGGCTTTACCTGAAAAAAGCCGATTACGCAAGAGGAGACATAAAGCGGCAGATCTCGAATATATTAAAAACCCTGACAAAAGACTATAAATTCCAAAGCTTCGGAGAGTTCAACGCCCTGCTGTCCTGTTACAATATCCATTCAAAAATAGTAAAGGGAGAAGAAGAAGGCAACCTGTACCATGGCATCATCTATTCGGTGACAAACAGTAAGGGTGAATTAATAGGCAATGCTGTCAAATCCTCCCGGATAGGGAAGTCTTTCGGTTACGATGCCCTGGGTGAGTTAATAAACAGGGACACCAAGAAGGTAAAACCGGAAGAGATACAATCGTCAAAGATTAAAAGTTTTGTCTCATCCGCGCTGCAGGCAAGCCAAAACCGGGAGCAGTTTATCCTGGAATTAAAAAAGCGCAACATCGATACAGTCTTCCGGCAAAACGATTCGGGACGGATCTACGGTGTCACCTTTGTCGATCACAACAACCGGCTTGTCGTGAACGGTTCCCGCCTGGGCAAGGATTTTTCAGCGAATGTCTTCAATGAGCGCTTCAGTCGTGGGCAACAGCAGAAAGAACCGGTTTCAAAAGAGGCTGCAACCGCGATAAATCCCGGCGATACCACATTTACATATACACCGGCGATTCCCCTGGATGAAATTTTCGGTGTTTTCCATATCCGTGAGGATGCGAACCGGGAGGAGTATTTCATAAAAAAGAAGAAAAAGAAAAAAAAGAAGCAGCGAAGAAGAAATATTTAGACATGAAAAGCGTAGAATTGCTGCCGTCCTTGTTGCCCGTTTACGGGAGCCCGCTATTTTAATCACCTTCCGGAATGATTCCTATTGTATATGTATGTTTCATTTATGCTTGCTTGATTATTTTTGACAAAAAATAAAAATAATTTAACCAAAAAGTGTTTTATTAAATTAAAATATGTATATTGCAGGGTAGATACATCAAACCCAGGCTCGCAATCTTGGTCTTTTGTATTTAAGATAATATATTACAAAGAAGTCGTTTATCCGGTTATAAACCAATGTAATAATTATGCGAAACACAGAATCACACGACTAAGAATATATCATTGGTTAGCTTTTACAGGCCATAATCCCTGTTTGCTTAACACTTATTTGATTGCGGATTATGTTTTGAAGATGATATATAGAAATCATGCAAACTTGTTTAACAAACCGAAAGCACACATTTTATTTACTATGCATAAACAAGGACCGATCCGGGTATAAAACCAATCTCTGTCTCATTTACAGTGAGTTTGTTATCTAAATTAATCCATTTATACCGTTTTACCATGAAAATTTTTACGCGATTGTTAATCTTAGCAATGTGCACAGGCCCAGTGTGTGCCCAGTCCCCGGGCGGAGTGTCCTCTCCCGGGCTGTGGTTTAAGACTGTGCCCCAGACTGCCGACCTTCAGGGGCGCTACCGCTGGCAGGACTTTTCCGGCGACTCTGCCGTCCTGAGGCTGTACGATTCGCGCGGGCCGGAGTACGGCAGCGAATACACCCTGGCACGCACCTAGATACGTACCTATAACTTTCACCCGGCCATGGACCTGAGCGAAGTTTCCGCCGCCAAGCAATTCCTTATTGACAAAACCAACCTGTCGCAGGCGACCATCATCTCGGTCTGGGGCCCGGACTACGGGGCCTTCGACCAGGACATGTTCCTCTACGCCCTGAACGGGCGCCCCGGACAGGGTTATATCTTCACCAAGGACAAATTCATCCACAGCAACGAAAGCGGGCGGGGCATCTTCGACTACGGCTCGGATTCCGGCTACGACCTGCTCTACAAGGCCTCCAGCCCGGAGCCGACGGTCAACAAGTTCCGCGAGCGGGCGCTGCGGGTAACGAGTTATACCCGGGCATTGCGGCCCGATGCCTCCCTGTGGGGAGAACGGGATAAAGCCGTGGTCAGCATCGGGGAGATCTTCCATGCAGCCTATCCGGTGAACACATCCACCTTTAACACATCAGCCCTGAACAACCGGGCTTTTTACGGCTACACCCCTGAATTTATCGTCTATAACCGCATACTGACCCCATTGGAGAGGCGCAAGGCGGAAACTTACCTGGCCCTCAAGTACGGCCTGACCCTTGACATGTCCTATATCGGCAGTGGTGAACAGCTGCTCTGGGACACGGATGCCAACCGGGGATTTAACACACGCATCACCGGCTACGGGCGCGATGGCTTAAGCGGGCTCTACCAGAGAACCGCCGCCACCTCCTACGAGGAAGCCCCTTATTATTCGGACGACTACAATGACCTGTACGATTCCTTCGACGGGGACAATTCATATAACCTTCCCAACCGTTACCGCCTGCTGGTGGCAGGACGCCAGGAGGCCAGCCCTGTCGGGGACGGTAACTACGTCCTTTTCGGGGATAACGACAACCCCATAGCCGCTTCCGCGGCGGAAGGAGCCAACGGCATCAAACTCATGGGCCGCCGCTGGCTGCTCAGCACCAATATGGTACCTACGGGGGAGCAGGAAAAGAAAACACAGTGGAAGGCCCAAAACCTGGAGGTGTATACCGAAGGTTTTAAGACAAAAGCCGCTAAGGCCGGCAGTTCGGCGCAAACCTCCGGCTGGCTGGTAACAGAAAAGCCGCTGGCGGAAAAGGACGGCTATTTATCCTGGACGATCACCAGTACCCGCCGAGGGCCGCTGACCGTCAAGTTCGGAACAAATGGCCCGCAGCCTGCAAGCGGCTCGAACGACTACGGCTACTATATGAACCAGGCGGGGCTGGTCTATAAGGTTATCAGGGGCGTCAGGCAAACCACGGCCATAGAAACCGTCTACGCCAACCAGAAAATAGAAGTGGGCAAGGACGGCAGTACCGTCTATTTGCGCGTGAACGGGGTACGCACCCATGCCCGCGACATAGAGACAGACCCCGCCGACGAAAACAGCAGCTATTACGGCAGTATCCTCATAGAAAAATACAACAACGATGATATCACCCTGTCCGATATCCGCTACGGCGGCTTCTCGGATACGGGAAACAAACTGGAGCTTTCCTATATCACCCAGCGGGCAAGCGAGTTCAGCAGCTACCGGGCCGGCGGCAAAAGCTACCTGGTGATCGACCGCTCGGGAACAGGCGATTTTTCGGATGCAGACGTGGAATATATCCCTTCGGACGAAGCGGACGAATCCCGCTACAAGATAATCTTCAACAATGTCTACTGGGACACCGACGGCAACGGGCGCGATATGTTCACCTTCGGCTATCGCCAGAGTAACCTGGTGGCGGTGGTCACCGGCAAGGACGTGTCCTGCGCGGATGACGTGCCCCGGCAAGACGGGCAGGTCAACGTAAAGATCAAGCAGGGATTCAAAGCCTTTACCTACAGCCTGATCAATAAGGATACCAAAGAAGAGCAAAAAGGCCTGTTCTTCGAAGATTCGCTGTCGGTTAAGAACCTTCCGGCAGGGACATACGACCTGACGCTTTCAGAAGCCGGAGGTTTCAACCTCTATCCCAAGCAGGCGGGGGACTATGTAAACAAGGCTATGGGCAGCACCTATTTCAATTCCACCACCAATGCCTGGCTGGAATGGACGGTGTCGGAGCATACACGGGCATCGGCAGGCATGAAGACATCCGCTTCCCTGCAAAGCAACCCGGGTACGATGGCCGTCGGCTACGGCCTGTCCTGTGATAACGGGCAGCTGTACCGAATCGAAGGGGGCGTGGTATCCACCGTACCGCTGGCTTCAATTGTTCCCGGCGACCGTATCCGCGTCGAACGGGTAACCAATAAGATATACTATAAAGTAAATGAAGCGGAAGTTTATTCGCTGGACATCCCTTCGGGTGACCGCCTTACCTATAACTACGCGGTGGCGGAAGTCCTTTCGGGAGGCATTTACAACCTGAAGTTCAACCGCATGGCCTCCACAGCCTCATGGCTGGCGACCGACAATATGGCTATGGAAAGTTCCTCCGGGGACAGCTTCCTGCAAACCGTCGTCCTGGAAACGGACTGTTACGGGCAGCCGGCAGTACAGGCCCTGCAGGGAGCGGATGAACGCAACGCAAGACTGTCGGTAATAAGTATCGCAGGCACATACGCCATCAAAGCTACCCTGAGCCTGGACACGCCGCAGGCCGTCACCTTCGCAGCCTACGATCTGGCGGGGAACCCTGCTTCACAGGTAAACCTGTCGTCACCGCAGGCGCAGCAGCAGGCCGAATTGCAGGTACAGCGCAGCGGGGTCTATATCGTCAAAGCGATCACCGCAAACGGGGAATACACGCAGAAAGTCATCGTCCAATAACGAAAAACACAAAATTATGATACACAGGAATAAACGATACGCATTGCTCGGCGCACTGGTTGTAAGCGCCGGGATATTCGGGGCGGTGCTGTTCTCCGGCAAGGGGACAGGCGGCCAAACTGCCGCTCCTGCCCTTACACAGCAGGAAGCGGCCGGGAAAAGCACAACCGCGGGGAATGCATGGCTTACAAAAGCAGGCACGGAGCAGGCGGAAAACACGGCTGCGCAAAACGGGACAGCTTTCTCCGCCATCGATAACAACAACACGGCAATACGGCAATACCTCTCCGCGCAAAGGGAAGGGATAATCGGGAAATACGCCGGCAAACAGATAGATAACCCTGCCGATAATATGTTTACCGTCAGTATAGACACGGAACTCTCGGATAAAGATATTGTATGGTTAAGCTATCAGCTGGAAGGAGTATCCGACTATACCAATATTCCGCGCAGCATCAACGACCGTCCGGCCACAGGGGGGTATCTGGTAAAGCTATCGGATAAACCGGCTTTACAACGGGAACAACTCAATGCCTCATGGCTTAAAAAAGGGGACAACCGCATCCAGTTCAGCCTGCCTGAAAACGCGGCATACGGATATAAGGTTAGCAACCTTTCCATTGAAGTGGAAAAAGGAGCAAATACCCCAATGCTGGTGGTAAACGCAACACAAACAAGCTATAATAACAAAGCCTATATAAGCGGCTATATCCGGACCAAGGACTCCGGGCAAACCCTGTATTATGTGGACGGCAAACAGGCAGCTGCCATAAACGGCGCTTTCGAGGCCATTGTACCGGTAGGTAACAGCCGTAAAATAGATGTAAAAGCTATCCTTTCCGATGGCAAAGAACTGACCAGACAGATTGTTTTTACCGGCGGTGCCAATGCCGATTTTGAATTTGCATTCGGCCCCGGTGTAAAACAGGCATCCAAAACCTTCAAAAGAGGGGAAGCCGGTGATATCCTGTTTGAAAGCGCGTTGCTGAAAGTGGAGCCTTCGGCCTTGCTGGCCGCCTCGAAGGAGATCACCGTCTCCACCCTACGCCATATCGACCTTCCCGCCCTGGATATGGGCATGGGCAATGTCACCGCGGAACACAAGGGATACCGCTTCCTGCCGCATGGAGAACATTTTGCCCAAGGGGCGACAGTAACTATTAAATACGACCGGACTAAGATACCAAGCGGCTTTACCGAAGACGATATCCGTACCTACTATTTTGATTTGGATACCAAGCACTGGGTAGCGTTAAAACGGGATACCATCGACAAGAAAAACCAATTGATTGTATCTGCCACCACTCACTTTACCGATATGATCAACGGGGTGATACAGACGCCCGAATCGCCGGAAACGCAAGGCTTCGCCCCGACCATGATGAACGACATCAAGGCGGCGGACCCGACGGCAAAAGTACAGGTGATAGTGCCTCCTGCGGCCAATAACCGCGGTTCGGCGGGATTGAGCTACTCCTTTGAGATGCCGCCTGCCCGTAATGGCATGCAGCCCTCATTAGGGGTACAGTATAACTCGGATGGCGGCAGCGGCTGGCTGGGCGAAGGATGGGACCTGTCTACACCGTCCATCTCGGTGGATACACGCTGGGGCGTACCGCGCTGGGACGATGCGCAGGAAACGGAAACATACAGTTTCAACGGCAGTATGCTGGTGACAATGGATGATTCGGGAGAAAGCTCGGTTGCTCACCGGGGCGATAAGATCAACCGTAAGGCAGACCGCCGGTTCTATCCGAGAAATGAAGGCGGTTTTTCGAAAATCATTCGTAAAGGTAACTCCCCAAGTAATTACACATGGGAAGTAACTGATAAATCGGGAACCAAATATACCTACGGTACTGTATTGAAAGGCAATGCTAAAACGTTGAGTGGCAATAAAGATGTAATCGTAGAATGGAAACTTACCCGCGTGGAAGAATTACACGGTGATTATATCGAATATATCTATGAAACAGCGGACGAACCTGTAAGGGGTAGTCTGACAGCTAAAGCTATCTACCTGAAGGAAGTAAGAGCCGGTAATAAAGGAAGCGATCCGCATACGGTGGTTACTTTAACAAGTACTACTCAGAAAGACAAGAAAACCAATTCGGCAAGATACGGTTTCCTGACTTCAAGCAATAAGTTACTCAATAAGGTGGATATTGCTTTTGAAGGCCAAACCCTGCGCAGCTATACCTTCGAATACAAAGCCGGAGCTTTCAACACAAACGTGCTTACAAAAATAAACCATATCGGTTCCAAAGGGGAAGTATTCGCTTCACATGATATGGATTATTACGACGATGTAAAATCTACGGAAGGCTACAAGCCGTTTGAAAGTTCGGCCGAAACATGGAATTTACACAACGACGGTATAGATGCGGGATTTGTCAATCCGGTTGCCAATTTGGGTATAGATGGATTCAGTGATAAGGCCAGTGCATTAGGCGGTAGTGTAACCACTTCAAAGGGTATATCTTTTTATGCCGGTATCGGTATATATAACTTCGATCAGCTAACTAAAAGTATGACAATCGGAGGCAGTTACAATCATTCCAACAGTACCACAAAGGGATTATCTACCCTTGTCGACATAAATGGTGACGGATTGCCCGATAAGGTATATCAGAAAGGAAATGCGGTTTATTACCGTCCGAATATATCCCAAATATCCGACACGGATATTAAGTACGGAGAGGAAATAAAAGTACAGGGAATCTCTAAATTCATGGAATCCACATCCACAACCAATGGCGGCGGGGCGAAAGCAAATCCGGGCTTTATGGGGATGACTGCAGTTGCCGGAGTAGACAAAAGCAGTACCACTTCCAAAACCAAAGTGTATTTCGCAGATGTAAACAATGACGGATTACCGGATCTTGTTATTAATGGCAAAGTTTATTTTAACCATATAGAAAAAGAAGCTAACGGCAGCCTGGTTCCGACGTTTACATTAAGTAGCGGGGACACGCCAAGCCCGGTCATGGGAGGCGGAGTCATCGATGATTCCGATACGCAGGTCGATCCGCAGGAGCAGGAAGAACTTGTGAAAAATTCGCCGATGCTGGATGTGGTACGGGTATGGGAAGCCCCGTACAGCGGTACGGTTAAAATTGATGGAAATGTGCAATTACAGGCTCCGGCCGGTGATTATGACACGGAAGAATATGAGAAGTCCGATGGGGTACGCGTAGCTATCCAGACAGGCAGCAACGAGGTATGGAACAAATCGATTCCAAAAGGAGATTTTTCATCCTATCCTGCCGGAGTAAGCAGCGCAGTTGTTACCAAAGGGCAAAAAATCTATTTCCGTGTGCAATCCGGAGCCGACAGGATGTCCAACGGGGCATTCGACCAGGTTTCATGGTCGCCCGTGATAACTTATACGGATCGTACCAATTATACCAATCCGAACGGACAGGGAACAGCTGTATATAAAGCAACCGAAGGATATGTTTACAGCCAGGACAAAAACACGCGCCTGATAACCCCGGCGGACATCATAGTTACAGGCACATTAGAAAAGCCTGTGACATCTGATAATGTAACTGTCCGTATCTTACTGGCTAACGATGAAATCAATGATGACGGAAGCCCCAACCCCGCATATAGCCAGTCGGTTGTTTACAGCAGGGAATTTGCATGGGATGAAATATATACGGGAGAATTACCTGTCAGTATAAGTAATACAACGGGAGGTATAAACCTGAAATTCGAGGTCGTTTCGCAGACAAATGTCGCATGGGAAAGTGTACAATGGAAACCACAGGTGGAATACAATACCGGAACGGCAGTTTACAAAGACTATCCAGCAGTTTCCTATTCTTCTTTCGCAAGCCATGTGGCGGAAGGACAGCCTTATAACCTGGCTGTTGATAATAATATCACGCTAACCCCATTGTTTACAGGCCTTCCACTACCTCCCTCACAAACGGTAAACGGTAAGCTGCTTATGGTTGTAAAGGATGTTACGGGACTTGTAGCCAAGCAGGAAGTGGTTATAGCCAATAGCGTTGTCTCACCGGGTTCTTCAATCAGCGCGGAGGCGGTTAAAGCAGGGACTATATGGGTGGAATATTACGTTACCGATAAGGAATTACTGCCGAAATTAGGAGAGCCTTCCGCGGTTGTCACCGTAAAGGGGACAGGCACTACCATTAAGGTTAGTACATTTACCACAAGGGATTATGACGGTTTGGGAATTTTCAACCGCGGCTGGGGACAATTTGTATATAATGCCGCAGGGGGAAGGTATGGCAACCCTATCGTCGAAGGGTTGTTAAAACTCCCTGAGAGTGAAAATGAGGGCATAGATCCGCTTTCAACCGCATTCATGCCTATGGCCATAAATCACAATGATGATACCGGGTTAAGGTGGAGCGGCCAAAATCCGGAGGCATTTATAGCGGGTAACATTATAAGCAGTTCCCGTCTGGGAGAGCAGGATGTTATATTAAAGAACCCGCTGGAAGGTTTGACTGGCAGCCAGACAGGTGCTGGCAGTTGTATCCCGGGGTCGGGCGCATTCGGCATAACATTGGAGAGCAAGAGCTCCAGTACGGCAAATATGGCCGGAGCTTTAGGACTTACCACCAGTTCCTCAGATGGAGAAAGCAGGACAGTAACTTCCTTCGCCGATATGAACGGGGATGGTTATCCGGATATTGTGACTTCCAACCAGATACAATTTACAAATGCTAAAGGAGGGTTCGACGGGGAAACAATATCGGGTTTGGGTAATCACAGGAGTGAAAGCAAGGCTAAAAGTGTAGGCCTGGGTGGTAATCCTGTGCATGCAGCCTCAATCCTCTCCGCAAGCGCAAAATATGTCGCTGCAAAAAATAATCAAAGAGCAGTAAACAATAACGACCAATCCACCAATGAACAAAAAGAGGATGCAGCGGAAAAATCAAATGAAGCGTTGACGGCCATTAAATCTGCACTGAATCAAAATCCGTCTTTATCCGGTTCTTTAGAAGTTCCGTGGAATGAAGACGAAGCAGTGGAAACATTTATGGATGTCAATGGTGACGGACTCCCGGACAAGATATTGCCTGATAAAAAAGTCCGTTTGAACCTGGGTTATGGGTTTTCAGAAGCCATAGGCTGGGATCTTGAAAAACTTGAGGGCGGAAAATCGACCACTGTCAATGCGGGCTTAGGATATGATTTTGGAGGTTCGAGTATTTCGGCCGGGTTCGGTTTGACGACAACCACCTCAAATTCCAATTATATTTTTACCGACCTGAACTCGGATGGACTGACGGATAAAGTCTGGAAAGACGGGGATAATATTTATGTGTCTTTTAATACAGGGAATGGGTTTACCGCACCTGTAAGATGGCAAGGTATGGGTGACATTAATAAATCAGCTTCAACGGCCGAATCATTGAACGCCTCTTATACACACGTTATACCGATAACTATTCCTCCATCCCCGATTCCAATCCTTAAAATAGCATTGAACGGAGGTGCTAATACCGGAAAATCCATGAGCCGGACATTAATGGAATTAAGGGATATAGACGGTGACGGCTTCCCTGAGATCGTCTCTTCGGACGAAGATGGCAAGATGACTGTCTACCGTTCCACTATAGCCCGTACCAATAAACTCAAATCCGTAAATAATCCGTTAGGAGGAAGTTTTACGGTAGACTATGCAAGAAGCCGGGCCACTTACGGCCATCCGGGAGGCAAATGGGTTATGAAATCCGTGGAAGTCAATGATGGTATTTCAGACGACGGAGCCAACATGAAAACAGTTTTCGAATACGCTGATGGAAA
>Ga0153940_1001344_pt1 | contig 11109 bp, 10 predicted proteins | sample TSNJ024MetaG_FD_104736 | JGI IMG/M metagenome (GOLD analysis project Ga0153940, IMG submission 104736) | Attine ant fungus gardens microbial communities from New Jersey, USA - TSNJ024 MetaG | ecosystem: Host-associated > Fungi > Mycelium > Unclassified | place: USA: New Jersey, Brendan T. Byrne...
AGTTCCTTTATGAACGATTGAATTCAGGTACTGATTTTCTTCCTCTGTAAGATTAATTGCAGCAGCACTCTTAGGCATAAATTTTTCCTCCAAATTTGGTATAATAATAGTATACCACAAAGGAAGAATAACATAAAGCTATTTAAAATCATTTGTACTAGAGTAAAACAGAAAATATTATGGATTAAAATACCAAAATCCCTCTGCCATCATAAACACTCCTAGCGCTACTGCCATTCCGTATCGCCCGGTCAAGTGCCATAACTGTTGCAACCGCACCATCTATCTTCTCTGTAGACTTCTCCTTATCTGGCTTGATATTGCCTGCCGGATCGGTACGGACAAAGATGTTATCCATCATCCACCGCAACACCGGATGACCTCCGTGTGCTAATTTCTGTTCCAGTGTCAGCTTCATCAATTCTTTGCTGGGTGGTGACATATCCTTAAATCCCTGACCAAACGGAACTACTGTAAATCCCAGTCCTTCCAGATTCTGCATCATCTGCACCGCTCCCCAGCGGTCAAATGCAATCTCTTTGATATGAAACTTCTTTCCCAATCCATCTATAAAATTCTCAATAAAGCCATAATGAATCACATTACCTTCCGTAGTCATCAGCTTCCCTTGTTTTTCCCACACATCGTATGGCACATGGTCACGCCTTACTCTCTGATGCATATTTTCTTCCGGTATCCAGAAGTATGACAGTATTATATATTTCTCCATATCATTCCTTGGAGGGAACACCAAAACAAATGCCGTGATATCAATAGAACTGGACAAATCCAATCCGCCATAACACTCCCGGCCAATCAACTCCTGTTCATCCACTGGGAAAGCACAAGCATCCCATTTCTCCATCTGCATCCATCTGGTAGACTGCTTCACCCACTGATTCAGACGGAGCTGACGAAATATATTCTCCTCCGCTGGATTATCTTTTGCGCTCAAATAAGCATTCCGCACCTTCTCAATATCAATGGTATGCCCCAGAGACGGGTTTGCCTGGTACCATACTTTTTCCGAAGTCCATTCCATATCATCTGCCACGCCATAAATAACCGGATAAAAGGTCGGGTCAATCTTTCTCCCAAGGATGATATCCTCTGCCTTCTGGTGCTGTTCAAAACACACAGAATGCCGGTCCGTCCCAGCCGTAGTAATCAAAAAGAACAGTGGCTGTGTTCTGGCATCACCGGAACCTTTCGTCATTACATCGAATAACTCCCGATTCGGCTGACTATGCAGTTCATCAAAAATAACTGCATGGACATTCAAGCCATGCTTCGTATATGCCTCCGCTGAAAGTACCTGATAAAAACTATTGGTTGGCTTATACACCAGCCGTTTCACCGACATCACCGGCTTAATCCGCTTTTTCAATGCCGGACACTGATCCACCATATCCACTGCCACATCAAAGACAATTGATGCCTGCTGCCGGTCAGAAGCGCAACCATATACCTCGCCTCCCCATTCACCATCCCCACAAGTCATATAAAGAGCAATACCAGCCGCCAGCTCTGATTTACCATTCTTCTTTGGAATTTCGACATAAGCTGTGTTATATCGTCGATATCCATTTTCCTTCACTGTTCCGAACACATCTCTGATAATCTGCTCCTGCCAGGGAAGCAAATCAAACGACTGCCCTCTCCATCTGCCTTTGGTGTGTTTTAGGCAGTTAATAAACTCCACCGTCCGCTGTGCCTTCGCTTCATCAAACACTACCCGCTTCCTCCTTTGAACAGCAGAAGCTCCATGGCATCACTTTCTTTATTCTCCCCATTGTCAGTCACAATACGGCTTCTCGCAGATGGGGTCAATCCGAACTGTTCACAAAAACGGTTCATGATCTTCAAATAGGTCTGTGCAATGGATACCTGGGGAATCTGCTGGCAGTATCCTGACGGTGCTTTCATCACAGCGCCGTTCTCTGAAATATACTCCTCTGCCTCTTTCCATCTGGCATATGCCTGACAGTACCCAGCAAATGCTGCCATATCAATCTCCGTCAGAATTCCAAGCTGCTCCAACTGCTTTGCCATACGTTTCCATTCCTTCTTTGCCTCTTCTTCCAGCCATGCCGGACATCTGGGGGCTTTCTTCTCTGGTTTTGGTTCACTGCTATTTAAGTTCCGCTTACCCGGATTTCCTTCTAAGACCTTAGATACTGTTGGCTTTGGCTTTCTTCCTCTCTGAGCCATCCATCACACCTCCCTCCATAAAATCAAAATATATCAATGCTTACGTTTCAAATCCACTATCATGCTCTCTTGATTCTGACAGCATCATCGCCACTGCAAATGCAACCGTTGTCGTGACCGCATTTCCTGCCTGCTTATAAAGCTGTGTTTCCGAATTGACCGCTGCCGCCCGCTCATAAAGTACATCTGAAAATCCCTGCAGGCGAAAACATTCCTTCGGAGTCAGCCTCCGTATCCGCCCGCATTTCATGACTGTACCAATCTGACAGGTGCAATCGAGGGTCTGAGCATACCGGTTTTTTACCCTTCCTCGCCTTGAAGCACTTTCCGGATAAGCGAGCGAAATCCCATCTCCGATACCAGCCTCTTCATAGCCTTTCTTTGTGCAGTCCCTCACCCGGAGAATCGGATTTCCATTTGCATCTACTTCCCTGCATAAGAAAACACCATGACGATCCTGTCCCGTCAAAGTGAACATCGGCTCCCCGTCTTCCTTCATCCGTCTGCCATTTTGCCGCTTCTCCAACCGATCCGGAGTCAATATGGCCTGAACCTCCAGAACTCCAGAACTTGTTGACCGGTTCGTAATCCCAGCATGATACCGGGCAATCACGCTTCTCGCATCTTCCGTAACCTTCGGATGGTTATAAGTCTGATCCACAAAGTAAAGACCAGTATTGCCTCCGAAGCTTCCAGCATTAGCCATTAATGTTACGGAAATCCCTTCCGGGTCATAGACCCGGTGCCCCTGTCTCCCGCCTATAACCTGCTTAAGAGCTGCTCCGTCCGTTCCTTTGACAGATAATATTTCTCGTCTACCTCTGCTTCTAAGATTTGCAATAATGAACACCCGCTCCCTATTTTGGGGGACTTCGAAATCTTTGGAGTTAAGCACCTGCCACTGACAGTCATACCCTGCCTCATCCATTTCAGAGAGAACGGCGGCAAAGTCGAATCCTCCATGAATTGATAACAGATTTTTAACGTTTTCAACAAGTAGGTATGTGGGTTTATCACCTTCCGCTTTGCCTTTGATGAGGTCAATAATGTTGTAATAGATTCCACTTCGTTTCCCAGATAATCCTCGCTGCTTTCCTGCAATAGAGATGTCCTGGCAGTTGTGGACTGCAAGATTGTTGGCTGTGTATGAGTTGTCATCTTTTACCTCCATGTTGTAAACATAATCGTTAAATTCAATTTCCTTCTTCTCATGAAACTTTGACCAAATATAGCCGTCCATAAAAAAAGAACCGTCCCGATTGGATGATTCTTGTTTAAACACGATATCATAAACCTGATTTTGATTGACTTCCCGGCCTTGGATTACATGCTTCCCCTTCTTTCCCGTTCCATATAATGCACTAGGTCTTTCATAAGCCTTATGGATACAAGCCTGTATCCCATAGGCAAGCTCCCTTGATATGGTACTTGCCTTGTAATATTTTCCGACTTTGCAACCATCTGTCTCCAAATAACCGTTTAGGAATGCCCTGAGCTGGCGAACCGGAAGGTTTAAAATATCTTTTGTCAGCCGCTTCCCCATAGCACCTTTTCCGAATTGCATGAGAAACATGGTCAGCTCCTTATTGACAAAATGAACCTTGTATAAACCGTTTTCTCTGCTGATGCTGTAATGGAACATTGCCCCCACATGTTTTTTCAACCGGTCCAGTTTTTCATCATTGGCGGATATCACAATTCGGTAATTATCCGTTGCATTTTTCCGCTTGCTAACCCGATACCAGCCATCTGCCATATAGCAGCCAACCAGCCACCAGAAGTCCTCAATGGCCAATGGCAGATTATCCAAACGGTATTCCCTGCCACGGCGTTCGTAAGTAATTCCGTGCCAGTCTGGTAATTCTGATTGGGGGTTGATGGGAACACCGATTAAATCGCTTTTTTGTAAATCTGCGGCTCTTACCCATTTTGTTCCGTCCCCATCCTTTACAAGAAAAGGATGCTCCGCTGTGGCCTTTAGCTTCTCAACACCATAAATATTCAGTTCATAAATCGTCTCAGCAAAACACTTCATCGGTTTCACAACAGGACAAAACCTGTTTTTATGCGTGAGTACCATGTCATTTGTACAAATTTCCTCAATCGCCTTATAACCATTTTCGGTCATCACTAATGTTCCTGACTCAAAACAGGGGAATCCAAATGTCCAAATATCTGCATAGGGGATATCACTTGGTTCTAATTTGGTAACGTCATTTGCCTTCCACTCCCCTTCTGTATCATGCATTGCTTCATAAGATGCCCGTGCAAACTTATCATACTCACAATACCCAATGCACTTATGTCCGGCAGCCTCTAAGCCCAGACGGAATCCGCCGATACCCGAACAAATATCCAAAAATGTTAACTGTCCCATATCAACATTCCTCCCCACCACTGCCCTGACTGAATTTCAGAGCATAAAAATAAGCGGCTTCTGGAAACTGCCGCTCAAACTCTTCTAAATATCTATAACAGGCACTCTGCCTGCCATTCTTTTCTGCAAATTCCCACAGACTCTGCTTTTTGTACATATTAGGCTGGTTCGCCCATCTTGCAATGGATACATACACTCCACGAAAAGGGCTTTCCGTATATCGACTGAACCGCATAACATATGGCAGACAATGGTGTCTCATCAGTATTTCAATCCGTTTAAGCAGGTTAAAAATGTCATCTGCCCAGAACTTCTCATCCCACACACCCTGCCGATCAAATCCACAGAAACAATAAAATCGCAAATATGCATCCGTATATTTTCTTGCCAGAATAATTTTCTTTTCCACAAGCTCTGCATCTGCCACATTATCAAAAGCAAAAGAAAAGGAATCATCATAACGGCTGGAAAACAGCTCCTGGCATTTCTTATCATCCAAAAGGCGCTCATCCAATCCCTGCCGGAACTGAAATGGCTTTCCTGTATCTTTCAATTTTCTAAGCATCACTTCCCAATCTGGATGCCCGAAAAAATTATCATCCAACAAACATATCTTTTTTCTTTCTGGGTCCACAAATTCTTCCAAAGAACTATGAATACATACTCTGTCATAATTTTGGTTCACACAGAACTGACATTTCCGAAAACAGCCTCTTGTTAGAAAGCCAATGGAGTAATCCAGATAAAACCGATATTCATTTTTCTTTGCCCCAGCATCCAGTTTTTCCTGAACCCACTCTGCATAAAGGTGGTAATCCGGCATATGATGTTCCACCTCCTCCGGCAGCTTCGGCGCTTTGTCATAATAGAACCCGGTTCCACCGTATTCCAGATTTTCAAGTTCAAGAATCTCCTCTGGTATCTGAGTATCTGTAAATACCTTGGACAGATAAACACGGTCGAATCCCTCCAACCCTTGATAATCTGTTTTCAGCATCACATCATTACCTTGGGCTTTGTAATATCCAGACAGCTTCATACATACTAAGTTCGGAAATCTATGCTTGCTCCTTCCAATCAAATCTGCATCAATAATTGCTATCCTAAGCATCAATAACCTCCGTCCTTCCTTCATGTATCTGGGATTTTCTCCAAAGTCACTCTAGCCGTCAACCTTTTCTGCATATTCAAAGCAGCTACTTCTCCATAGCCTTCCATCCCCTTTGTCTTGCAGTAATTCCGCACAATATCACGGGACAATCCAGTTGCAGAAGCAATGGACTTATACCCTTTTCCCTGCATTCGAAGTATCACAATCTGCTCCGCTTGTAAATCTGTCATCTTACAGCCCTCCAACAAAAAAAGAGCTAAAAGCACCTCTTAATGATACTTTTTAGCCCCAAAAGCATAGGATTTTCAAAGATTCTCCTCTGAATATCATTCACAAAAACCTTGAAAATCCTGTGTTTATGTATGGTAAGAAGCTATTTCTCTATCCCCCCTATCAATTTCTGCGAAAATTCACGTGAAAGGGGACGTCGGTTTCCAGGCACCACCTCCTGGAGATTTGCCCTGCCCCTCCCCATTGCAGCTTATCACGGGAAAATTCAGTAATCAACCGCTCTGTGCAAGGCTTATATTCAACTGCTCAATACCGATACTCTTGATACCTGTCCTCAGTCATGGTCTTACTATCATGGCAGCGCTTACACAATGCCTGCCAGTTTGATTCATCCCAGAATAATCGGTCGTCTCCACGATGGGGAATGATATGATCCACAACCGTTGCCGCAACCAGTATACTGTTCTCCCTGCAGCTCTCGCACAACGGATGTGCTGCCAAGAATCTCTTTCTTGCTCTGCGCCAGTGGCTGTCGTATCCCCGTTTGTTAGAAGTCATCCGGTCGCTCCGGTGAACTTCCCGATGCTCTTCACAATAAATCCCTTCCGTCAGTTTCGGACACCCCGGATGCTTACATGGTTTATTTGGCTTTTTCGGCATGTCACCACTTCCTTTCACCGTAGTAACACCTTTCTGTATTATAAAAGGCAGCGGTGAAAGGATAAAGCCCGCTGCCCTACAGGAAGGGTACATAAAAAGCCCCATGGATTTCTCCACAGAGCTTCTTACACTTCTTGCATTTTAAAGATAACACAAAATTTTAGGTATTTCAAGAAACCACCCCGGTACACTTACTTAACCATCACTTAACCACGTCCCAGCCATTCAGCTCAAAAAATAGTTTTCTGTAAGTTTATCCCTGTTTCTATAAAGCACTTCCAATTCCTTCATGGCCTTATTCCGGTATTTACTTAACATGGACTCACTCACTGAATATTTATTTGCTATATCTTTCCATGTCATCTCATAAATCACCATATCACAGATGATATCAGATAATCTTCCGCTTAACTGTGTGACCGCATATTCAAAGAATTCAATTTCCTCTTTCACGTTCTGGTACTGTTGGAACAGGAAATCATACCAATCTTCATTCAGGCTTTCTGTCACCTTTCGGTAATAAATTGCAGTCTTCCCGGTAACATCCGCCTTTGTGCTTGTCTGTATCCGCTCTCCCTCCGGCTTGGAAAAGCACATGGCTTCAATCACTTCATCTGCTGAAACACCTGCAAATCTCGACAGTTCAAATGCAAGTATGGTTCTGTCCTTTTTCCATTTCTGATATTCGTTAAATTTACTTTGTACTGCCATCTTCTTCACCTCCAATTCTCACTTTTACTGCATCCACCAGTGCCGACTGACCGCAATCCTTTTTCTCCAACGCTTCCATCACCCGCTCATCCAGTGTACCCTTTGCAATCAGGTGATGGATTACTACCGTCTCCTTTTGCCCCTGCCGCCACAATCTTGCATTCATCTGCTGGTACAGTTCCAATGACCAAATCAATCCAAACCATATGAGAGTGGAACCGCCTGCCTGTAAGTTCAGCCCATGTCCGGCAGAAGCCGGATGGATAACTGCCACAGGAATCTTTCCGGCATTCCACTTTTGCATATCCTCTGCTGTATCCAGTTCCAAAGCACCTAATCGCTCATGAATCCGTTCCCTGTCATGCTTATACCAGTAGGCAATTAATACCGGCTTACCATTCGCCGCTTCCACCAAATCCTCCAATGCCTCCAGCTTCCGGTCATGGATATGCTTTACGGCATTGTATTCATCGTAAACCGCACCATTCGCCATCTGCATCAGCTTGTTTGATAATCCGGCGGCATTCATTGCGTCAATATCGCCGTCCTCGTATGTGAGAAGCATATCCCTTTCAAGCTTACGGTATAATTCCATTTCCTTTTCGCTCATGGAAACTGCCACATGGTTATAAACACATTCCGGCATATCCAGATAATCCACAGCTTTCATGCTGATGCAGATATCCGACAGCAGACTGTAAATGCATTCTTCGGCACTTTCCTTCGGCTTGTAGGAATAAACCATTTCCCTACTACGTTTATCCGGCAGAAAGAACCGTTCCCGATAACCACTAATAAACCGCCCAAGCCTCTTCCCCATATCCAAAATTCCAATTTCCGCCCACAGGTCAATCAATCCATTCGGTGCAGGTGTTCCAGTCAATCCCACCATTCTGCTCACCATTGGCCGCACCTTCTTTAGTGCCTTGAAACGTTTTGCCTTATGGGACTTGAAGGAGGACAATTCATCAATTACCACCATGTCAAAATCCCAACGGCAATAATTTACCAGCCACTCCACATTTTCACGGTTAATCACGTACACATTCCCACGTTTGTTTAATGCGGCTATGCGCTCCATTTCTGAACCGATAATGGTTGACATCTCAATCCCTGAAAGATGATCCCATTTTTCCAGCTCCCCAACCCAAGTTACCATTGCCACTCTAAGCGGGGCTATAATTAATACTTTTCTAATTTCAAAATAATCCAAAAGCAGTTCCCATATCGCCGACAGTGCAATTACCGTCTTACCAAGCCCACAATCCAAAAACAAAGCGCTCACGTCTTGCTCAATGATGAACTCCTTTGCATAATTTTGATACTCATGTGGCACGTATTTCATCCAGCACACCTCCTATCTGCTCCACATCGTCTATCACATAAACCCAAAATCCCAATGCCTCCAACTGCCGCTTCCGTTTTTCCTGCAAAGGTCTTGGCTTCTTACCCGGAGCCTTCAACTCCACAAATGCCATCTTCCTACCCGGCAGTAATACGATTCTGTCCGGCACCCCATCCAATCCCGGAGAAGTGAATTTAACCGCCATACCGCCCATCTTTTTTACAGACGCTGCCAGATGTCTTTCAATCACAGTTTCCCTCATGTCCATTCAGCCTCCATTTTTCTGCCCGGAACAAAGAATCAAAATTTCCTATATTCCCTTAATACGTGTATAACACATACACAACCTAACTTTTTTCTTATTTTCCATATCTCTATAAGAAGTTCTTGTTCCCTTGTTCCAAATATATCTTTAGCCCTTGATTTTATGGGGTTCTCTTATCAGAACCAGACTCAAAAACAAGTTTTATCTTGTTTCGCTTGTTCTTACTATTTCCCAGAACAAGAAACGGAACAACTTTCCCGCTGTTTTCACTCTTGCTCCTGAATATATACCCTTTGTTTTCCATAAATAGGGAGTGTAAGCGTCCCATTCTTCGTTTCCGTATACTTTCTCCAACCCTCAATCTTTCGCAAAATACCACTGATTTCATAAGAATCCATCTTTTTTAAAGCAGTGGAATCCCTGCCAAAACACTCACACCAGATTTCCATGTTACAGACTATTTTTCGCTGCACCGTTCCTGTCCGTTCTTCCCCGCCAAATTCGCTGCCATTCAGAAAGTTCCTTCTGTCATACAGGCTCATGGCTTCCCAGTTTTCCGGTAAAAGGGTATCGAGATACGTTCTGACCAGACCTTCCCGGTCATCCGTCTCCATGGCTTCCGCCTGCTCTGATACTGCCATAGCCGCCACATCCCCTTCCAGATATAATCGTTCACCAGCCTTATATGATGCCACTGCTTCTGCCCAAATCTGTGTCACTTCTCCAACTGTAATCTGCCATGGCTTCTTTATACTTTGCCCATTCACCCGCACCGGCCAAAAACGGCGGTTCCCTGTAATATCCCGCAGGAATCCGCTTTCCGTATTAGTGCTTCCCACAATTACACACTGCCGCGGATGGCTCTCTACATTTAACCCATAACTGGCACGGTATTTATCATCCACACGAGACAAAAAAGATTTCACAGTTTCCACATCCGTCTTCTTCATCCCTGCCATCTCGCCCAGCTCCAAAATCCAGTACCCCTGTAACTTCTCTGGCCCGGACTTATCCCTCATATCAGTCAGTGTCAGGCTGTCAGAGAACCATGCACCAGCAAGTTTCGTAAATAGCGTAGATTTCCCAATTCCTTGCGGACCATTCAGAATCAGCACGCTGTCAAACTTGGTTCCCGGCTGATAAATCCTTGCTACCGCCGCCGTTAGTGTTTTACGAATCACAGACCTGGTATACTCTGAATTCTCCGCTCCCAGATAGTCTGTAAGAAGCATATCCATTCTCTTTGTTCCGTCCCACTCCGGCAGATTATCAAGATATTGCTTTACCGGATGATATGCCCGTTCAGAAGCCACTGCCAACAGTGCATCTTTGGTTTTTGCTGGAGTGTAAATCCCATATCTTCTGTTTAGATACACTTTCAAAGATGCAAAATCAGAATCATTCCACCCAGGCTTAATCTGTTTCCAGGGCAGACTTTCCCCTGTGTCAATGCCATCCCGGTGAAGATTAAAAGCAATACTTTCTAAATTTTCATCATTTCGGATTGCCAGCACCAGATTATCCAAAGTATCTTTTACCCTTCCCTGCCGGTCAAGTTCTAGTGCTGTCTTCCACTCTTCGGGAGAGAACTCATCTATTGCTGTATTTTCCCGTTCCTTCACCAGTTGCAGCTTCACCCTCTCATCCGCCACTGCAAAGTTGCTCATAGCTTTAAAAGAAGGAAGCTTTGCTGCCTCCATATCCTCGGAAGACTTTATATCCAGGTCTCCAAATTTATGAATCCGCACCAGGTCAAAAGCATTCATCAGTTTCCCGCAAGCCGGGTCTGTCGCATGATGGGAATAAGCAAACTTTCCATCATAAACTACCACGCCAGCCTGGGAATCCGCCGGAAGAAGTGGAAGGCCAATACATCAATCTGGATGGCTCATAGGTAGTATCATCAAACAATTCCATGCCGATTTCCTCTGCCACTTTCCTGGCTACTGCTGAATACTCATCCGGCGATATGGTTCTGAACAGCGGAATAATAAGCCGAAACCTTGGCTTATCCGGCGTATGCTTATGAGTGGAGTAAATAAAACACCGAAACCCATATAGCATTTCCAACTGATCCAATATATCCTCTGTGGCATAATCCATATCCAGTGTCAGCCCAGAGCGAAACATCACGCAGTCTTTCTTCCTGCTGCCGCCTTTCAGCTTTCCAAGCACGAAACCGCCAACATCCTTGATAT
>Ga0153940_1001345_pt1 | contig 11105 bp, 6 predicted proteins | sample TSNJ024MetaG_FD_104736 | JGI IMG/M metagenome (GOLD analysis project Ga0153940, IMG submission 104736) | Attine ant fungus gardens microbial communities from New Jersey, USA - TSNJ024 MetaG | ecosystem: Host-associated > Fungi > Mycelium > Unclassified | place: USA: New Jersey, Brendan T. Byrne...
AAAGCCCCAAAAGGAACCAAAAGTGCTTTAGCGCCCCACTTCAACCTCACCCCCCGCCCTCTCCAAAGGGAGAGGGAGCCGTAACGGACAAAAAGACGAAACGGAAAAACTCGCTCTAAAAGTCGTAAAATACGAATTGGCGGATAAGCTCAAACACGTTTCCGTTTTTTTCGTCTTTTAATCCTACGGGTACCCCGTCTTTGAAGCTAACGGCGCGAGCTGACGCGTATTTATTCATCAAAGGGCTTGGCTTACTAAGGCGTCAGCGGATGCGCATTAGTGACGCAGGCGGGCACCTGTCCGGTGCGCCCGCTCGCGCAGACGTCCCGTCTGTGTGTTGCGTAGCAAACATTTTTGCCCTGTCAATAAGACACGGACTGGAAGTCCGCGCCATCGGGGGGGGTGTTAACGTCCTATTTTTAGTTACAAGTTAAACTACACTAAGAACGTTTGCCCTAATCCATGAATTATTTTTATCGGACTACATCACAAAAATTGTATCTTTATACCCGGCAATTTGTTAATTTGAACAGTTACTTAGTATCTAACATAAAACTAACTTACGAATTATGGATGTAAAAATAGAGGAAAGTTGGAAAGAGCAGTTGAAAGATGAATTCGACAAAGACTATTTTGTAGAACTAACTGATTTTGTGAGACATGAATACCGTACAAAACAAATATTCCCTCCTGCGAAATTAATATTCAATGCTTTCGAACACACTCCATTCGACAAGGTAAAAGTGGTAATTCTCGGACAAGACCCATATCACAACGACGGTCAGGCGCACGGCTTGTCTTTCTCCGTACCTGATGGTATGCCCGCCCCTCCCTCTCTGGTAAATATCTTCAAAGAAATAAACCGCGACATGGGAATCCCTGTACCCGGATCAGGTAATCTGACGCGCTGGGCAAATCAGGGTGTATTGCTCCTCAACGCTACATTAACCGTACAGGCGCACATGGCCGGGTCCCACCAAAAAAAAGGCTGGGAAACATTTACCGATGCAGCTATACATAAATTAGCCGAAGGACGTGAAAATATTGTATTTATCCTCTGGGGTGCTTACGCCCAGAGAAAAGCAGCATTCATAGATACGAATAAACATCTGGTATTAAGATCAGTACATCCATCACCATTATCCGCGCATAACGGATTCTTTGGGAACAATCATTTCAGCGAAGCAAATAAATATCTGAAATCGAAAGGGATTGAACCAATTGAGTGGTAGAGGAGCCTCACCCAACCATCCCAAAGGGGAATAGGGTACCAAAAATCAAAGCCGCGAGAATCACTTCTGGCGGCTTCACCCTTAATAAAAATCCCTATGATGTGTAAAAGGGATTCTATATCTTATATTTCACCTTTTGTACCCCAGGTTTCGGACGGCTTATCCCCCATCACAAATTCTAATGTACCTCCGGCTTCTATGTCTTTAAAGTCTATATAAAACTTATCGTAGTCTTTGCCGTTAAATGTTACACTCTGGATGTACTTATTAGCAGCACTATTATCTTTCGCTACAATTTTAAGAGTCTTTCCGTCCTTCACTTTTACAGTTGCTTCATTTATAACGGGACTTCCGAAAATATATTTACCTCCGGCCGGCTCAACCTGATAAAAACCCAGAGCAGACAATACATACCATGCCGACATCTGACCGACATCCTCATTTCCCGAAAGTCCGGCCGGCTGGTCGTGGTAAAGTTCCGACATTACCTGACGTACCTTGTCGGCAGTCTTCCACGGTTGACCGATGTAAGGATATATATACAGGATATGATGGCTAGGCTCGTTTCCGTGAGCATATTGGCCTATCAGTCCACTGATATCGGGAGAGGCGTGCTCACCCAGCGAACCTTCCACGATAAACAGGGAATCCAGCTTCTGAACAAATGTCTCTTTACTTCCGAACAAGTCTACAAGTCCTTTTATATCGTGTGGTACCAGCCATGTATATTGCCATGCATTACCCTCTGTATAGTCATTATCGCGGTGGACGGATTCAAACGGATTAAACGGAGTCCTGAACTTACCGTCAGACGACAGGCCTCTCATAAATCCTACCGATTTATCGAAATAATGTGTATAAGATTTACTCCGTTTCAGGAAGTAATCATAATCTTCCGTTTTACCCATCTTTTGGGCCACCTGGGCTATACTCCAGTCGGCGATAGCATATTCCATACATTTCGACAAGCCTTCGCTCTCTCCTTTGTCGTAAGGGATATAGCCATATTCTTTCAGGTATTTCAAGCCTCTTTCGTCCAGCATTGCCGAATTTTTCATTGCTTCGAACGCCAGTTCCTTATCAAATCCGTCATATCCTTTCAGGATGGCGTCTGCTACAACCGAAATACCCGGATTACCCACCATACAATCGGTTTCGCAACCCATCAGGTGCCATACAGGCAATTTACCCTGCTGCTTATATATGGTGAGCATTGTGTTTACAATATCGCCCATCTTTTCGGGATGTATAATCGACATCAACGGATGAGCCGCGCGATAGGTATCCCACAACGAGAATGTTGTATAATTCTTAAATGTACCTTTCTCATGCATCTGTCCGTCAGAACCTCTGTAATCGTTATTCACGTCACAGAATTCGGAAGGAGCTATCATTGTATGATAAAGCGCCGTATAGAATGTACGCTTAGTCTGATCGTTGTCCGCTGTAATAATGATTTTGTTCAGTTCTTCATTCCATGCTTTGTCAGCATCGGCGACAGTCTTCTCAAAATCCCAGTCTGAAAGTTCAGCCTGCATATTCAGTTTTGCATTATCGATACTTACCGGAGACAAGGCCACTTTTACAAATATATTCTCTTTATCCTGTGTATCGAATAATACCTGTCCGTAGGCCCTTGTTGCTTTTATAGTATTGCCTTCCTGTACAGCGGTAGTATCCGATACAACAAAACCTTTCATCGGCTTGGAGAAAACAGCTGTAAAGAAAATCTTCTGGTCATTAGCCCAACCTTTCGAATAACGGTAACCTGATATCACAGAATCATTCTCCTGAGTCAGATAACCTTCCACGGGAGCATCCCAGCCTATACCATGTTGCAGGTCGATAATAACTTTCGACGAATCGGACTGAGGGAATGTATATTTATGGAAACCGACCCTCTTGGTTGCTGTCAGTTCCACATCGACATTAAACCTGTCGAGATGTACAGCATAATAACCGGGTTTTACTTTTTCAGTTTCCCTTCTGAATAATGAGTAAATCCCCGACTTAGGATCTTTCAGATTTCCCCGTGTGAGCTTTACATCGCCGGTAGCAGGCATAAAGCCAATATCTCCCAGGTCACCTATTCCTGTACCACTCAGGTGCATATGTCCGAATCCTATAATTGTGGAATCGGTAATATGATAACCCGAACACCAGTCCCAGCCCTGAGAAAAGTTTGTAGGGCCTAACTGTACCAATCCGAACGGAACGTCGGCTCCTACAAATACATGCCCATGATCGCCGGTCCCGATATAAGGATCGACGTACTGGGTAAGATTTACAAGTTCCGCGCCTTTTTCCGCTTCATTACACGAATAAAACAATGTGCCTGAGATAATACCCAAACAGATTGTTTTTGCAATGCGATTAAAATTCGATCTCATTGTCTGTTTTTTAATTATATATTTAATTTTGCTTATATTCGATTTATAGTTTTCAAGCCCACTCTATGATATCTGAAGGCATTATTATATTCAGAATTAATTAGAATTTTACAGGCAACAATTACAATTATGACAAATTTACATAATAAACTGAGACAAAAAGACATTTGTTAATCATTTAATAATTTATAACAGATAAAGAACAGGGTTGCCTTCCCAGGCAACCCCTTCTTTGCCTTTTCTGAAAACCTAATACCTCTCAGAAATGAATTCAAATACAGAAATCATAAAGGCGTATATCTTATAATTAAAAAGTTATCAAACTTTTTTAAAATTAGTTATACCCCGGATTCTGAATGAGCTGCGGATTACGTTGCATTTCATCGTGAGAGATTGGCCACAACAAATCCGACTCTTTAAATTTCGCACCCGAACCATTGGTTGCTCCTACAAGGCTCACATATTCAACCTTGCCGGGTTCAGTTTCAGAGATCACAGGGAACATGCCCGTACGAACGCAGTCATCCCAGATTTTAAATTCCAATGGGAACTCCCGTAAACGCTCAGTCCAGCACTCCTGTACAAAAGCTTCTTTAGCCATAGCCTGAAGCTCTGTTTTATACTGGTCGGCAGTCTTTCCGTGAATATCCGCACGAGCTTTAATCTGAGCCAGATAGCCGGCAGCCTCAGCTGTAACACCTTCGCTTTGAGCAATGGCTTCCGCAGCAACCAGTAATGCCTCTGCCGCACGAAAGAAATTCCAGTCTTTAGTAGCCTTACCTGTAGTTAATAAAGCATTTTCATCGTAGTAATACCAACAGCCGGCTACTGTAGTAGATGTCCATACCGCACCTGTAGCCGGATTGGTATAATTCCAATGGAAAAATTGATTTGGCTGAATACGCAAATCATCTGCTTTATATACATTAAGGAAACGATTGGTAGGACCGAACACTCTTTCAAAAATAGAATAAGTACCGAATACGGATACAGCTGATGAACTGAATGCATATGTCGGCCACCAGCCACCGTTATTTATTGTCGCATCATATTCCTGAGCATATATTACTTCATCTAAATCGTCTGTGCTACGAAGCTTATTATAAGCACTACCTAATGCCAGATTATCGTTTGTTGTCAATTTATGAGGAGAATCAATTACGATTCTAGCCATAGTAGCGGCATCTCCATATTTATTCTGACGTAAATACACATTGGAAAGTAACATTGCCGCGGCATATTTTGTTATACGGTGGTTGTTACCGGCAAATTTAACAGATGGCAGAACTTCTACCGCCTCTTTCAGGTCCGCCTCCATTAGTCCATAGACAGAAGCCTTGTCTGTTCTTGCCAAATAGAGATTCTCCAATGATTCGTAAGGCTCGGTAGACATCGGGACGTCACCGAATGTTTTCACTAAATAATAATAATTGAATGCACGGAAGAATTTAGCTTCAGCTATCAGCTGAGATGCTGTCGTTGAAGACATACTTATATCCGGAATATATTTAATCGCGCCATTAGCAACGTTAATTGCCCTGTAACAGTTGTCCCAGATATCATTCATTGTACTGGATATTGTACTCGTATTTTGCTGACGTGTAAGCAGACGCGCGTACATACAAATAGCCTCTTGCCCTTCATAGCTGTTGGTGAAATATCCTGTCAACATAGGATCAATGGAAGCATTGGGGCCAAGATATGCACTACCGGCATTGGAAATACGACCGGGAGCTCCGTTCCTGTATAGGTAATTCACATTCGCCAAGGCTTGTGCCTCTGTTTTATAATAGGCAGCAGAAGTGGTAGATGATCTAGGCTCCTCGTCCAAAAAGTCATTACATGCTGTCATCACCAACAGACTTACGCACGCAAGTATATATATTAATTTTTTCATTTCATTCATTTTTTTAGATTAATCAAAATGTTAAATTAAGACCCAGTGTGAATGTTTTTGCCCTCGGATATGAGAAGAAAGTCATATTTTGTCCAAACTTGTTGGTATCTCCCTGAGAAGTACTTTCCGGATCATATCCCTTAAAGTCGCTTGAACAAATCAGGAATAAGTTATTTGCACTTCCATAAACCCGTAACGCTGAAACACCTAAGGTTTTACATAATTTCGGAGCGAATGTATACCCTAATTGCACCATATTGCAACGGATATAAGAACCGTCTACTACCCAAGAAGAATCAACAGTAGTATCCTGACCTGCATGACCGGAGTTACATAAGTAAATAGCCTGTTGCATAGTATTCGGGTTTGATCCGTTATAGGCATCGTATAGAATACTACTCAAGCCGTTAGTAATACCAAAACGGTCGTATGTGGAGTGATAGAATTGCTGCATGGTTTCTACCCCCCATACAAACTGCATATCAACAGTCAGGTCAAAATTCTTATATGAGAAATTATTGATAAAACTACCAGTCCAGTCAGGAGTACCCTTTCCCAGAATTTCCTTATCTGTAGATCGTTTAGCACGGCCTACCTGATTCAGTTCGCATTCTCCGGCAGCGTAATCTTCTTCAGTATAAACACCATATCTTCTGTAACCATAAAAACTATTCATGTTTTCACCTACACGGATAATACTTTCATAGCCTCCTACCCAGCTATTCAATAAGATGTCTTCATCGTTTTCACCCAGAGAAAGTACTTTGTTCTTATTGTAGTTCATGTTTAATGTCGTATTCCAGTTGAAAGTGTTAGTCTTTACCGGAGTTGCGTTAATCATAAGATCCAATCCCTGGTTTCTCACCGAACCGATGTTCTTAAATACAGTACTATAACCGGTAGAAGTCGGGATCGGACAATCCAGCAACAAGTCTGTTGTCTTTTTATTATAGAAAGCGACGTCAAAATTCAAGCGTTGTTTGAACAAGCCCAAATCAATACCTATATCCCATTGTGCAGTTTTCTCCCATTTCAGATCGGGATTAGCCATTGAACTGATATAAGAATAAGGCGCGCGCGAACCATCGAGCAAGAAAGTTCCTGCCGAAACAGAAGCTAAAGACTTATAAGGATCTATTTCAGAATTACCGGTAAGCCCGTAACTGGTATGTAGCTTCAAATTGCTTATAGCGGGATTATTTGCAAGAAATTCTTCATTGGAGATGTTCCATGCTAAACCGGCAGATGGGAAGAATGCATATTTATTATTTTTACCAAACTTGGAAGATCCATCGTAACGACCGGTTACTGTGGCAGAATAACGATCTTTATATGTGTACGCCAAGCGCAAGAAATAAGAATTCATAGAGCGCTTATTCCAGTCGGATTGAGGCGAAGATGGGGTAGTGCCGACCGACATATTGTTATACTCGTAAAAGTCGTCAGCAAATCCTTCTGTATACATATAATCGTAATCGTAGGTAGTCTGGCTCCACGAAAGTCCGGCCATAGCGTTAATACGATGATTTTCCAATACCTTATTATATGTCAGATAGGTTTCTTCCTGCCAATAAAGCTCATTTGTATGGCTTCTGTAAGCCCATCCGTTCGGCATGGAAATATTATTAAGGCTTACTGAAGAATATCCTTTAGTCGATTGTTGCTTGCTATCAATACCCAATTGAGTCTTCAAATCCAGACCGTCCATCAGGTGGAATGTCAAGGCTGCATTACCGAATATTTTGGTATTGTATTTCATGCGCTTTTGCAAATCCAATATCATTACAGGATTAGACATACCTTCGAAACCAAATGTTTCATTCATCGTAGAAGATGCGGACGTAGTGTATTCACCATTCGCATCACGCACCGGCAACCATGGTACCATCTCTATCATAGTACGACGGGCATCTTGTCCACCTCCTGTTTCCGGTGTATATCGCCCCCATGTATGGTTAACCAAGAGATTGACAGCTGTTGACAACCATGGCAGAGGTTTCGCATCGTATGTTATTTTAGTATTCAAACGTTTAGCGTAAGTATTATTTACGACACCTTGTTGATCTGTATAATTAAGGAATGCCCCTATTGAAGAATTCTTTCCTCCTTGTTGGATATTAAACTGGTGATTATGAGAAACGGCTGTACGCGTCGCCTCTTTTTGCCAGTTAGTATCATATAAAGGATTACCGTTTGCATCAAAGTAATTCCTGTCCGTAAACCAATCTGCACGATTTAAAGACCAGTTTGTTCCCTGATATTTATTTTCATTTTCTAAGCCGATCATAAAAGCATCTGTCCATTCCTGGGCATTCATAGTATCCATATAACGGGCAACAGAACTAAAGCTAAGCGATCCCTGATAGCTAACGACCGTACCTTCGCCTTTATTTCCGCGCTTAGTAGTTACCAGAATTACACCATTTGCACCTCTGGCTCCATAAATAGCCGCAGCAGACGCATCTTTCAATACTTCTATACTTTCTATATCATTGGGATTCAGCAAATAAAAATCAGACATGACCACACCGTCCACAACATACAATGGGTCCGAAGACGAGTTAATTGTAGACATACCACGTATCACCACCCTATTTGAATACGCTCCGGGTTGGCTGGAATTAGAAAAAATATTAACTCCCGATGCCTTACCTCGCAGATTTTCAACAGCACTAAAATTCTGGGCTTTTACCATATCGTCTCCTTTAGCGACAGCGATCGAACCTGTAACATCAGATTTTCTCATAGTTCCATAACCTACTACCACTATTTCGTCCAGCATCTTCACATCTTCTGTCAATGTTATATTTACAAGGCTTTGTCCTTTCAATTCCACTTCCTGGGCAAGAAAGCCGATAAACGAAAAAACCAGTGTAGCATTCGGGCTTGTTACTTTGAGTGTATATGCTCCATCCATGTCGGTTACAGTTCCGGTGGTAGTTCCTTTTACCGCGACACTCACTCCGACCAAAGGCTCTCCCTGTTCATCCTGAACTTTACCGGTTATTGTTTTACCTTCCTGCAAAGGAGTATTTACAGAAGATTCCCCCTGTTCGTTTCTATTCGATAGAATGATATGTGAACCCTCCATCGAATAGCTGACATTCGTTTCTTTAAACAAATCGTTCAACACCTGGTAAACAGGCTTTGTATTAGCCTTTACCGACACGTTCTGATCTGTTTCTACTTTATCATTATAAATGAAAAGATAATCGGTCTGCTTCTCTATTTCCGTCAGCACTTTTTCGAGCCGGATATTTTTTTCATTGATAGTAACTCTTGCTTTTTGTGAATAAGAGTCTTCAGCATAAATAGAGAGGATGCCGACGAATAATAATAACGTCGTGATTTTCATGATTCTAAAAAAATGTTTAATTTTTTCATTTTTCAACAAAAAGCGGTCGTGAAAAACTTTATTTTCCATAGATTTACGATGTTTTTGATTAATATGGTCTAAAAATTGTATTAATTTTCCTAGCCAATAGGTGTTGCCGCACTTATTGGCTTTTTCGTTTACACGATAAAAGCGTTTTTTTCAGATGTTTCCCATAGGCGGTCATTTTTTATAAGGTTAAACGATTGATTGTATCTACTTATCTTATTATTAAATCACAGAAAACAATTTATAATACCAGATTCCCTCTTCTGTTGCAGTTATACTTCTATCCAGGAATAGTCCTGTACTTACACATCTGTCTTTGTCCACACATCTATCAATATCTACTTTATATACACGATATGCTTTTCGGTATCCCTTTCATATTTGAATTTAACGTCTTTCTGCAATACTCGTAAAGCATAGTCTACACCATCAATGACACGGAATTTACCTGTATATATAAGATTGCCGACCCGAGAATTTTCGATTACGATTTTTATATCATATACCTTCTCAAATGATTTCATTATTTGGGCAAAAGGTTCATTTTTGAAGCTAATCAGGCCATCTTTCCATTCATAAGCACTAAAGTCCTCTACATATACGGTCTCTAATTTTCCGTTTTTCAGATATGCCTTATTGTTAGGCGTCAATATTATTGACTGCAAAGAATCACATGCAGCTCTTACTTTTACCTTACCTTCCATCAGCACAGTTTCGAAACTGCGACTGTCCGAATAAGCCATTACGTCAAACTTTGTTCCCAATGCCTGAACTACCCCATCCCGTGTTTTAACAAAAAAAGGTATGTCTTTATTCTTTGCCACATTAAAATAAGCTTGTCCGTCCAACGATATCAATCGTTCCTTTTCATTAAAGGATACCGGGTATTTTATTGTTGTTTTGGCATTCAGCCACACATCCGTACCATCAGGCAATATTATGTTCAAACGCTGTCCGGCAGGCACCGAAATCGTTTGAGTAGCCACTCGTCGGTCTTTCTTATTTATATGAAGGAAATAATACCAACTGCCGAATAAAGTAATAGCTACAATTGCCGCTATCTTTATAAATTCTCTAAAATAGGCAGATATACGACGACGATTCCCGGAAGGGACAGACAATAGTTCTGTATTCTCATTGATATCCGGCTCCTTACTATTAAGAAGTATAGCGTCAAACATTTTCCGTTCTTCGAAAAAGCGTTTCTCATTGTCGGGAGAATCCATTATCCACTGCCTTATAATCTCATCTTCAGCCTGAGTCGTAAGACCTTCAAAAAATTTATATAATAGTTTAAAATCCATTTTTCATTAACCTCTATATAAACAACAGATGAGCGGCAAATATCCCTAGTAGAAAAATATTTTTTCTTAGAAATGGTTTCTAAACCGAGAAGAATGCTAAGAATACGGACATATAATCTTTAAGACTGGAACGAAGCTGCGACAAGGCTTTTGTAATGTGAAACTCAACGCCTTTCGTTGTAATATTCAACGCCTCTGCTATCTCCTTATGTGATTTATTCTCGTAACGGCTCATTTTAAATACTTCTACTGTTCTTTCCGGCAGAGACGCCAGGGTTTGATCGATTATTCTTTCCACTTCTGCCGAAAAAAGTTCTTCCGGATTACATGCCGAAAGCGTTGTGATACGCATATTAAGTTCCCAGTGCGCCAGAGTCTGAATATTGTCGAGCGTCTTATTTTGCAAACTTTTATGTTCGAGATAGTTAAGACACTTATTTTTTATGATAGTCAATACATACGCTTTAACATTAGACCCTGGTGCCAGATTTTGCCTGTTCTCCCAGTACGACATAAAGGCTTCGGTTGTAATATCCTCTGCAATGGAAATATCCCTTACATATGTATTTGCAAAACGTATAAAGCGAGGATAATAATCTGTATAAAATTTATTAAATAATTTCAGGTCAAAAGGTTCTGTCATATTATTACTGTTTTATACATGTAGGAGACGTTCTATATATCGTAGCCTTAAGCATATGTATGCCCGTTGTTTTCTTGTTATTTCTATATTCTTTTCAGTATTACGCATAAAAACTTTATTCTGATTTATAAATCAGAATAAAGTTTTTATCTTCTAAGGTATGGTTATGGTTCGAAATATTTACTTTATTCTTTTTCTTTCTTTTTTTCTTTCTCTCTCTCTCTCTCTCTCTCTCTCTCTCTCTCTCTCTCTCTCTC
>Ga0153940_1001346_pt1 | contig 11101 bp, 12 predicted proteins | sample TSNJ024MetaG_FD_104736 | JGI IMG/M metagenome (GOLD analysis project Ga0153940, IMG submission 104736) | Attine ant fungus gardens microbial communities from New Jersey, USA - TSNJ024 MetaG | ecosystem: Host-associated > Fungi > Mycelium > Unclassified | place: USA: New Jersey, Brendan T. Byrne...
AGTTGCTGATTTTGCCGTTTTCTAAATATCCTACCAGACCGCCGGTGCTTTTGACACCATCGACGTTTCCCGCAGCATAACAGTTCGTGATGCTGCCGCCATCTTGAAATCCCACTAGACCACCGGTTGACACAAAACCAGTGACACCCGCAGCGGCAATTTCCACGCCGATGTTTTTAATAGTTGCGCCGTTTGTAAATCCGAACAGGGCTACTTCACTACTTCTAGTGCGATTGATCCACAGACCGGTGATCTTATAGCCCTCGCCGTCTAAGCTGCCGGTAAAGGAGGCTGCTGACGTCCCAATAGGCTCCCAACCCGACACGTCCCATTTGTTGTAGCCGGCGCCGCCGCCTGACAGATAGCCGGTCAGGTCGATGTCGCAGTCCAGCTTGTAGTGTGCGCCGAGGTCGTCACGCACTGCGTCCAAATCTGCCGCCGCCTTGATGATGTAGGGTTTATCTACCGTACCGCTGCCTTCGGCAAAGCCCGTCCACATCATATCCGCGCCGTCCGGCATCTCTATGAGCAGGGGAGCGTCTGCTTCGTCCTCACCTTTTGGATCCGCGGCGGGATCCTCTATTGAGGGCTCCTCTATTGAGGGTTCCACCGTCACAGCAATTTGTGGCGGCTCCACATCCGCATCCGACTCGTACCCCTCCGCCAGGACGGCAGTGAAGGCATATATGCCCGGCCTGTCCCCGTCATATTCCGGCTCGGACACCCACGTCACGCCCGTTACCGTGAGGGCATCGCCCGCACTGTCCATGGCATCAAGCCCCTCCGGTAACTCCAGTTCCTCGATCGCCGTGCCCAGCGGCACGCTCCGCACGTCTGCATCCTCCGCCAGCTCGTCAAAGGCTGCGATTGTAATGGTGCCGGACTCACCGGCAAGTGACGTTTCCGTGGCTTCATCATCAGTTGCTTCGCCCGCCGCCGTCATGCCGAGGCTTGAAAAACACATCGCCAGTATCAGAAGAATCGCCAAGGCCTTTGAGGCCGCTTTCTCTAAATGATTTCGCTTCATATCCCGTTCCTCCTCTAATTCTTTTTCCTTCGCAGGCAAATAAACATAACCAGTCCGCCCAGCGCAAATCCAAGCACCCCGGCCAGTATATAACCGCCGGCCGCCTCACCGTCAAATATCGTGACGGTCGCCTGTGCCGCCGGCCCCACGCCGGAAACAGATCCCGGCAGCGTGGCAAGGCAGACGGTCAGCATAACGCATCCGGTAATCAGCGCGCCGATTTTTATGCGATTTCGTCTGCGCTTCCTACTTTCGCCAAAGACGGCAACGCGGCGACGCGTCTCTTCCGCAATTTCCTTATTGCTCCGCATCATGCTCTCTCCTTCCCGCCGCAGCTGTTGTTATGGACAGAATCAATCGTTTTGCTATCCAAGAGCATAGAAAAAACCTTCTATATAAATTAGGGACAAAAAATCGGAAAACTCCTAAGTAATTCTCAAAAAAATATTGCACAAGGATTTAATAAAATCCTTGTGCAATATTTTTCAACCTACAAAACAAGTACTAATTCTTGATTTTTAATTTTGCATTCGTCATGCCAATCATAACAGCCGCCGTAATGACGGGCATGATATACCCCGCCGCCCGCCATGCGCCCTTTGCTGCGACCAGCAGGTTATAGATGGCATGGAAGGTGGATGTTGCGCACAGCAAAGCGAAGGCGCAGGGGACGGCCGGCCGGCCGCGCCGATAGGTCAGCGCCAGCCCATAGCCCAAAATGGCGGCGCAGGAAGCGTGGACGACACCCGCCGTGAAACCACGCGCCAGCGCGAATAAAAAATCTGACGAGCCGTACTCCATGATGTAAAAGCAATTTTCAAAGGTGGCAAAGCCCAATCCAACCGCAAGGGAAGCGGCGACGATGCTATCCCTCCCGTGCCGGTGCGCCGCCACGAAAAAGAATATCGGCAGCGCCTTCATGATCTCCTCACAGATGGGCGTGATCTGTACCATTGCCTGCGTAATTGTCAAGCTGGCATAGCCGTTATCGGCGACAACTGCCGCGATGAAACTGTTTATATAGGCCGAAAGCAGACAGGCGAGAAATCCCAGCGTGAAAAAGACTGTGAAGCGCCTGGTTTCTCCTTTCAGCAGGCAAGCTGCGATGATGAGCGGTATGGCCAGGCACACGAAGATATTTTCCAGATAGATCATGCGTCCACCCCCTTTTTCGCAGCGAAATAAACGCCCGCCGTCGTGAGCGTTAGCAGCCAACTGCAAATTTCAAAGGGAACCGCATAGCCGTAATCCCAGCCTAAAGTGGAAAACAAGTCATAGAACAACTGGACGGCGATCCACACAAGCACCGTCAGATGATAAGACTGCAGACCGGGCAGCGCACCATCCTTATGCTCCGTGAGGAACAGCCACAGGGCGAAATAAGAAAGAATGACCGTGGGAACGGCGTATAGCAGATAATTGAAGATGAGGTCGGGATAGATGGCGATATATGCAATGTTAAAAGCAATACAAACGGCAGGGGCGGCCAGCGCCGGCACCCTGTATCGTCCCGCGGCCTTGCGCTGCCCGGGCGGCCACCCGTCCGTAAATCCCAGCGCAATGGTGATCAAGAACGCTAACGCGCCCACCCATGACAGGTCGCCCGGCGACAGCAGGAAAGGGTAGTCTTCCACCGTCCAGGTGAGCAGATAATATATATTGCTCATAAAAACGCAGGCGTAAAACCCGGACAGCAGATAGAACAGCAGCGAGCTGTCTTTCCTTTTTTGGGCGCGCAGGAAGGACCGAATCCCCCACGCGGCGCACAGCGCCGACTGCGCTATATAGCTGATGAAGTCAATCGTTTTGAGTATATTCATAGGCTAATCCTTCCCGGATTTTCTCATATAGAGGAACATGACCAGCCCGCCCAGTGCGAACCCGATCACGCCGATGAGCACATAACCGCCCAGCCCGCCGCCGGCGAACATCACCGCGCTGTATAATCCACCCGCGCCGGTTGGTGCGGTATCCGTAATCACGGGGATGATAAATGCCAGACCGGCCATCAGCGTGAGGCAGGCGGCCACGGCGGATATGGCATATATCCGTCGTTTCTTTTTCAGCTTTTGCCCGCGGAGTATGGCCGAGCGCCTCCGCGCCTCCGCCGCTATTTCCTTATTGCTCTTCATATGTAAACCCCTCGCCTTCCAGCATGGCTTTCAAAGAAGCCTTTGCATTGTAAGTCAAATTGTCGATTTGCTTTACGGTCTTATTCATTATCACGGATGCCTCCGCATAACTCATATTTTCAAAATAGAGCAGACGCAGAACCTCGCCGTACTCCGGCTTCAATTGTTGTATAGCCCCGCGAAGCTGTTCTCTGCGTTCCCCGCGCAGGTAATCCGCTTCGGGCGAACCGTCGCCCCCACTGCTCAATTTATTTACAAGTTCCTCAATAGGGATATGCGCTTTACGTCCGCGTTTTTTTACATGCCGCAGGGCAAGATGCCTGCCCATGGCAAACAGATATGTTTTCAAAGACGATTTCCCTTTAAAGCCCCGCTCTTCGTCAAGGTGCGCGAAGACGTCGATCATCAAGTCCTCGGCCTCGTACATATCTTTAACAAAATCATTGATATATAGTGTAAGGCTTTCCCTGTACAGGCCGATAAGCTCCTCAAACGCTTTTTCGTCGCCGGCCAGAAAACGGCGGTATAGTTCCTCGCCGATTTTGCTCCCTTTTTCCGGATCCACGCTTCCCACCCCCTTTTTTTGAATGCAGAATCTAAAATAAATTCTTTATAAGCATATCATATGTGCCCTGCCGAATACTGTCAAGGACTAAGAAAAAAATCCCAAAGTGCGTAGTAACGCACGTTACTGGTCACGGAGTGAACAGTAACTAACGCACAACGGAGTAGCATATTCGCTACTCCGTTGTACATATTTCCTTGTCCGCATGGAACTTTCTTTTTAAAGGTTTTTATAATGAGATGGTTAAGATTCTAAAATTTTATTACAGCAAAATATTTCTGCCGTACATTGCATCCTGCTCTTTACGCAATTGATAGATCAAAGTAGATGCATCCAGTTCCACATCATCTAAGGTCAGCAACTGTCCTTTTTTAACGTCCTTTTTCATCTTTGTCTTGTTTGTAACCAGTCCGTAGGGTACATATCTGTTCTTGTCGGAGACTGCCAGTGATGCAATGGAACCGTATGTAGTATATCCGCCGATTCCATCAATTGTCTCGCCGGCTTTCAGATCTTTCTTGGCAACAGTGACACACTCGGATACCAGTCCATCCATCGGTACAATAGTAGTTTCACCATCAATGATAGCTTTTGCTACAGTAAGAGGCGTCTCTAAGTTACACAGGTGATATGGGCGGTACAAGGTCCATAATGGGCCCGGTCCCATACTATGGTACTGCATCTGATAGGCAATTTCATCGTTATCAGTGGAAATAGTTACAAACACTCCCGGCGCAATACCATTAACAAATTCTACTACACCATGTTGATTCAAGATACCGCCATCCTGAATCAATTTGAATTTCTCATTCAGCCCCTTTACATCAGACTCAATGCCATGTCCGCCGATAACATCCGGAATCAGTCCGGTTGCATTGGACATCGCTGTCATTTCCACCATAGTCTTTGTACCATCCTTGAATGCGCACAACATCTTGGGGCTCATTTTTCTTCTGGTTGCTTCTTCCAGCACCGTATCCGGATTGCACTCTCTGGCAAGCTTGTTATTCTTACCTTTGCCCATAACCTTTACATCCATCCCCATTGCTTTTGCAAAACAATACAGCTCCATGACCGCTCCTGGTTCATCGCCAGCTGATCCGGTATAGATCACTCCCTGTTTTTCTGCCATTTTTTTAAGATAAGGACCGATTACTACATCCGTTTCCACATTAAGCATTACAACATGTTTGTTGTTTTTCATCGCATCGGTAGCAACTTTTGCGCCCACATCCGGCACACCGGTTGCATCGATTACACAGTCAACACAATTTGTCTGAGCAATCATGGCTGCATCTTCCACCGCAACGTATTTTCCGTTTTCAATTGCTTCATTTGCTTTTGTCAGGGAATCTGCTACAACAATGTCAGAACGGTCGACGCCTGCATATAAGAATGCATTTACCGCATTGTCCACCTGAATATCAGATACGATTGCCGGCATCATACCTTGCATCAGAACCATCTGGGTAATCATTCCACGTCCCATCTGGCCGGCACCGACGATGCCGGTTTTAATGATTTTTCCCTCTTCTTCACGTTTTTGTAGTTTTTGATTCATATTCAACATATTTCAATTCTCCTTTTCAATTCTATGTTACTATTTACAGCCCTATTTTCTGTGAATAGTAACACGCTTCGTGATAAACAGAAATTATGCATTCTACGTAATTTCACGCCGCAATCCTTGGATTTTCTGTAACTCTGACTTTACTCCAATTACCAAAAATATCTTGTACCCCAGGACACCTTCTCTTCCACCTTGGTGGAATTCACCTTGTACCCCAGGGCACTCTCTTTTGGCCTTGCCGGAATTCACCTTACTAACAGCAACTGTGAATCCTATATTGAACTTTATTGTGTTATCACTTTAAACTTTAGAACTTTACAGTTATAGCGTGAAATTGCGGCAGATCCGCTGCTATAGCATTTTGCACTACAGATTTATAGATTTTTAGCTCTTCACAAAGCTCTCCACGATATTATTTTTTCACATATTACTCTTTATACTTAATAAATTTCAATTTTCATTCCATTCACGATATCATCCGGAGTAATTGCTTCGCCTTCCAGCATAATGTATCCTGGGCGTTCCGGCGTATCACCGCCATTAAATCCTAATGTACAGTGCCCCAGTGTTTTCATCGTATGCTCTGCTTCACTGCCGATGGCAGATATCTTAAAAGTTTTGCCGCAAATAGTTACGGTATCTCCAATTTCCAGATTTCCCTGAAACTCTGCTTCCGTGTGCAGAACAGATATTTCCTGCAGCTCCGGCGGTGCACTCTCATTGAAAATAATCAGAAAATTCGAGCTGCGATCCTCTAAGAAAAATAACGCATCAGATCCAATTCCTGTAATGGTTACACTATACTTCATAACTTACCCCTTTCCTGCCTCCACATATGCGGGAGACCTTAGCTGACATCGCGGATAGGATGTGGCGATGACTTATTTATAAATGTTTCTAATACATTCCAATACTGAATACATATGCGATCAATACTGATAATGGTCCTGTGATAATACGTGAAAACAGCACTGCCGGCACACCCATTTCAATTGTCTCCGGCTCTGCTTCGCCAAGGCTTAATCCGACTGGAACAAAGTCCCCGCCAACCTGAGCATTGATTGCAAACAATGCCGGGAGGGCATACTGCACCGGAATATTGCCCAAACCAATTTCTGCTCCCAGAAGGGTTCCTACTACCTGTGCAATTACGGCACCAGGTCCAAGCACCGGTGATAAGAACGGCAGAGCACACACAACAGAGATCACCAGCATTCCCGGCAGGGTGCTGCAAAGCGGTGAAATCGTATTGGCGATCACATTACCCAACCCACTGGCGCTGATAATACCAAGCAGCATACTGGTAAATGCCATAAATGGAAGGACATTGCGGATGATCATATCAATCGTCTCACGACCTGCCTGATAGAACTTTCCTACCACCTTACCAACCGCTCCGCCGATGATCGTTATGATTCCCTTCTTCTTACCCGCATTCATCTTAGACAATTCCTCGCGGGCCTGCGCTTTTGTCTTTGGTGCACCCGGGCCTGCTTCCGGCTTTGCTCCTGATTTCTCTTCTGCAGCGGCTGCATCAGGTACACCATCAGCTAAAATAATACAACTTTCTTTAACATCTGATACATAATTTGTTTCTTTGATAAATTGCGCCAACGGTCCTGCCTGACCAACCGGCATCAGATTGACTGTGAAAATATTTTTTTTGGGATAAACGCCGCATCTGGCCGTTCCGCCACAGTCTACAACTGCAACCAGAATTTCATCATCGGGCGGACTTCCCTTAAAACCATCAACTGCCTGGGCTCCGGTCATATCTGCTATCTTCTGTGCAATTGGATGAATGCCGCCGCCAGTTACACTTAATACTTTATTCTTTTTTTCATCCGGCTTGAAAGTAAGAGGGCCACCCCATCCAGAACTTCCTGCCTTAATGGTAACTGCATTATACATATTTCAATCCTCCTTAATCTGCCTTACTCTTCGCAATCATCCGCAGATAGATTCTTTCAGTCAATAAACCGCGTATCAGAATTACAATCACACCTACAGCAAAATATCTTACCGCCAGATTACCAAGAGGCAGGTTTAACTGCTGAACCCCGGCTGCAATTCCCATATAAACAAAGAGCTCACCAGGATTGGCATGGGGGAACAGGCCCGTTACCGGATGCAGAAAACTTACACACGCATCATAATAAGCAGGTTTGAACTTCTCCGGGACAAAACGTCCAAAAGTATAACACATCGGGTTACCAAGGAAAAGCACTGCCAGAATTGGCACCAGGGTATAACGTAAAACCGCAAACTTTGTAATTGATTTTGTGAAGTTCTCAACCCTTTCTTCTCCAATCAGTTTAATAACTGAATTTACTGCTGTCATCAAGCAGACTATCAGCGGAATAATGCCTGTGACCCATGATAAAAAAGTCTCTCCGCCAGCTTGGAATAATGACATAAAGCCATTTGCTATATTTGATACAACTTCCATATATTGCTCCTTTCATACATGCATTTTGAACCTGTTAAGTTATGGAACATTCCGTACCTTTTGCGCGCGCTTGCAAAATTATTTTGCAGTGAATCTCACAAGTAAGATTCTTATATAACTAAATTGACGTCAATTTACTACTTGCATATCTTCCTTTAACCTAAGCTCCAGTGCTTCTAATGCACGAATATAGCCCTGATACTTTTTCTGGTGTTTTTTCTCCAGACTGCGATATGCATTTAAACAATCATAGATACTGCTTCCAATATACTCCTTCCCCAGCAAACTGGGAATCGGATGGAATTTTGATAAAAATGTCATCCCATCCAGCACCTCTCCGCCAGTAATCTGTCCGTCTTTATTACATGCAATGATAGCGATATGACCAGAAAAAAAGCGTCCTTTTTTTTGCCCAATCCCAACATTTCCTTTTTTATGTACCCGGCTGATAGCCTTTCGATAATCCTTGATCTGAAAATATCCACCGACTGACTGCATCAGAAATAAAGCAAATGCAATACAGCAAATCATTAATACATCTTGTCTCATATGGCATCCTCCCTATTGTAAAAGACTTTCAGCACATGTCACATCGGTAATCAAAATATTTACAAAACCGCCTTTGATTGCAGCTTTTACTGCATTGGCTTTTTCGGCCCCACTGACAACAGCAATCCTGTTACGTACCTTTTTCAGCTGTTTCATGGAAATAGATGCAACCCGGTTATTAAATTCTTCAAAAGGTTCCAGGTTCCCTTCTTCATCAAAAAAGTGAAGGGCAATATCTCCTGCCAATCCCTGCTCCAGCATTCGATCCATATAGTCCTCATTGATATAGCCCGCAGATACCAGGGTAGACTTTTCCCGTTCCGGAACACCAATCCCCATCACTACTGTATTCAGCTTCCGATAATAATCAAAGATGTAATTAATGGCTGTCTCTTGCAAAAATCCATCCAAAACTTCATGGTTGGAAAATACCGCCGGCGAAAGAAACTGCAGATACCTGCCGCCAAACAATTGCGTGAATTTTGCTGCAATCTGATTCGATTGTATATCTTCCCGCCGCACTTTGCTTTGACTGATCCCACCCATTAAAGGCACAAACAGCAAATCTCTTTCCTTATCAAAATTCTTCTCTACTTTTGTAATATTATGCATAGTATGACCCATGGATACACCGATGCGATCACCATCTTCAAATATTTGATTCAAAAAAAGACTAGCTTCTTCACTTAAATAAGTCACTAAATCTCCCTGGCTGTCCAAAACACTGTTATGTACTACGATGATCTCTTTTAAACCAAACTCTTTCTCAATCTCTTTTTCCAACTCCCCGTATGAATATTTCACCGGATTGACCACCTCAATATTTACAATTCCCTGATCCCGTCCTGCTTTCAGCATTCGGGAAACCGAAGCCCTTGAAATCTTCAGATAGTTACAAACTTCCTGCTGACTTTTATTATCTTCATAATATAAGCTGCAGCATTTGTAAATGGTCCTTAAATCATCTACTATTTTTTTCAAAACAACCACCCCACTCTAAACTAAATGCTTACCTTTTTGTATCTCAATTCATTTTCTGTTTTTTCTTCTTCCGGTATTTTATTTTATATTTTTCTTTATGATTTTTGCTTAGCTTTGCTTACATTTTCGTTCATATCTTATTCTTATAAGTGCATATTAACACAAACATTTTAGGCTATCAATACAAAACATCAGAACAAATGTATAAGTTGCGATTGTGAATTTTTTATTTATACATTTGAAAATTTAATTTATTTTTTATGATTTTGCATAATTAACACTGAAATTTTTTTCTAGTTTTTGGTAATATGTGACATGCATTTCCTGCTCTGCTGTCAAAATGATTGTATCCCTATTTTTCACCTCCTATTTTCGACAACAATTCAACGTTATCAACGTTACAGCAAAAACAGGAGCAGATACACTACGAACAAAATCGCCAGTGAATCTACTCCTATAATTTTTTTTACCTTTTAAATAGCTGCATGGTGCCTCTTTCTTACTTCTTCTTTCCCCTTCGCGGTATAAAACACTCCCTTACCTTCTGCTCATCAAATTCCTGTCCGATAACAATGAACAGTCCTCGCTTAACATCGGCCTCCTCTATGTGCCACGCCGATTCAGATGCATTGATCTCATACCAGTTACCGTTAACATCCGAAATATGCCCTTTCACTCGCAGCACCTGACCACAACTGCCTTTTTTAAACAACTTTATTAAGATACTCTCCAGGTGCTCCTTATCTTTACAGTAGTCAGCCATAACCCGAGCTGTAAACGCACCGGCATGTTCCATAAAATCCCGCTGATGATCCATCATCTGATAACCACTCTCAGCAAATGCTGCAAAATCCTCATCATCAAACAAATCCCAGTCTTTCACGATAACATCTTTACCTACTGCCAGGTTTCTGCTGCTGCCATGGCTCCACAGAATTCCGTTCAATTTTCGCACCGTGACCTCAAGCATCACATCCGGCAGCATCTGGGTTTTGCTTAAGATCACCTTGCCCGGGCTGAGCAACTGAGAAAACATCAGATATTGCGCCTGATCGGACAGTGCATCATTAAACTGCGCATCGGCAATCGTCAATATACTGCCAATCTCACAACTGTTTTTCACCGGTTCACTTAACAGCATTTCAAAAAACTCATCTACATCGTAGATTCCAGATGGTTCTACTAAAACCCGGTCATATCCTTTTGCTGCCATATTAAGAAGCATGTTCTCAAATTCCACCCTTCCCGCACAGCACATACATCCTCCTGAAAGCCGGCTGACATCGCAAGCCTGGTCTTTCAACATTACGGCATCCACAGCGATACCACCAAATTCATTCTCAATGATACTGATCTTTTCACCCTTCCTGGTAAAATAATCGGCGTACTTCTTGATAAATGTGGTTTTACCTGCGCCCAAAAAACCTGTGATCAAATCTACTTTCGTCATGATTTCCTCCTGTGATTTTCTCCGTTCACGTGAAAACCCCCAATTACAATATACTATTAATATACTATAATCTGGGATATTATTCAATGTTTCAAATAGGAGTATTACAAAAGGAAAAAGGTATATTGAAAAAGGTATCCCTCCCTATGGCTGAAAATCCATAGTTTTAAGATACCCTTATCAGAATCCTAGTAAAAATTATGCTCTTTTTGCGTTCTTTCTCATATCCAGAACAACGGCTCCGATGATGATCACACCTTTGATGATGTTAGTCATGTTATCGTCAACGCCCATCAATACCAGACCATTGTTGATAACACCAAGGATCAGGATACCACTGAATACACCACTTACCTTACAGATACCACCTGCATGAGA
>Ga0153940_1001347_pt1 | contig 11099 bp, 8 predicted proteins | sample TSNJ024MetaG_FD_104736 | JGI IMG/M metagenome (GOLD analysis project Ga0153940, IMG submission 104736) | Attine ant fungus gardens microbial communities from New Jersey, USA - TSNJ024 MetaG | ecosystem: Host-associated > Fungi > Mycelium > Unclassified | place: USA: New Jersey, Brendan T. Byrne...
GATAACATATAGATATGGAACAACCGTGTACGGGGTGTGTTGACCTCTCATTATGTAAGATGGGAGGTGGTGCGTATGAAATTTGACTTTAAAGACCTTATGTCTTTTGGCATGTTCATAATAGCATTGCTGACCTTAATTAAATTTATAGGTTAGTAAACATAGAAAAACCACCCTGACCTTGACCGGAATTGGGTGGAATTTCATTCAAAGTTAGGTCAACCACTTTGTGGGCGGTTGTTCCTTTTGTATCCTCATTATAGCACAGCTGTAATTGAACATCAACAATAACTTCAAAAATCAAAATATAAAAAATTCAAAATTATATAATCCTCAAATAATCCTCTACAGCGATGCAGATATTGTATAAACCATGATATTATGCTATACTTGCGCCAAGGAATGTTATCATCCGACCCAAGACCAGGAAACAGAGGTGAGGTATATGAATAAAAAAGCATTACCTATAGGTATAGAAAACTTTGAAAAAATAATAAAAGAGGATTATTATTACATTGACAAAACGCTGTTAATAAAAGATTTGATAGATAAAAAATCAGAAGTGAATCTTTTTACGCGACCGAGAAGATTCGGTAAGTCACTCAATATGAGCATGCTGCAGTATTTCTTCGAGAACATAAAAAAAGATAAAAGTCACATATTTGATGAGTTAAAAATCATGTCCGCCGGGGAAAGGTACACATCGGAAATGAATCAATACCCCGTCATTAAGCTGACATTAAAATCTGCGGGACAGTCAAGATATGCTTCTGCATTAAAGAAGCTTAAGGTAGAATTAATACATGAGTTTGACCGCCACAGATATTTATTGCTAAGTGACAAGATAGAAGAAGAGAAAAGAATACTATATAATAATATCCTGAGAAGAGAAGCGGACGATGATGATTATTCCGGTTGTTTGAAATTTTTATCTGAATGTCTGGAGCGCCATTATAGCAGGAAGGTAATTATACTGATAGATGAATATGATGTTCCTTTAGAGATGGCATATTTTAATAATTTTTATGATGAAATGGTAAATTTTATACGTTCCTTGTTTGAATCGGCATTAAAAACCAATGATTCTCTTTATTTTGCTGTGCTGACTGGCTGTCTTAGGATCAGTAAGGAGAGCATTTTTACAGGTCTTAACAATCTGAATATTATATCAATTACTTCAAGTGCATATGGTGAATATTTTGGTTTTAGTGAGGAGGAAGTTGGTGATGCGTTAACCTATTATCAATTAGTAAACAAAGCAGAGGAAATAAAGGATTGGTATAACGGTTATATATTTGGTGATGTCAATGTTTATAATCCGTGGAGTGTTATTAAATATCTGTTTGATGTATTATACGGAAAGCAAAAGTTCCCGGTTCCTCACTGGGCCAATACAAGTTCTAACAATATAATACAGGAGTTGATCTATGCGGCCGGCAATGAAACGAAAAATGAAGTGGAACGCCTTATAAAAGGTGAGACAATAACAAAACCCATCCATGAAGATATCGTTTATAAAGAGATAACCGGAAGTATGGATAATTTATGGAACTTTTTATTTTTCACGGGATATCTTAAAAAAGTATCAGAAAAGCAGGAAGGATTAAAAATATACTATGACTAAAGATACCAAATAGAGAAGTGTTATATATATATGAAAGAAAAATAAAGGAATGGTTTGAAAATAGAATAAAAACATCCGATTTAAGCAGGATATACACAGCTATTATAAACGCTGATGCACAAGCCTTTCAAGACGAATTGTCGGAGCTTTTAGCGGATACAATCAGCTATTTTGACAGCCATGAAAATTTTTACCATGGTTTTTTGCTGGGGATACTGGCGGCCATGAATGGGTATATTGTTAAATCAAACCGAGAATCAGGGGATGGCCGCAATGATATATATATAATGCCCGTTTCCTTAAGAAAACGTGCTGTTATCTTAGAACTAAAAACTGCTGAATCATTCACAGATCTGGAAAGAAAGTGCGACAAAGCGTTAAAACAGATCGATACGAATAAATATGATTATGATTTAATTCAATTAGGATATAGTGAAGTGCTTAAATATGGTGTTGCTTTTTATAGGAAGGATTGTATGGTAAAGATATAAGTAATGAATGTCAACAAACGATTTTGGAATTACCACACAGCCGGGTATAACCCTAAGGTATAAACTGATGAACAAATCGAGACTTCCGATAAGGTCTCGATTTTTTTATAATGAAGGGGAAAGGCAGAAGGTGAAATCAATGAAAAAGCTATTCTCTTTTACTCTTGTTCTTGCAGCTTGTGCAGCCCTTTTTACCGGGTGTAATATTACAGATAACTCCAGCCGGACCGAAGATATAACAGAACCGTCAGACATAACAGACCCCACAGACATAACCGACCCCACAGACATAACAGACCTCACAGGTATAACAGACCCCACAGACATAATCGACCCGCCTGCCACGCAGAAAGAAAGCTTTGCCATACCCCAGGATTTGGAAACAATTCCAGAGGAATACTTTTCCCAGGCAGTACAGCAGGGAACGCTTGTGGAGCTGCACTATAACACCTACGAATCAAAGACATATGAGGAAAAAACGCAGCAGATTACAAAGCGTGCCATTGTCTATCTCCCATATGATTACAGTGAAGATCAGAAATACAATGTGTTTTACCTGATGCACGGCGGATGGGGCAATGAAACAACAACACTGGGCACACCGGAGAACCCATCGTCTCTGAAAAATGTGGTTGACAATGCAATTGCAGACGGAGCGTTTGAACCGCTGATTATTGTATGCCCTACTTATAACAACGAAACCCAGGAGGACAGTGGAAATTATACGCTGGCATTTTACACGCTGACGGTCAATTATCATAACGAACTGGTAAATGACCTCATACCGGCAGTTGAAGGTACCTATTCAACATACACGGAAAGCACATCACCGGAGGATGTGAAAAGCTCCCGCGATCATCGTGCATTCGGTGGATTTTCCATGGGTTCCGTAACAACATGGTACACGTTCACCAACTGCCTGGATGAGTTTCGTTATTTCCTGCCCATGAGTGGTGCAATGGATTATGAAGGAAACGATGTGGATGCCGCAGTAACAGCATCCGGTCATTCCCCGGAAGATTTCTTTATCTATGCTATTACGGGAACAGATGATTTTGCATACGGTAATTTTACAAGACAGATTGAGGGGATGCTTGGTATGCTCAGCGGAAATTTCATTGAGGCAGACCATGAAGCAGAAGGAAACCTGATACTGCGCGTAAAGGAAGGATATTCCCACGATGGAGCTGCCGCAATGGAATACACCTATAATGGGCTGCGTCTGTTCTGGAATACTGATACTGTACAGAAAGAACAAAACATGAGCGAACAATATCAGACGAATACAAAAATAACAGAAGTCGTCAATGATCCTGCTTTCGGAGATTACGGGCGGTTGATCCTGCCGGCGGATACCGGATACTACAGCGGGAATACGCTGGGAGAGCTCAGGCTGACGTGGTACGGCAGCACCGATCCGGATAAAACGGTGGAAATTGTAAATTACATGAAGAATCATGCCGAAGCAGGAGACACTGTCTTCTACGACATTTATACGGAGGAGGAGAAGGCGGCTGACCCTGCCAAGGAAGATACCGGATTGTTTTTCTTCAAGGGGAATCCCGGTGAGAAATTTGCTGTATGTAATGCCGGTGGTGGTTTTGCATATGTGGGTGCCATGCACGACAGCTTCCCCCACGCCCTGGAATTGTCCAAAATGGGTTATAACGCATTTGCTCTGATCTATCGCCCGGGTGCACAGACCGCATGTGAAGACCTGGCGAGAGCCATCAGTTTTATATTTGAGCATGCGGAGGAACTTGAGGTGGATACAGACTGCTATTCTCTATGGGGCGGATCCGCAGGCGGACGTATGGCGGCTTATCTCGGCTCCTATGGTGCGGCAGCTTTTGGCGGAGATGATTTACCCCGGGCAGGCACGGTCATTATGCAGTATACCGGCCATTCAGAGTATACCGAATATGATCCCCCCACCTATGTATGCGTGGGAGAAAACGACGGTATCGCCAGCTGGCGTACCATGGAGCAGCGTATCAATGCCTTGAAAGCCGCTGGGATTGATACCGAATTTCACAAATATCCGAATCTTGGTCATGGATTTGGACTTGGAACAGGTACAAGCGCTGAGGGCTGGTTAAACGATGCCGTGGACTTCTGGGAAAAGCAAATGTAAAGCAGTGATTTTATATAAAAAACCGGCAGCATATTTGGATATATTGTCAGTAGACATAGAGGATGCTTCATGCTAACATGTATTTTAATTAGCAAGGTGTTACTCCTCGGAGGCTCTACTTGACAGAACCCAATGATGGGTTTTTCGTATCATGTAGGCATTCGGGGTTTTTTTATTAAATTTCTATGTCAGGAGGCGGAGTAATGAAAATTATTCGCAGGATCAATCATAATGCCGCACTGGCATTAGATGGGAATGGGAATGAACTGGTTGTACTTGGGAAAGGAATTGGTTTCCCGCAGGTACCATATGAACTGAATGATATGTCCAGAGTTGCAAAGACTTTTTATGATGTAGATTCACGTTATATGGAATTGATTGCAAGCCTTTCCCAGCCAATATTACTTGCCAGTGCTGATATTGTGGAACAAGCGGAAATTAATCTGGAATCAGATTTAAATCCGAATCTTACATTTACGCTGGCGGATCATTTGAACTTTGCCATAGATCGAATTAAAAAGGGAATTGATGTTGTCACACCTTTCGCGTATGATGTAAAACATCTCTATCCGGCAGAATATGAGCTGGGTCAGCTTGCTCTTGACATTGTAGAAGATTATGTGCAATTTCGTCTGCCGGAACCAGAAGCAGTAACTGTAGCAATACATCTGATTAATGCAGAGGTGGAGAGCGGCGATATGCATTCCACGCTGATGACCATAAAGATCATGACAGATGTGGAACTGATTATAGAAAAGGGATTGAAGATTATAATTGACAGAGATAGTTTCCAGTATTCACGTTTTATCATGCATTTACGATATCTGATCCAAAGATTTTCCTCGGGAAAGCAGCTGCAGGATGGAATTAGTGTGATGTTAAACAACATAACACTTCAATATCCGGATATTTATAAATGCGCACAGAATATTTTGAGATATTTTAAAGATAATTGGACCTGGGAATGTACGCAGGACGAAATCTTTTACCTGATGATTCACATCATTAGATTAAATGAAAAACAGCACCAGGAAAATAGTATATGATTATTAAATTGCATATGACTTTGTAAGGAGAGTTACACTTTATGTAGGTGGCTTAACCCGGAGAAGACCTGATAGCGCACAAATTGATTGTGTATATGGGGTTCTTCGGGTTCTTTTTATAGAATGCATTCAGCGGATGGCGCGCGTTCGCTGATACAGATATCAGATCAGGAGGTAAAGACAATGACCGGAGAACAATTATTGGTAAAAGTCGTCAATTTTGCAGGGGGTAAAGAAAATATCATAAAAAGTAATATTACCTCAGATGGGATTATTCTGACTGTGAAGGACCGTAGTCTTGCCGACCTGGAATCCATTCGTCAAATAGAAGGTATTTCCGATGTGGAAATGAACCGCAGTAAGATATACCTGAAGGCGGATATAACCACAGACAATAAGGAGGGTAAAAAAATGTCCAAGTATACTGAAATGGCTGACCAGATATTAATACTTATCGGCGGCAAAGACAATGTAACAGACGTACTTCACTGTATGACCAGACTGCGGTTCAGATTAAAGGATGAAAGTCTGGCCGATGTAGAAGGAATCAAAAAGATTCCCGGTGTGTTAGGGTTCCAAAAAAATATTGGTGAATATCAGATTATCATCGGACCAAAGGTGGATGATGTTTATCAGGAGGTAGTAAAGATTGGCGGATTTACTGCCAAGGGTTCCGTTCAGGAAAATCTGGATAAGCCGGCAGTGAAAGAAAAAATAACTTTTAAGACAGTAGGAAGCAAATTATTTGAATTAATTTCCGGTTGTATTACCCCGGTTATTCCTGCATTTGTTATCATGGGTATGTTAAATACCATAGTAGCCTTACTCGGCCCCAGTGTATTAAATGTGATGCCGGCTGAATCCAATGTATATATTTTGCTATCGGGTATGGCAAGTGCAGTCACTTACTTTTTACCATTTTTGCTGGCATTTTCTGCTTCCAGAAAATTAGGCGCCAACACAATTGTCTCTCTTGTTATGGCCGGTATTTTAATGTCGCCGACTATTACAGGTGTCGTGGCAAGCGGGGAAGCATTTACCGTATTTGGCATTCCCATGGTGCTCATCGATTACTCCACCACCTTTCTGCCAATTATCCTGATCGTAGCGGTTCAGGTATATGTTGAAAAGCTTATGAATAAGATTATTCCTGATGTATTAAAGGCTATGCTTGTACCAACTTTAACTGTAATTATTATGACTCCTTTGGGTTTATGCGTATTAGGACCTATTGGTCAGTGGTTAGGTACCGGTTTGGCAGCTGTCATTATGGCATTAAGTGAACATGCAGGATTCCTGGAAGGTGCATTGGTTGCTGGTTTATATCCATTTTTAGTGGCATTTGGTATGGGCGGTCCTATATTCCTGGCTACCTTTGCTATTTATTTACAAACCGGTTTGGATTATTTATACTTCCCATTCATGGCTGTATATGGTATGTGCTGTCAAGGTGTTGCACTGGGTTACATCATCAAATCCAAATCAGCCAATGAAAAGCAGGTTGGCATAGTCGCTCTCACAAGCCAGGCTTTGGGCGCGGTGTCTGAGCCAACAATTTACGGTATCTTATTCAAAAATAAAATATGTCTGGCAGTTGAAATAATCGCAAGTGCAATTGGTGGTTTCTACATCGGTATAACACATACTGCAATGGTTAACTTAACTGTTTCTGTTCCGGTCGTTGGTCCATTTATTATGTTCTCCGGTTTGAACACGGCAAACATGGTTAACGGGTGTATCGGTGTTGCGCTTGCGTTTATACTTGGTCTAGCAGGTACGTTGATTTTCTATAAGGGGGAGGCTGTAAGCGAATGAAAAAATTCCCGGACAACTTTTTATGGGGCGGCGCTACATCCTCTTCACAGATAGAAGGTGCTTGTTATGAAGGCGGAAGAGGTATTACCATTCAAGACGTTGTAACTGCAGGCACTAACCATCAACCGCGTTATTTCACGTATATTGATAAGGATGGAAATCCCGGAAAATATCCTCAATTTGGCGGCGTACTTCCGGAAGGTGCAAAATATGCAGTTCTTGAGGGTGAATATTATCCAAATCATAAAGCAATTGACTTTTATCATCATTACAAAGAAGATATTAAGCTGCTGGCCGAAATGGGATTCAAAATGTTTCGTATGTCTGTCTGTTGGTCCAGAATCTATCCAAAGGGTATAGAGGATGAACCGAATAAGGAAGGCCTGGATTTTTACAGAAATATTTTTTTGGAATTGAGGAAGTATAACATTGAGCCGCTGGTAACAATCTGGCATGGTGAAAATCCGATTTATCTGGAAAATGAAATTGGAGGCTGGAACAATCGTGAGATGATTGCACATTTTGACAAATATGCAAAGACAATCCTGACAGAATACAAAGGACTGGTAACATACTGGCTGACTTTTAATGAACTGAATAATACAATCATGTTTCTTGATTTAATGGATCCGGAGCTTGCCCAAAAAGAAGCACAAAGTACCTATCAGCAGATTCATCACAAGTTTATTGCCAGCGCTCATACGGTTAAAATGGCTCATGAGGTGAATCCGGATTACCAGGTTGGATGTATGATTGCATATGCGGTAAATTATCCGCGAACCTGTGCGCCGCAGGATATCATTGCAGCTGTGGAAAAAGACCATAGAATCAGCACCTACTGCGGAGATGTACAGGTCAGAGGGTATTATCCGGGTTATGCAAAGAAAATTTGGGAAAATGCCCATATAACACTGGATATTACGGAACAGGATTTGATTGATTTGAAAGAAGGAATTGTAGACTTTTACAGCTTTTCTTACTATTCCTCTGCCTGTGTCTCTGCTGGAAAGGCAGCAGAACCAGTAAAAGGTAATTTTACCCTTGGAGAAAAGAACCCTTATTTAACTTATAGTGAATGGGGATGGGCAATGGATCCTGATGGACTGTACTATGCGCTGCATCAGATTTATGATCGTTATCAGATACCTGTCATTGTGGTGGAAAATGGTCTGGGTGCAGTGGATGAGGTGGAGGAGGATGGCAGTATTCATGATACCTATCGGATTGAATATCTGCGTAGTCATATGGAAGCCATGGGAAAAGCGATTGAAACTGGTATTGACTTGTTTGGATATACCACATGGGGATGTATTGATGAAATCTCTGCATCCACAGGTGAAATGAAGAAGAGATATGGTTATATCTATGTAGATTGTGACAATGAAGGAAATGGTACTTTGACCAGAATGAAAAAAGACAGCTTTTACTGGTATAAGAAAGTAATTGAAACCAATGGGCAGGATACTTTGTAGAAGGAGGATTACATGGGTTTATTTGATAAGATATTTGCAAAAAAAGAAGAAAAACCTGCAAGCCTTTCTTTAAATTTTGCAGCGGAGAAATACACTGTATATGCTCCGGCAGCCGGTGAAGTAATACATCTGGCGAAATTAAATGACGGTGTTTTTTCTGAAGGAATATTAGGACAGGGATTTGCAATCCGGCCTGAGGATGAAACCATCTATGCACCATTTGATGGTGTTGTGGAAAATGTTGCAGATACCAGACATGCAGTAGGCCTTGTAAGCAATGACGGTATGGAACTGTTGATTCATGTGGGTTTGGATACGGTAGATATGAATGGACAGGGATTTACGGTCTATGTGGCAGAAAACGATAAAGTGACCTGCGGTCAGCCAATTCTGACGTTCAGTAAGAAAGATATCGCGGCAGCAGGACATTCGGATGCCGTGATAGTTGTAGTAGTCAATTCAGACAATTACAAAGAAGCTGCACGTGTAAAGGAAGGTCAGGCAGATGCGCTGGACCAGTTACTGACAATGACGAGAAGTTTAACTAAGGTGTCAAAGGACGCCACCTAAGTTAAACTATGTCTCGTCTTGGAAGAATAGAAAAATGAAATCCATTGGAATTTCATTTTCCTATTCTTCTGGGTTTTCGTGAGGACTGTTTATGCCGCCTGGGGCGGCATGTTTGGAAGGTTCAAAAAGTTCATTCAACTTATTGATTTGAGAGTGTGTTTTGCGAACAAGTTTGCATGAAGCGCGCATGAGGGATAAAAATGAAAATATATTATGGAAAAAGTGTGTTGGAAGGTATTGCGGTTGGGAAGATATATGTTTATAAGAGGCAGGAATATATTTTACATAAAGAACTGGTAGGGGATATTGAGGCAGAAAGGGAAAGATTCCGAAAAGCCAGGGAGCAGGCGGTTGAACAGCTTGACCGGTTATATCAGGAGGCTCTTATGGATGTAGGTGAAGAGCATGCCATGATTTTTGAAGTCCATAAGATGATGTTGGAGGACGAGGATTATAACGGCACCGTAGAGGATACGATTGCAGGTGAAGGTGTGAATGCGGAGTATGCCGTAACCATGGCAGGTGATAAATTTGCACAGGTATTTTCCCAGATGGAGGATGAATATATGAAAGCCAGGGCGGCGGATGTCCTGGACATATCCGCAAGGGTGGTAAGAATACTGGCGGGAATTGCTGATGAGGGAATTGAATCCCACGAACCGGTTATACTGGCAGCCGAAGATTTAACACCCAGTGAAACAATTAAGCTGGACAAAAGTAAGATATTGGCATTTGTTACCTTGAAAGGATCAGCCAATTCCCATACTGCTATCCTGGCGAGAAGCATGAATCTGCCCTCCCTTGTTAATACACAGATGGAACTGGAGGATGGGTTAAACGGAGCGGTCGGCATCGTAGACGGTTTTACAGGCAGGTTCATAGTAGAACCGGAGGAAGAAGTACGCACTGAGATGGTAAACCGGAAAAATAAATGGACGGCAGATAAGGAAGCCCTGAAAGCATTAACAGGGAAGGATAATATCACCTCGGATGGCAGGAGAATCAACCTATACGCCAATATCGGAAATGCAGAGGATGTGGATAAGGTTCTTAAGTCGGACGCAGGAGGCATCGGTCTTTTCAGAAGTGAGTTCCTGTATCTGGGAAGAAGAGATTATCCTTCCGAGGAGGAACAGTTCAAGATATACAAAGATGTTGTATCCAGAATGAACGGGAAAAAGGTGATTATACGTACCCTGGATATCGGCGCGGATAAGCAGGTTGATTATTTTAAGCTTGAAAAAGAAGATAATCCCGCCATGGGTTATCGGGCAATCAGAATCTGTCTGGACCGACAGGAGATTTTCGAAACACAGCTTCGTGCCATTTACAGAGCGTCAGCCTTCGGATGTGTTTCCATCATGTTTCCCATGATTATTTCCAAAGCGGAGATCATTGCCATAAAGAAAATCACAGAGAAAGTAAAAGAGCAGCTTACACAGGAAGGCTTTTCTTTAGGGAAGGTGGAACTGGGAATCATGATTGAAACACCGGCTGCAGCACTTATTTCAGATGAACTGGCTGAGGAGGTGGATTTTTTCAGTATCGGAACCAATGATTTGACGCAGTACACACTGGCAATTGACAGGCAGAATCCCAAATTGGAAAACATATATGATGCACATCACAAAGCAGTATTAAAACTGATTCAGATGACGGTTGAAAATGCTCATAAGAAAGGTATCTGGGCAGGCATATGCGGAGAATTGGCAAGTGATCCCGACCTTACCGGAACTTTTCTGGACATGGGGATTGATGAACTGTCCGTTTCACCTAATTATGTGCTGGAACTGCGGAAGCTGATTCGGGAGATGTAGTAAGGAACTGTCGGAAAATAACTTGTACAGATTCCGCAGGATTTTTGTTAGAGTGCAAGGAAGCAAAAGCCGCGCGTACCGAGGTACGTAAGGTTTTTGCTGACGCAGCAATCTGGCAAAAAGACAAGGA
>Ga0153940_1001348_pt1 | contig 11093 bp, 9 predicted proteins | sample TSNJ024MetaG_FD_104736 | JGI IMG/M metagenome (GOLD analysis project Ga0153940, IMG submission 104736) | Attine ant fungus gardens microbial communities from New Jersey, USA - TSNJ024 MetaG | ecosystem: Host-associated > Fungi > Mycelium > Unclassified | place: USA: New Jersey, Brendan T. Byrne...
ACGGAGAGGATTGCGGATGGCCGGATGGTACTTCCTTGTGTTTCTCGCCCTCGTACTCATCGGAGCAATTCCGAAGGACGGCATTCTGCGCAACGACGCCGGTGGCTTTCTCCCCAACTCTCCCATGACCGAGGGCGTGGTGGCTCTCACGGTGGCGATGTTCTTCTTCGTAGGCACCGGCTATGGAATCGGCTCGAGGACTATCAAAAACCAGCACCAGATCCCCAAGCTGATGTCCGCCGGTTTGCGCGACTCGCTGGTGTACTTTGTCATCTGCTTCCCGGCGGCATTCTTCATCCACTTCTTCGGGGCAAGCAGGCTCTCTGTAATCCTCTCCGTGAACGGCGCGGAGCTTCTCGAGCGCTTCAATTTCACGGGGATTCCTCTAACCGTTTCGTTTGTCCTGTTGGTCTGCTTCTTGAACTTGTTCCTGACCAGCGGTTCGGCGAAGTGGATGATATTGGCTCCGATTTTCGTCCCGATGTTCGCGTCGGTGGGGATATCCCCCGCGTTGACGCAGATGGCGTATCGTATCGGCGACACGAGCACGAACCCCATCGCTCCGATCAATTATTTTATCCCGATCATCATCATGATCATGGAAAAATATAAGGACAGCGACGAAGAAGAAATCGGCATCGGAAACGTCATCTCGATGACGCTGCCGTACAGCTTGTGTTACATCGTCGTGCTGGTCACGATGCTTGTCGTATGGATGGCGTTAAACCTGCCCCTCGGGCCGGGCGCGCGTCTTTGGATGAATTAGGTTAAGGCCGCGGGCCCTGCCGCGCTCCGCTGACAGCGCCCGCAAATATCCCTGTATCATCTCTCCCATTTCTTGAATCTTACGAAACAGCCAACTATAATGCGAACACCGATACACCGCTTCATATGAGAGGAGAGCGCCTTATGGAAAACGCACAAGAAGAGAAAAAACAGACAGGTTTATTGCGGGCGTTGGATTCGATCGAGAGGGTCGGCAATGCAATGCCGCACCCCGCGACGTTATTTATCATCCTGTCCGGCGTCGTCATGGTCGCTTCGGCGCTGTGCGCTTCGGCAGGCGTCGCCGTGACTTACAGCTACTATGACTCCGCCGCAAAGGCGATGGGCGAGAGGACCGTCGCCGCGGTCAACCTCCTTTCGGCTGACGGACTGCGTTGGATGATTACGCACGTCGTCTCCAACTTTACGGGCTTTTTTGCGTTGGGGACGGTGTTTACCTGTATACTCGGCGTCTCCGTGGCGGAGGGCACAGGCTTCATGAGCGCGGTTTTGAGAAAACTCGCAAGCGTCACGCCCGGAGCGCTGCTGGCTCCTGTTTGCGTATTCCTCGGCGTCATGTCCAATATGGCTTCTTCCACAGGCTACGTCGTGTTTGTGCCTCTGGGGGCTATTTTGTTTATGTCGTTCAAGCGGCACCCCATAGCCGGACTGGCCGCAACCTTCGCGGGCGTCAGCGGCGGATGGAGCGCGAACCTTCTGCTGGGCTCAAACGACCCCATCATGGCGGGCATATCGACGCAAGCGGCCAATATTCTCGACACTGGATATAACGTGCTCCCGACCGCCAACTGGTTTTTCATGATCGCCTCCACCATATTAATCACAATAATCGGCACGCTGGTGACGGAAAAAATCGTCGAGCCGCGTCTGGGCGCTTACGAGTTTGCCGATGACGCGTCGGTCTCCGACGTTTCGGACGCCGAAAAAAGAGGTATGCGCTGGGCATTTACAGCGCTTGTGATTTACATCGCCGTCATCTTGATTGCCCTTCTTCCGCAAAATTCGCTGTTGCGCAACCCCGAGACGGGGGCCATTTTATCCTCGCCGTTTATGAGCGGAATAATATTCTTTATGATGATGTTCTTCCTCGTCCCCGGCCTTGCTTACGGCGTGGGCGCGGGGACGCTGAAAAACGACAAGGACATGATTGAGCTGATGGTCAAAGGCATTTCGGGCCTTTCGGGATTTTTCGTGCTGATCTTCTTCGCGGCGCAGTTCGTCGCGCAGTTCAACTATTCCAATTTAGGAACAATCGTCTCGGTAAAGGGCGCCGATCTGCTCGCCGGAGTCGGCTTTGTGGGGTTGCCTTTGCTGATTTGCTTCGTGATCGTGACAGCCGTGCTCAATATATTTATACCCGTGGATACTTCCAAATACGCCCTCATGGCACCGATATTCATACCCATGTTCATGAGGCTTGGGTTTTCCCCTGAGGTGACGCAGGCCGCCTTCCGCATAGGCGACTCCAGCACGAATATAATATCGCCGCTGATGCCGTTCTTCCCGCTCATTGTGGCGTTCTGCCAAAAATACGATAAGAAAAGCGGCATAGGCACGCTTATCTCGACCATGCTGCCCTACTCCATCACATTTTTGCTCGGCTGGATTGCGCTGCTCGCGGTTTGGTACTTGCTGGGGCTGCCGGTGGGGCCCGGCGCGGGGCTGGTTTATCCGTAGAAACAAGGGGGCGTTTTCATGCAATCCAAGGCTTATAAAATAAAACGGCTGCTCAAAGAAAACGAAATAGACGGCGCGATTGTCTCAAGCCCGGAGAATTTCCACTATGTGACGGGCACCTATTCACACCAGCATACGGTGTCGCGCCACCCATCATACGCGGCTGTGGTGCTGTCCTCCGAAGATGACGCGAAGCCCGCGGTTATCGTCATGGATTTCGACAAACAGCGTTTTGAGTCCATGCCCCACCTTGCCGCGAACAAATACGACACGTGGGTGGGAGTAAAAACGACAGACGAAATCGAACGAAACACGGAACCGCTCAAAACCGAAAAGTCGGACATATTCGCCGTGATCAAAAGAGAGGCGGCCGCCGCCGGACTCAAACGAATCGGCCTGGAGCTGGATTTTATCGGCGTCGCCTTCTATAACAAACTGCGGGAGTCGCTGCCCGGCGCGGAGTTCGTTGATATTTCGCCCTTGTTTATCGACGCCCGAAGCGTCAAAACCGACGAAGAAATAGAAATGTTCCGCAAGCTGACCGAGATTCAGGATAACGCGCTGAGCTACGCCAAGGATTTTATCAAAGTCGGCGCGTCCGAGAAGGAAATCGCCGAGGCGTATCGCCTCAAGGTCGCGGAGAGCGGCTTTTGCCTGCCAAGCTCGTGGAGCATGTTCCGAACGGGCGCAAATTGCTCGTTCCTGGGCCTCCCCACCGACGCGAGAATCCAAAATGGCGACGTGTTCAAGTACGACGGCGGCGTGAACGCCGAGTTCGATTTTTACACGACCGACTTCTCGCGCTCATACCTCGTGGGCGACAAGAACAAAATCCCAGCCGGGATCAAAAAACGGATTTACGCCGCTCAGCGAAAGATGATCGGCAGCATCAAGCCGGGCTTGCCCTTGAGCGAGCTCTTTCAAACAGGGTTTTCATACGTAAAGGGAAAATACAAGTGCTACGAAAGAGGGCACTTGGGACACAGCATCAGCATGGGGCCTCAAACCGCCGAAGCGCCCTATATCTCGCCCGCGGAGACCCGCGCGGCGGAAGAGGGCATGGTGCTTTGCGTAGAGGTTCCGTTTTACATCCGGGATTTGGGCGGCTTTAACATCGAGGACATGGTCGTCGTCACCAAGGACGGCTGCGACGTGCTGACCCATCGCACCCCTCATTTTCTGCCGGGGGAATAAGCGAGGACGCGCGCGTCAGCCGATGCCGTGTTCCTCCGACAGCGCCCGCACGAGGAATACGAGCAGCTTTGGGAGTATCTCCAGTGAGTAGCGCTTCTCGAGGCGTTCTGTCTTGCGGTGCGCGTCGTAGCCGCAGGGGCCCATGTTTATCACGGGCATATCGATCTCGAGAAGGTCTTCGGTAGGGATAGAGTAGAGCTCACCCCAGCCGGGGCAGTTCTTCGCGATCGGCTCAAGGTCGCCGCGGCCTCCGGAAAAACCGAGATAACTGAGGTCGCACAAGCCCGCGAAAAACTCGACTATGTCGACCCGCGCGCCGCAGCGCTCCTCCGCGAACGCCGCCGTTCGCTCGGCCGCCCGCACCGCGGCGCGCGCGGCGGGACGGTCGCTCACGCTCGTAATCGCGGGCAGGTACGGGGGCAGGAAGCCGACCGCGACAAAGGGCGCGGGGACCTCCGCAAGACGGATCAGTTCTTCAAGGACGGCGACGCCGCGGTCGCGCATGTCGCCCTCCGGCAGAGCGCGCAGGAAATCGCGGACATGCGCGGCGAGCGACTCCGCACCTCCTTCGCGCAAGTCCGCCGCCATGTCGAAAATCTCGCCGAAGCTAAGTACACGCGCGTCCGCGTGATCGCGCATCGGCGGCTCGTAGCCCATCTCCGAGATCGCTCGGTGCGAACGGGCGAGCTGGCCCCTCGCCTCGTCGATTGCGCGGAGGGCAATCGTTCGCATCTCTTCCATCAGCGCCGCGGGCGTCTTGGTCGTCACAAAGGCGTTGAAATACGCCACGGCGCGGCCGGGTACGGTCACGGAGTAGCCCTCCGTCAGCGTCTTGCTGCAGAGGCATATCCACGAGGGCTGACATCCGCCGCGGTGCGGATCGGCCAGTTCGGGCGCGCCCTCCGCCTCGCGCACGACGTGCGAGGCAAGCAACGCGGCGGACAGCCCGCGATAGTAGTTGCCCACGTGCGCCTCGAGGCCCGCGCAATAGAACGCGGGCAGCATCTTGCCCATGCCGCCCAGGAAAATCAGCTGGTTCTTCGCGTCCGGTAAGCCGGGGTCGGACGGCTCAGTGTCGATTCCCGCGATGTAATCAAGCCCCTCTTCGCGTTTTAACGCGGCAAGGTATTTCGCCGCGCCGCGCATACCGCAGTTAGTGTTCTCCTCGTCGGGAACAGACAGCATCAGCAGATTGACGCCGAAGAGATCGGGGGCCTCGCAGTAGTCGGATAACAGCTCCATCTCGAGCGCGAGCCCGCACTTCATGTCCATCACGCCTCGCCCGAAGATGAAGCCGCCGCTCAAGAGATCGTCACGCGCCCGCGGCGCGAGCTCGTTCGGGTCGAGGCGCTTTGCGAGCTCGCTCGGGTTGAACGCCCACTCGGCGAGATCACCGTACGCGTCCGTGTCGACGACGTCGTGATGCGCGATGAAGACGACTGTTTTTTTCGTTGGGTTCGCCGCCATCACGCGGGCGGCGACGGAGAACAGGGGGCGCGAATCCCCCTCCAGCGGCGTGGGTATCATCCGCAGGAAAGAGGGATTGCGCTTGAAATAATCCAGCTCGCCGAGGCGCTTGTACACAAAATCAGCGGCTTCGTTCTCTCTCCGCGAGGCGGTGACGCTGGGAACGGCGACCAGCTCGGTCAGAAGCGCCTCGCGCGATTTGGGCGTAGAGACCATATCAGGAATTCTCGAAATCAACCTTCATGGCGTTTACCAGCTCGGGAGACGCGAAGACCTCCAGCGAGGCGAGTCCCATTATGCGCGCTCCCTTGACAATTCCGTCGTACACGGACTGCGTCTTCATCTTCGCGGCGAATTCCTTAGTGTGCAAGGCCGCGGGCTCTTCCAGCACCGCCAGGATCGGGTGCGCCGTCGGGCAACGCAGGCTGACGTAGCCCACGTCCGAGGAGGCGCGGAAGAGCATGTCCCTGCGGTCGCCCTCGGGGACGCCCGCCTGCTCGAACGCGCTTTGCATCAGCTTTTTGGCCGATGCGTTCGGCTTGAGATCCCACAAAATCGGCGTCGGGCTGGTGATCTCGACTTTCGTCTGCGTCGCCGCCGCACATCCCTCAGCCGCCGACCTGACGCGAGCCGCAACATCCTCCACCATCTCCTTGCCGATTCCGCGGACGTAAAAATCGACCGCGGCGCGGCCCGGCACGATGTTCGCCGCTTCTCCGCCCTCGGTGATGATGCCGTGCAGTCGTACCTCGGGGCGCACGTGCTGGCGCATCATGTCGATCGCGTGCATGGTCAGCATCGCGCCGTTTAAGGCGTTGCGCCCGTCCCACGGCGCGGCGGCGGCGTGCGCCTCCGCGCCCGTGAACTCCATACGGAGGTTCATCAGAACCATGAAATCGGGCCAGATCTCCGTCACCACGGAGCTTGCGTGAATCATCTGCGCGAAGTCGTATTCATCGAAGACGCCGCGTTCGGCCATGGCTATCTTACCGCCTCCGAGCTCCTCGTCGGGCGTACCGACTACGTGAAGCTCGCCCTGCCACTCGCAGGCCGGATCGCCGAGCGCAAGCCCGGCCAGCAACGACATCGCGCCGCTCGCGCAATGCCCGCAGGCATGCCCGATGCCGGGCAGGGCGTCGTACTCAACGAGAAGGGCGACCTTAGGCCCGCCGGGCGCGCCTTTCTTGACGCCGCGAAAAGCGGTCGGCAGCCCTGAGTAGGGGTATTCGACCTCGAAGCCGTGACGGCTCAGGAGCTCCGCCGCCAGACGCGAGGACTCAAACTCGCGCGCGGAAACCTCCGGCGAGTCAGCGAGCGCGTCATTGTAGCGCAGAACCTCGTCCCTGTGCTTTTCGATGCCTCTCTCGAGCGCCGCTTTCACGTTGGATGTGATCATTTTAGAATCACTTCTCTTTCAGGTGAACTAATTATAGCCGATGGCAACTGCAATGGCGATTAAGATCATCTGCGCCACAAACGTGATACCGAAGCAGGGCAGATAGAACTTCCACCAGCGGTCGAGAGGAACTTTGGCGATGCCGCAGCCGATTGCGACCATCGTCGGCCACACCATGTTTGAGAAACCGTCCCCAAAGTGATAGGCGAGCACGGCAACCTGCCGCGACACACCGGAGAGATCCGCCAGCGGAATCATGATCGGCATAATCGCGGTCGCTTGTCCGCTGCCCGAAGGAATGAAGAAGTTGATGAGGTTCTGTACGACCAACATTCCCTCCGCCGCCGCCCACGCGGGCAATCCGACCAGAGGCGCGTTAAGCGCGAAGATGACCGAGTCGATGATGCGCCCCGCAATCATGATCTGAAGAACGCCGCGCGAGACGCCGACGACGACGATCGCCGGAACCATGATAGAGCAGTCGTCGAAGAGATCCTGCGTAATCTGTTCCATGCTGCGTTTCGCCAAAAGCTCGTTGACCAGGAACATGATCAGGAAGATACCGCTGACCTCGCTCAGGTACCAGCCGAACTGCAGCGTGCCGAAGACGATTACGCCAATCGTCGCGACAAGCAGGATAAGCTGAAATTTATGCGTCGCCGTGAAGGGCGCATCGTAAGCCGCATCGCTGTGCGACGCCAGCATCTCCGAGTAGTCTGTGTCCGCGACCAGGCTCTTGCTCGGATCCGCCTTGATTTTCTTGGCGTAGCGCATTACCCACCAGCAGTTGATCGAGCAGAGGACGAAGAAGCAGATCCATCGGTAACCCCAGCCGGAGAAGAGCGGGAGCTCGGCGAATTTGTGCGCAACGCCCACCGTGAACGGATTAAACACGCCGCTCGCAAAGCCGCAGCAGACCGCAAGGTAACACATCGACATGCCTACGATCGGGTCCCAACCCACCGCCAGCGCCAGCGCAACAAAGAGCGGAATCAGCCCGTATACCGTCTCGAACTCTCCGTAGGTTGCCCCGGCGAGCGCGAAGGTGAAGAAGAATACCGGTATGATGATGTTCTCCCTGCCCTGCGTCTTTCGCAGCAGAGCCTTTATGCCGCCGTCAAACGCGCCGCCGCGCATGATTGAGAGAACCCACGCCGCCGCGAACATGATCAGGAATATTACGTCCGCGCCGTGGACAAATCCATCGAACATGCGCGTAAAGAGCCTGAACGGCCCCACGGGCGACTGATCGACACGGTGATAGCTGCCGGGCACGACCACGGTTCTGCCCGTGGCCTCGTTAGTAACGCGGTCGAATTCACCCGCGGGTATAACATAAGTCATAATAGCGACAACGACGAGGAGCGCGAACAAGATGACAAGGGAAGGGGGAAATTTGAATTTGCCTTTTTCTTCGAGAAGACCGCCTTGGTTTTCGGGTGCGCTGAATAAAGATATCATAATCCGGTACCTCCTTTGTTCGACCGTTTAACTCTGCGTGAGGGACACAATCAGACCGGTATCTCACTCTTCCTTCTTCCGCTGCTTTTTCTTGCTCACGCCCCTTTCGTAAAATTAAACTTGGAAACAACCTCCGCCGCAAATAAAATCTCCGGGCAAAATAACGACTGATTCTTGAGAATATACTATCCTCTCCGCACTGCGGACACAATCAAGCAACTAAAAATAAGGCGAAAATTGGTGATATGCGCGGACTATCGACGCGAACACAGTTCTGTGTTGAGACCGGAGTGGCTTTAATATACATAAAACAAACGAGAGTTCCATATATATGCGAAACTCTCGTTTGTTAGCTTTTATATTGATTATTAAATCATCTAACTCCGCCTATAAACCACCTTTGATCCAGAGCGGGAGGCCGGCGACGATCAACGCGACGTTGTCGGCGTAGGACGCGGCGATCTGGTTCGCGCGACCCTGAATGTCGCGGAAGCGTCTGCCCATCAGAGATGGAGGCACGACGCCGAAGCCAACTTCGTTGCTGACGACGATCAGGTGCGTCGGGGGATCAAAATCCGTAATCTGCACGAAAGGGCCGGGGCTCGTCTCCGCCGGAAGCGTCTCGAAAATGCGCGCCACCGAGTCGAGCAGCATTTGCTCCGTCGAGACCCATGCGGATTCGTCATCGCTCTCCGCGGACGGCGACGCAAGAAACAGCCGTGTCAGGTACATTGTAAGGCAGTCGAGCAACAACACCCCGTTCATACTTCCCAGAGCCTCCGGCAGCGTGCAGATATCCTTCTCCCAGGTCTGCCAGTGCTTCGGCCGACGGCTCTTATGACGCTCGATCCGATAAGCCATCTCTCTATCGAGCGAGTCCGCCGTCGCGATGTAAGTGACGCCGGACGTATTCGACAGGTCAAGCGCCAGCCCCTCGGCGAACGTACTCTTGCCGCTGCTCGCGCCTCCCAGGATCAACGTGACTGTTCTTGCCACCGCGACAAACCTCCGTTTCGCCCGCTAGAGCTTCACCGGCCTCATCTTGGCCAGGAAGTGTCTCAGTCCTTTTGCGCCGGGAGCTTCCACGACCTCGAGGCCGTAATCCACACTTTCGCGCCTCTTGTAAACCTCCGCAACCGTGTCAGCGATATACTCCATGTGGCTGTTGGTATACGAGCGGCGGTTGATCGCCAGGCGCGAGAGCTCGAGTTTGGGGTACGTCGTCTCGCCGGTCTGTTCGTCTTTCGTCTCGAACGCGAGCGCGCCCAGCCCGATACCGCGGACCGCGCCCTCGCGGTACATCTCGACGGTCAGAACGTCCGCAGGGTATTTGCCCTGCGGAATGTGCGGGAAAAATCCCTTCGCGTCGATGAAGATCGCGTGTCCGCCCGTCGGCTTCATGAAGGGAACGCCAGCGTCCTCCAGCATCTCGCCCAGATAGCGCACCTGCGCGATGCGATGGGCCATGTACTCTTCGTCGAGCATCTCGCGCAGTCCGAGAGCGAGGGCTTCCAGGTCGCGCCCGGCGAGTCCGCCGTAGGTGGCAAATCCCTCGAACATGATCACGTTCGGCAGGATTTTGATATATGTTTCCTCTGTGCGGCAGCAGACAAGCCCGCCAATATTCACAAGAGGATCTTTCTTTGCCGAAACCGTGATGCCGTCCGCGCAGTCCATGCAAGCGCGGAGGATCTCAGCCATGGTCATGTTCGCGCACGCTTCCTCGCGCGTCTTGATGAAGTACGCGTTCTCCGCCATGCGGGCCGCGTCGAGGAAGAGCGGAATGCCGTACTCCTTCGCCACCGCGGACACGTCGCGGAGGTTTTGCAGGCTCACGGGCTGGCCGCCGCCGCTGTTGTTGGTGATCGTGACCATAATCATGGGAATGCGTTCGCGCCCGTATTTCTCGATTACGTCTCGGAGACGCGCGATGTCCACGTTTCCTTTGAAGGGGATTATCGTCTCGGGGTCATATGCTTCTTCGATCAGGCAGTCAACCGGTTCCACGCCCAAGCGGAAGAGGTGGCCTCGCGTGGTGTCAAACGGCTGGTTAAATGGAACGACGTCGCCCTGTTTCATGAGCGCGCTGAAGGTGACGTTTTCCGCGGCGCGCCCCTGGTGCGTGGGGATGGTATAGTCAAAGCCCAGGACGTCCTTCACCGTCTCCTTAAGAAGGCTGAAGCTCGTCGCGCCCGCGTAAGCCTCGTCCCCGCGCATGAGCGCGCCCCACTGGTACTTGCTCATCGCCCCCGTGCCGGAGTCGGTCAAGAGGTCGATATAGATATCCTCGCTGCGCATACCGAACATGTTATAGTTGCCCCGCTTCAAAGCTTCCTCGCGCTGTTCCGGTGATGGAAGGTGAATAGGTTCTACCATGCGGATACGAAACGGTTCGGGCATAATGTTGCGTTTTTTTTCGCTCATGACAAAGATTCCCCCCAGCGATTATTGAATGATTCATGAAAACTCACTCACTGCGGCCAATTTTAGATCATCACGCGGAAAAATGATAGCTTGCCGGGCGTCTTAACCGTTATATTGACTTTGCCGCTAACTACCTGTAAGTAATGATTTTCCGTAATTTCCTGGTATATAATGGAATTAGACAACCCCGCAGGACAATCTTGCCGCTTTTGGCGTGATTTCCTGTAGATTAATGGAACAAGTGATAACAGCAAGGAGTGACAATGTGAACGGGAAAACGCCTCACATCGTGCAATATCAAGGGTCAAAACGCATTCTTGCCCCTCAGATTCTGCGATATATGCCGAGGTCGTTCAATCGGTTGGTTGAACCTTTTTCAGGCATGGCCGCCATATCAATAGCCGTTGCGTATGAAAAACGCGCCCATCGCTATCATATAAACGATATAAACGAACCTCTCGTCAAGCTCTTGCAATGTGCCGTAGAAAACCCATCCGCACTGGTTGAAAAGTATCAAACCGTGTGGGAAGACCAATTTTGTCATCGTGATGGTCACATTGAGCATTTTAAGGAATCACTGATTAACGACTCCCTCAAGCGAACCATCATGTTCAGGCAACAAGAAACGCTTGTTGCCGACAGTTTATCTATTTCTATTGCTTGAATCAGGTGGTTTTGTATTTATAGG
>Ga0153940_1001352_pt1 | contig 11071 bp, 11 predicted proteins | sample TSNJ024MetaG_FD_104736 | JGI IMG/M metagenome (GOLD analysis project Ga0153940, IMG submission 104736) | Attine ant fungus gardens microbial communities from New Jersey, USA - TSNJ024 MetaG | ecosystem: Host-associated > Fungi > Mycelium > Unclassified | place: USA: New Jersey, Brendan T. Byrne...
CAAACGCCAGGATTTAGCGTAGGCAATAATGAAGCCAGTGATAAATGAAGCCAAAAAATTTACAACAAGAGCAACCTTCTCGGACGTGCCCTGCTGAATGAGATCTAGAAAACCAACTATGAGCAACTAGCATGCAAGTTACAAGTATAGAATACGCGCGGGTGTCGGTCTGGATACGGGTGGCAACTTCTCCTGCTCCAACCTTGTCGAAGTAGGCGACGTCCTGGCGCAACACTGCTTGGAGATAGTGCTCACGAACTCTTTTTGCATTGACTTCACCTGTGTACACCCAACCACACATATAAACATAGGTGCAGACAAGTACGCCCACTCCTGATGTATAGAAGAAAAGAGTGAGCAGAGTTGAACCAGGTAATCAAGCCTGAGACGCACCGACATAGGTCAGATAGCTTGCATTGAGAGCAGCACTGTGACGAAAGGCATTAGCAGCGGCAGGAATGTCGCCGTGCCTATTGGGATCATTCAGAGCTGTCTGGAAAACGACGAAATCTTGCACAAGGCCGCCAAAGAGAATTGCCATTAAGGGCTGAGAATGCTCTGTGTCAGTATCATAATGCTGGAGTTGGTTACTCACCTGAGCGGCTCCAGTAGCGGCAGCAGCGACGGTGCCGATGGCATTGATCACAATTTCATGCGTTGGAGAAAAGCTGGTGCAGTCAGATGAAGTCAAGGGCGGAAAAACCAATGAGATTCACCGGAATAGTTCGAAGAAGCCAACAGGAGGAAAATCATCAGATTGGATCTCGTTAGAAGTGGACTCTTCGCTCTTCTCAGGATTTTTTTCGTCTGATCCCTTGTTGAAGAAGCGGGGCAAGTGTCGAGCCTCGACCCTGGTGGCCGCGGTGCTCGGACGAGAGCCAGACATTCAACGGGAGTTTGTTTGGACTATTTCCGAAGGAGCATGTATATAGGGAAAACCTCGTATAGGGAATACGGCGTTTCAACGTAACGGTGCTTACGTTGAAAATGGGCCGATAAAGATCTTATCAACCTAGATCGACCATTTTGGTATGGTCTACTTGGAATTGAATTTATACTATACTTCCACACGTCCCTTTACAGGACATCGTTGGTAGAGTGTGACAAATCGTGTGGACATGCATACATTATAGAGGGAGAATGATTGCACTTTATTTGGGATGTTTGATGCAGCTCTCTTTCTGTATTATTATTATATAGGGTGATCGACACATCATTCTTGTCAAGCAACATAGCCGCCCAGTCATGTTGAGGTAAAGACTCGGACGATTATAGGATCTAAGCTATGAATAATCCATGGAAGGACTCCAGACCAGGATATACCACAACTGTAGTAAATCATCTCCAGACATCATCATGAATGGTTGCACATTGTGTGTGTGTTTTCTGCCGACTACTAAGGCACAGGGCCTTGACTACCACTATCACTACAATTGGGCCGGGCTCTGTACTACGAGACTGGGCATAGATACGAAGGAATGAGAAGAAGGAAAGGGCTGTAAGGACATGTGTTTCGCTCAGGAGGACTTGGCTGGCTCATTCTGAGCTAGGGACGGTGTCTCAGAGGACACGTGGGGTGGGCACATTGTGTGTTTGTTGCTACTTATTGCGCGGAAATTACTTGAGGGCCCTGAAAGGTATTAAGACTGGCTGAAAAGGTAGTCCATAGGAGGGAGAGAGTTCTGTGATTATATACCGCAACAAGCAAACAGGTGCTAAGACGTGGTGGGTGAGTTACATAGTGGTACACTACTGACTACACCCAAGCTACAGGGGTGGGCTTCTGGGGTTGTTCCGAATCAGGTGTGAATGTTGGAGGTGGAGTAGTTGGGTCTTCTGCGGTTGGCAGGTTATAGTGGAGTTAGTCCTTAGGGGTTGAATGGATTCCCGTGGGAATTCTGAGAATGTATTCAAAATTCTACTCGGAGGTAATTAACTTTGTAGCAACATCTCCCAGATGTGATGTCACTACCTCATGTGCATGTCTCGCGTATGGTTTTGCGCTGCAACATAAACCATGTATTCACCTTTCATGTACCAACAGGTAATGAAGGAATTATCTCACTTGTCAGTATGTTCTATTCTTGCACCCGAAACTTTGCTCAAAGTTTAGGCAATGACTGAGAATCCCATCCCTTCCCGGAGGAAATACTCATTGTATGAGTTTTGGTAGCTCATGACAGATTTTTAGTATAGTGTGTGTAAACTTAATCTGCTTATCCATAGAAGCCTAGAAAATACCAAGACCTCTCAACTTGCCTGATCTAAGAAAGCCTGGAAGACCCCCAAATTTGAAGTTGATGCCTGGCATCTTGGCACGCACCATCCTGGGAAGAATATGTGACCTCAGACTTTCTCAGATTGACTCATCCCTATTGCGTAGATAATTGAGGCATTTGAGCCCATCAGGTGTGGCTATAACTGGATTTGTATTGCGTCACCGATTTTCTAACAATGAGACATTTAATTGACAGGTTCCATGGAATCTTCTTCCACTGCATGGGTTCGCTAAAAACCCCTGCATCTGATAAAGGCCCTTTTTTCCTCGTCGCATTTGCTACTGTTCTTGGCTACTTTTACTATTCATCAAAAATGAAGCCTGAGTCCAACACGTCAATCGCGACAAAGGTCAGTTCAGCTTTTCTATCCTATCCTCTCTTCTGAACGTCGCCTATTCAGGCTGTTGTCATTCTAACCCCACAGAGCGAGCCCAAGGTGACTGGGATTATTCGCTTTGAACAACCGGCTTATCCTGGGCCGGTCACCGTCACCGGCGACGTCAAAGGGTTATCACCTAACGCCAAGCGTGGCTTCCATGTCCAGTGAGCATATCTGCCATTTGAAGCAGCACATCACAGTGAATGACAATCTCTTGATCAGCCAATGGGGTGATTTAACGGACGGATGTACAACCGCCGGCCCTCACTTCAATCCTTTTGGCCAAACACACGGTGGCCCCAATGACCATGTTCGACATGTCGGAGACTTGGGTAACATTCCAACGGATTCTAGAGGAGAAGCACAATTCACAATCCAAGATACTGTTATCTCCCTTAACGGACCCGCAAGTATTATTGGGTGAGGAACTTCGATCGTTCGCTTAAAATAATGCTTTGTTCACACTCCAAGTTAGTCGTGCTATTGTTGTTCATGCGGTACATTTATAGTTTGATGATCGTAGAATTGAATTCTTGACTCATGCGCGACAGGGCACTGATGACCTCGGTCGTGGTGGCAATGATGAATCTCTAAAGACAGGCAATGCTGGCGGTAGGGTTGCTTGTGGTGTCATTGGTAGGCAAATCATATTCTGACAGTTCGTATCACCAACATTGATCTTCTCAAGGTCTCGTTGAAACAAAGTAACATTCCAAGGCTCCTCGAATTAGCTTTTTTACAAACACTGTAATTTTATCTGTTTATGTCTAGTTGTCAACGGTTGGAGTTGGTTAGAATCATTCACCTGATAGTAGTAAGGAGGAGAGACGGCTTGGCAAACGAAAGGGCTTGTACACTCGGTGGGGCCAGTCCAGCCAGTTCCTAAGAGCGATGTTCAAGATCAGAAATTCAGGCTTTGCTTAAGATACGCACCTCCACATTGCCCCCACTGTGTTTGGGTTGGACCACTGGCGGAGGTTGAAGTAGACGAGGCCAAAGTAGACGAGGTCGTTGGATTAATTGTGGGAGTAGATGTGGTGGTGGTGTCGCCGCTTCCAACTGAAGTTGTCACTGGCCCATTTTCGACATATACACCGCTGAAATACCAGTCTTCAGGGGTTTGGTTGGTTACAATACGAAGGACACCCAAATGCCAGTCGGCAGAATTGGTAGATGTCGAGGCAGCAATGTTTTGAACAACCTTGGTGAGTGGGGCGGAGTCTGTTGAAGCCCAGAGGCCAACAGTAGACGAGGAGAACTGCAGTGTCAAGTCGTAGGTTAGATAGCTCTTACGAAGTTTTTGGGGATATGACGAGACGCACGTCAATATCATACGCAAAGTTAAACCAGGTGTCTGCGGTGAAAGCAGTGCCCCATTTTTCGACACCACCAACCATCCAAACAAGGTTACCGGGGGTTGAACCAACACCGTATTTCAACTACATGAAAATTTCAGCATTCTATGATATTCGCATATCGCAAGTTGAGGACCTCGGTGAAATGGCTTTCAAAGAAGCAAACTTGATGCTCGAGGGTCGGATCAGGAGCATTTGTATCAGCACGTTTCACAGAGAAGTGATAGAATAAGTTTCCGATCCCGAGGCTAGAGCTGGTCTGAGGAATCAACTCTGTACGCTCCATGGTCTGGCCGTTCCAGTTGGAGGTACCGTCAATGGTCATTTTGATGCCACGGAGCTCAGAGGTCATAGCAGGGTTCTTGTAGCCAGAGGAGACATCCAGGTAGTGTGAGGTGGGCTGGGAGCCATGGATGTACTAGATATCATTGGTTCATCAGATGTGCGCTGGTTAACAAGAATTGAAAACGTACCCATTGATAAGTGCCAACTTGGTTAGCCCACGACCCTAGATAATGATTGATCTTGTGAATACCAAGAAGGTCGAGAGGCGTTGATGCCAACGAGAAAACCTACAATTGTCGAAGTCTGCTGCACTTGTGAAGTTATTAAAGCTACCATCCCAGATTCTAGTTCCCGCATATGTACTGAGAGTCAAAGCAGAAAGGGTTACCCAGAATATCACGAGCATTTTGGTGGCATATTTCAGTCTTAAGTTAACCAATTTAAATACCGAGAGACCTAAGATATCGGCTGACTTTCGCACGTATAAGGGGAGAAACATCGGATTCGGAGAATTATCCTTCGAGTCGCAATTGGATTCTGAACGCAGATCACTCACAAATGGTATCTTGTTAACGTTAATACAGGATTGTGAAAAGTCCGAGTTTATCCAAGAGAGGTTCCACCGATTCACAATAACTCTGCATGTTGTTGATTCCAATCAATTCGGTTTCTTGAGCATCCATGACGTCCACCAAGATTTATCTAATCTCAACCTCATTGCGGCTTCGGTCTGTTCCTCCCGGATTCGGTGTTCTTGTTCTTCTGCAAGAACTTCGCGGAATATTACGTCGGAAGTTGACAAGGTCTGGGTCCTTGAGGGGAGTAACACAAGAGGAGGCAGTAGGGACAATTGCGAAGTTGACGCGCTTGTCGGAATTTCATCGATCTGTGGGTGTTCCTCATAGCGAATTACCATTTCATGTTCCGATGACATCACGTGCTGTACTGGTGGCGGAAGCTGCAGAGTAGACAGGATAGAGTGCGAACGACCACGACCTGGATGTTCTCTATCATTGCCCGTAATACTGAGGCGTCGACCCTTTAGACCATGGCCGGGACTGGAACCCAGGCTCAGCACACTCTTTGCTGCGCTACCAATCGACTTTCCACAGTGACCCGACGAAGTCCGAGGCCTCGGTATACGCTCAACATCTGTTTCACCTGCTTGAACGCGTTTAACAATGGCCGGAGACAATTCAATCTCTTGAGTGCCATCAGTTGCTGTATGTTCGCATGTGAAGGAGATAGGGGAAGCAACACTGTCCGATTGTACCATCATTGAGCCGGAAGAAATTTGAGACATTTCGCCAGGAGATTTTCTTTCTGGAAGCCTGTACCGCAAAGTTCCCAGCTCTCCCGTTACAGGCTCAACTGTCAGTGACACCCTCATTTTCACAGTGTCATCTAGGTTCAACAGCCCACAAGGGTTGCGCGGTAACCATAATAAAGTGTCAACAGCACGGGTATAAAATGGGTTGTCATAGGGTAAATCAACTATTACTTGGTCGTCCCACGAAACCGGGGGTGGATGAGGGGTGACAGGTTTGTTTTCATCAGGGGGAGCGTGGGCTTTCACATAGTGCATTATATCTTCATTCGACTCTTCCAATGGATTACGATTCCGTCCAAAGGGGGTGGATGAACATCGCTGAGAGCGATGGGCATCAGAGAAGTTGACATTGACCCAATCAGGGAGCTTCCAAGTCCTGAGGGATGAGGCCAAACGAGAGGAAAACAACCTATTGCTCTCCTTGTTTGACCTAGGAACTCTAGCTTCTCCATTCAGACATGGACTGCTCTGATCCTGTCTGTGACAAAGAATATTTGCTTCAAGGATATCTTGTTTTTCAAAATGAGTACGACACATTCTTGTCAAGCTGAAGATAACGTCAATCAACTCTGATTTTAAGTGAGGTGGACCTACATGATTTTGACAGTAACACTGAGGGCGATCAAGAAAGCAGAAAGTCCAACAATAATTGATCTCTTGAGTACTACCATGTAGGCGAGAAACACGCTCTGTGGATATGGAGTTAGCACAACTTGTCTCATGTTGACAGTGACCTGCCTGGGTCAACAAAAGCCCTGGAAACAACATATGCAAGTGAAGTCAAAGTGCGATGAGACTAAACTCTTACCATCAAGCGAATAACGAATGATCCTAATGAGCAGGAGCTGGCCATTGCCTTCGTATTGTTTGGCGTAGACATGTATGAGCTACAAGTACTGTCAGAATTTCGAATCAAATCGGTGAATGATACGCGGACCTGGTTTTTGATGACACCTACAACAAGATCAATGTTATGATTTGAAACCTGGAGGACTGTTCACCCACTGAACTGGACAAAAAAATAGAGGACGCCAAATGGTAGCACAAAAGGATTGAGCACCGAAAATAATAAGAGTATGTGTATGACAAGTATATGATTAGGCAACCAATCTAATACAGAAATGTCAGTCGATATCACGGAGAAGCAAGAATAATGTTTACAATAGAAATTGAACGTATGGGGTTGGATTCCAATAGCCCTTTTGCGCCTGCGTGAGAAGGGATGAGACTTGAGTCTCTCATATTCATTTGGGAAAGTATCCTTACGGTGTGATTTGTCTGCGAATAGTAGGATATACGATCAGTGGAAGCTACCGCTAAGTTAATTTTCGGCAGCACATAGCAGAATGTCAAGCACTAACGCCAACTATGAAGATAATGATAGGTTAGCAGAGAGGAAATCAGTTTGTGATGAAGACTTGCACAAAGCCAATTCAAAACCTCCATGCATGGCAGTCGTGAACACGACTACAAAATATCAATAAGAACAGCCGAGATCACAATCGGATCACTACTTACGCCAACCAACATAAAAGGGTCCAGCAGTGGGGAAGCTATGAGCAATAATTTGAAGAAAATTTGGTTGATTTTGTGATAGAAAAGATTGGAGAACAGATTGGAGGGCAGCTGTACCGACGCAAAAAAAGACGAGAACGTTCACGACTAGGAACTTGTAATAACGAGTCATAATCTTGTCGTGAAGAGCGGAAAAAGTCGTAATTGTATGGGCCTTCTTAGCGATGACTAGAAGAATCAGCGGAATGAGAACCGCAAGCAGCGCCACAAGGAGCGTAGGCAAGAACGATTCAATGACCTCAGATTGCCATGGATGATGTCTGAGATATTCTCGCTGACTAAGAATGAGTTCTTTGCTCGAGAATATAGGAAACACAAACCAAGCTAGGCCAAAATAAACTGATGTTTTGGATTGAAACTAGGCCGACCAATAGTGACACAGGAAAGAGCCAAAATAGGGTGAAGCCCCTTAGCAATCGTAAGCCAATGGAAAGTAATCTTTCAATTCTGATGCGCACCAAACTCCAAGATTTACAATCCAATCTTTGATCAACTAGATAGGAGCGTGAGCATCTTGAGCCTTGCGAGCAGCTCAATGACTCTACGTACTTCAGCTCTGAACGAAGATTTCATGACTCTCATCCAGTCCAAGTCACTATACATGGGGGCCATAGTGACTAGACAAGAAAGGGGGTTGTTCGGATGAGCAGCCAAGTATCTACATGCTCTCCTCGCATCTGCAGGATCAGAAAAAGTCACAAACGCTGTCGAAACAGGCTCAAAGCTTGTTAGAGATTTGTCACGGTGTTCTTTTATCAAGGTCGTCACATAATTGAGTCTTGTAGTCCAGTAATCGATCGATGGAACAATCTGATTTTGAAGGACTCGCTCGAGATGGATGAGAGGCTGATATATATCTAGGCTACTTCTTGGGAGGCTCAACAAGGCGTCCCAAATCGTATCACCAGGGCGTGAGTTTGAATACCTGAGGCGAGGAGGGAGAGAATGATCGGGGCATGAAGTCATCTCACTGGGATTGACAGAATTTCGTGGCAACAGTTTATTCAAAGCATGCTGTGAGGTGGAGGCAATAGCATTCTTGGATCGTGTTGTAAACGGATCTTGTAATTCAAATTCATCCACAAAGGGTCCCAGGACTTTGATCAATTTTTCCATCCGAGCCTCTTCGTCAAGTAGTTCCTCTTGTACTCCGCTCTCTACGTCGATAGAAAACGATCTCCAATCATTTCTTGCACTTTTCATCGCTTTTGAGGTTTTTTGTGTGAGGGGTTTCTTGGCATACTCTCTATCCATTGCAGCTTTTACTGCCGTGAGCGTCTTGGTGGCTAATTTAATATGAGCTGTCTCGAGGTTGCGAAGAATCTCTTCCCGACGTTCCAGATCCGAGGCCAACTCAATCATTTTACGGGCGATGACGACTCGCTCGATAACAAACTTCGAGGGCTCCTTTACTGAATTGTCTTGAACATCTACAATGGGCTTAGGTTCATTTCCGCAGAAACTAGGATGAAACTGAGCAGGGAGACGTTTGGCACGATTAAGGAGAAAGGCAAGTGATTTATTGAAAAAACCTGGTTGTGTCGAGAGTGTCAGACCTACTGACGGCTTTTCAGTCTTCTGGGTCATATAATGTTCAAAATACTCCTTCAAATCCTTCTCATTCCTCAATGTACGAGGGAGATTAGACACCATTATGGTACGACAACGGAGACCTCGAATAGGATGATTATGATCGGCGAGGGGTATGTCAGTGAATCCAAATGGATGATGAGGATAAGGGTGGTATGTGCTGTCAGCCTCGTGATCTGAAAGAACATTCTTGGCCATTGCATCAATCTCGACTGCACGGAGCTTCAGGACCCCATTGCATAGCCATAAGAGCATCGCTATCCATGAGAAAGTGATCCAGAACAATAAACAGATATGAATCCATAATAGTGAGAGACCAGTTGAATTGTTGACGAGGGAAGATATTGAGGCACGGATCATGGATTTAGGGGATATACTTGAATCAGAGAATCGTACGTGGATAGGAAATAAGATAGGAAAGGTCGTTAGTGCCTGGAGGAGAGTAAAGTAAACTGCAGAGGCTGTGAATTACGTTCGAACGAGTCTGGTAAACTGAACTTACAACAGCCACGTAGGAAGCGCGCATAAAGAGTGGCATCAATACCCCTCATTTCATGCATCTGAGCTTCTGGAAATGCAAAAGCCTGTCTGACCCAGGAAAGTACCCATCCTTTCGGTAAAGGAGGCGAAGGGAATCTACAAACTCGTATATCAGCGGTCGTTCTATATTGATAGGGGGATTAGACCAGCCTCGCCCAGGACCTCCCTTGGTAGAGACTTGAAGTGAGTTGGCGGAAGATCCTGACAATAGATATCTGAAACGTACTAGCCAAATTCCCATGTTTCCCGACTGCCCAACTCGACCATCGGGTCGTAACTACCCCGTCGCCGCCTCTTCATAAACTCATGTGCACCGGAGCACAATACAGCAATGCCAACTGCCATTACAGACTGGCTGATGAGGCCACTGCCAAACCAAGGTCAGTAGGGTACAGCTTGTATGACTTCGCTAAGCAAATGAGCTCCAACGTACCTATAGTTCTTGGAAAATGGTCGGGTTTGAATATCAACCATGAAAAACTCAATATACGCTGAGGAAGGACTGTTAATGGATTGACAAAAGGGGAGTGGCTGGCATAGAAGTCCCCCTGTACGGCTGTCCTTTTAGACCTCCACTACCCACGTGATAGGCATTTGAACTTTCCGAATTCAACGGTCGTCAAAATCAGAGTGCGTACGAAAGATGCCATTTCAAAGTGCCGCATTGCTATTACATCTGAGTGACCTACACACGCTCCACTTCTACTTGGTCCTCGCAATGCGAAGTTTGTCAGACTTGTAAACATAGTTCTCGGCGTAGTTCTTGGGAGGGATCCTCTCAATAGGTTCAGATTGACTGCACTCAATCATCAGTATCTAGCTCATTCAAAACACTGGCTGAAGACTCACACATAGTAATCCCATCCTAACAGAGTGAGCCAATTGCCACAATCAATCAGAAAAAAGCACACCTTGTTTCTCAGCGAAGTGAATGGCATCTTCCTTGGACCGGAACGAAATGTGCGTTCCTTGCATGTAATCGGCGCTATAGCGCCCATCAATGCAATATGCAATCTATAGGCTCTTGCTTGACTCACGAGCTGGCCCATCCCATCAAGGGATTCTCCCATCGACTTCCTCCAGGCAAGATGTCGAAGTCAAGCCGCCAGCGTTTTGTCTTGCCTGCACCACTCTGCATGGTATTTCTTGTAGGTTGGTAGATACGGGCGGCACGGTGTCGAAGTTCGTCTGTCCAGTGTCATGAGTTCATAGCACAAGTTTTTCCGCCTCCCTCTGACACACCTGGGGCGCCACTGATCACGTCTGCTACTAACACCTCGCGGACTGGTTCCGGAGCGACAATTTCCGAAGATTTATTCTTTGCTGGAATCGAGTCATTGGCGATACCACGACCAAGCACCGTAAGGTGCAACTGCGCTCTCGAGTAGAGAGAGCTAGTCTGTAAGCAGGCACGGAGGAGAGACATTGGGAATAAAACTGGCGCTCCCCAGGTCGGAAAAGCTCAGTATTTGTCGTTATTTTGATCTCTCATCATTGCCCCAACCGCAGAATCAACGATTGAAACTTGTGTTTGCATGATCTATGAGCTCATTCGTTGCAAAAGTATTCCGTGTCCGTGATAAAGACAAAATGCCTTCCAAGTCGAAAACCTTGGTGCCTCTGGCTATACACAATGAAGGCGAACCTCTAAAATTGGTCAATGGATACAACGCAACAAGGTATACAACAAACTGTACAAAGTCAATAGATTGTTTATACAAAATAGAGAAACAATACA